>Ga0137306_101326_pt1 | contig 25877 bp, 30 predicted proteins | sample Inofroosms_March_FD_97187 | JGI IMG/M metagenome (GOLD analysis project Ga0137306, IMG submission 97187) | Mouse cecal microbial communities from Vienna, Austria - N-Acetylneuraminic and N-Acetylglucosamine D2O microcosms_March | ecosystem: Host-associated > Mammals > Digestive system > Large...
TAAGGGAAAAAGATGGATGCAATGTTGGTTCTATTATACAAAATCTTGTATAAAATTAAGAAAAGACTCGTGTAGTATAATATCTTTTTAATAGCTCGACTATATTTAAGACCTGTGCTATAATGTCTTTATAAAAATTTTGGAGAACATTTTCATGGGCAAAAAAGCATCATCAATCGAACTTAGCAATGAAGAAAGAAAATATCTGGAACTTCAAACTCGTGCCAGAACAATTCAAGCTCAAACCGTTACAAGAGCGCGAATTTTATTATTACGTGCGGATGCCATGTCAATAGATGCGATTGCTGATAAAGTAGGTCTCAACCGCTGCAGCGTCATGCTCTGCCTTAAAAAATATAAAGAAGGAGGCATTGAAAATGCACTCTTTGATGCTCCCGGCCGTGGAAGAAATGCTGAGATTACAGACGAAGAAAAAGCCTGGATCATTAACACTGCCTGCCAGAAGCCAGTTGATTTTGGATATGCTGCCGAAACCTGGACTTATGCAGGGCTGACCTCACATATTAATAAAACTGCTGAAGCAGCTGGATACACAAGACTTTCCACCATTCATAAAAGTACAGTAAATACGATTCTTGACGAGACAGACATAAAACCACATAAAATAACTTATTATTGTGAGAACAGAGATCCTGATTTTGATTCCAAAATGCATAATGTACTGCTTGTGTATAAGCAGCTTGAAATGCAGTTTAACGAATCCGGAGAACTTATTGTATCTGATGATTCACCTGTACATGTGCTGTCTTATGATGAAAAGCCTGGAATACAGGCTGTTGCAACAACATCGGATGATTTAATGCCAGACGAAAGGCATCCGACCATCAGTAGGGATTACGAATACAAACGTTTAGGTACTCTTTCATTATTAGCTGCAATCGATCTCCAAACAGGAGAAGCGATTCCGCTTGTAAGAGACAGGCACAGCAGCAGGGAATACATAGAATTTTTAAAGCTGTTAGACGACAAGTACCAAAAGGGAGACAAAATCCGCATAGTACTCGATAATCTTAAAGTTCATACATCGGAGGCAACCAGAAAATACCTGGCAACCGTACCAGGAAGATTCGAATTTGTATTCACTCCCAAACATGGATCATGGCTTAATATGGTTGAAGGTTTCTTCAGCAAGATGACTCGTCAGATGCTTAAAGGCATCCGTGTCAAATCTAAGGAGGAACTTACTAATCGCATCTACAACTATTTTGCAGAAATAAACGAAGAACCGATTGTGTTCCACTGGAAATATAAACTTGATGACATTGATGTATCGGAAGAAATCATTGTTGATACTCTGCCTGTCAAAAAGTCGAGTTAATTAAAAGATGAAATAGTAGTGTTTACATGTAGAATTTATAAGCAATAAATATTGTATAATATTTTAGGTGAGTAATGGTCATATGCCCATTGCTCCCTTTTCATACATAGAAAAAAGGAGCAATGCGACATGACAAAAGTCACATTGCAATCTGTTTTCAGATATCTCGCATTGCTATGATTAGCATAAAAGCGAGGTACAAAGCATGAAAACAGAAAAAAAAGAAATTAATATGCAGATAGGGAAACGGTTGTAGAGCGTCAGAGAAAATAGCGGCTATACACAGGAAGCATTTGCGGAAACGCTGGAGGTAAGTGTAGAACACTACCGAAAATTAGAAAGTGGAGTTTATGGACTACTGCCGGAAAAGATGTTGATTTTGTACAAAAAATATAGGATAGATCCTACTTACCTGATTACGGGGGAAAAGAACCATATTTTTGACTTGGAGATGTTTCTTTCAAATTGTAGCAAGGAAGAACGGAACAAGTTTGTCGGGCAGGCACTCTCGTACATAGAAAAGCTGATCACAGGGCAGATGTAAGCATTTCCCCCTCTGTAAATTTAAGATATGTGTGTATGGAGGTGGATGAATGAAAATAGCAGTCTGTGATGATGATCCAAAGGCTGTTGAGATATTTGACAGATATGCGGCTGCGGCTCCTGTTGGAAAAGGCAGAAAACTATCTTGGAATGACAAATCGGAGTTTTTCTTTTGGTTACGGCAAAAGCCGTTACAGTCTTAAGTTTGACGAAATCCTTTATTTTGAGAAAAAAGGTCGTCAGGCGCTTATACATACAGCAGATAACATATACAAGACCAACATGACAACGAAAGAAATATGGGAATCCATTGATGAGGGGATGTTTGCCACCATACATGGCTCCTTTATTGTTAATCTAAAACATGTAAAGACAGTTTCCAGCGGGGGTGTCCGCATGTTCAATGGGCAGGAGCTTGCAGTCACCAGAAGATATCGTAAGAGCCTCGCAGAAAAACATATGGAGTTTGTGCAGGGAGGAATGTGACATGGCGCTGTACGGAATCCGTTTTGCAATAAACATATTTGACCTGTGCATTTTCTGGCGTTTTCTGGAGGTCTTTCTTGGGAAGAGAAGAACTTCCGTGGAAATCTCCGTAGTGATTCTTGTAGTATGTGAGGCAGCGGGGAGTATCATCAACCTAAAAGGGATAAACTGGCTGAACCTTATTACATTAGCGGCAATATTAGGAATATTTATATGTCAGTACGAGGGAAACATATCAACGAAAGTGGTTGCAGTGATGATGTATATGGGGCTGGTAGTAGTCGCAGAACCGGTAGGATATATCATTTACAGGGTATTTATGGGAAAGCTGCTGGCAAACGAGCAGGCTGTATATTATATTACAGTGTTTGTAATGGAGCTTTTCCGTGCTGTTTTGGTGGAGGTGTTCTGCCGGATTAAGATGGGAAAGATTCTGCGTATGTCTGCAATGCCCAGGGAAGTCATTTATATGCTGGTACTGATTCCATTTGCAAGCTTGGTAGGGTGTTTTCTACTGATTGAAGTGGTACGGGAGCAGTTGTCGGCACGGACCGGCGTTTTGTGTATCTGTATTATCTTTACAATCATCTTAACGGATTACATGGTGTTCCTGATGATGGAAAGCTACACGGACATGGCAGAGAAGCAGCATGAGGAAGAAATGGTTTTAAGGGAGATTACCTACCAGGATGAATATTATAAAGATATGGAGCGGTATCAGGAGGAGATTCAGAATATCAAGCATGACATGAAAAACCGCCTGTCAACACTTTATGATGCAGCAGGGTAGGGAGACAGCAGCATGATATGAGGCAAGGCTGTGGCTTGACAGTGGCAAAATATTTGGGGAGAGCGGAAGGGGATTTCAGAGAATCAACGTCGCCTGTCCCCGGAGCGTGCTGTCAGAAGCATTGGAAAGAATCCGTAAAGCAATACAGAAATAGAAGGGGGATGCAATTCAGATCGGCGTTTCCTTTCATACGGAGGTTACAGGATGTACCAGACTGCATGAATACTTTCTACAGACATGCCAGGTTCATTCCAAACCATAGCCAATATCTATTGGATGCATTTACAGAAGGTAAGACGTTTGCGGTCAGTGAAGGAATCCTTGTGGGAATCTCTTCCGGGGCTGCGCTTAAAGCTGCAGTAATCCTTGCGAACAGGCCGGAAAATAAAGGAAAGACGATTGTGGTATTGCTCCCGGACTCCGGCGACAGATATTTGTTTACCCCATTGTTTAATAATGATTAAGAAGAACTGTTAATCGATATGAAACAAATTTACCCAAACAGATAAAACTGAAAAATACAAAAAATGCTACATGGAAAACCGGAGGTTTTGTTAAAAAGATTAACAGGCCTCTGGCATTTTCTTTATCCCCCATTATAGCTCTAAAATCAAGATGACGTAGCCGTTGTGGCCATCATGGAAACGGGCATCCCGGACGTTGTCCCCCATCCACAAGATCCGCCAGTGTGATGCCGAAAAAATAATCGTGTAACATGTTATCAAATTTTCTCCACATGGGAAGGGTCTTGCAGAATGATTCCCTCGGGCATTGTTCAGCGTCCATGCCCAGGCACGCGACTGTTGCCAGTGTTCCCTCCGTCAGTTCCAGAATCTCACCCACTGTGTATTCTTCTGGTTTGCGTATCAGGCGGTATCCGCCGCCTTTTCCGCTTGTTCCCTTCACCAGCCTGCCTTTTACAAGAATCTTTACAATAATCTCCAGATACTTTTTTGAAATATCTTGTCTCGCGGCTGTTTCGTCAAGTGGAACAGGTGTATCAGCAGGCTGTTCTGCAAGGTCTATCATGAAGCGGATTGCATAGCGTCCTTTTGTTGAAATCATAATGGCATTCCTCCTTGTTTTATTTTAGCGTAAAGTATCAGGGGAAAGCAAGACAAAAAAATATTTTTAAATCACCTACTAACCTATTGACAAAGTAGGTAAATGGGTGTAATGTAATATTATGGAATTTGAGCAGGGATTTATTTCAGAAAGGAGAGAAATGCTATGGACAGACGAAACGATTCTTATTTTGCTATTGCATGTTGTTGCCGAATGCTGTATACCCGGGCATATCTGTATGGCCAGGTGCATTCGTCTGCTTTGCAATGCACTGACATAGGACATTTCGATCTGGAATGTTGTATTGCCGTCTGCCTGGGTAACTGAATGGTATCCCAGGTTTTTTTATGCACACAGTCACCCAAAGGAAATTTCGATTGCTCAGATTCTATTTTATAATCAAATTTGTCAGTTACATGACAGAAAGAGGAGGAACTATATTATGAAACATTTTGTGTTGAAACGGTTCGGAGCAATTTTATTTGTCTTTACTTTTCTGATATCGGTGCTGACCGGATGCGGTGCCAAAACGCCCACGAGCGGCACAGCGGAAGGCCCCAAAAGTACGGAGGAAACGGGGAACAGTGAGGCAGCTAGCGATACGGATACTGTATACAGGACAGTGGATGAGATCAAAGAAAGCGGCACGATCAATATCGGTGTGTTTTCCGACAAAAGTCCGTTTGGATATGTAGATGAGAACGGCGAGTATCAGGGATATGATGTCTATTTCGGCAACCGGATCGGCAAAGATCTTGGCGTGGAGATTAATTATGTATCCACGGAAGCCGCAAACCGCATTGAGTATCTGCAGACAGGCAAGGTTGACATCATCCTGGCGAATTTTACAGTGACAGAGGAGCGCGCGCAGGAAGTCGATTTCGCGCTGCCGTACATGAACGTGGCGCTCGGTGTCGTGTCTCCTGAGGACGCGGTGATCACCAGCCTGGATGCGGTTGGCGCGGACGACGAAGTGATCGTTATTTCGGGAACGACTGCCGAGACTTATCTGACGAAGAATTATCCTGACATTAAACTGCAGAAATATGACGCTTACGCGGAAGCGAAGACGGCTTTTGAGAACCGCAACGGTGTGGCATGGGCAAACGACAATACGGAGGTCATCGCATTTGCCATCGAGAATCCCGGTTATGAAGTCGGCATTCCCTCCCTTGGCAGCGCGGACACGATCGCGCCCGCTGTGACGAAAGGAAATGAAAGCCTTCTGAACTGGCTGAATGATGAGATCAAGACTCTCGGCACGGAAAAATTCTTCCACGCCGATTATGAGGCGACGCTGCTTGATACCTATGGCGCGGATTATGAGGATACACTGGTTGTGGAAGGCGGTGCGGCCGCAGAGACAGGTACAGAAGCGGCAGAGGTGGAAAACAAGGGCGTGATCACCGTGGCAGCTTCCCCTACCCCGCATGCTGAAATTCTTGCAGCGGCTGCGGATATCCTGAAAAAGGAAGGCTGGACACTGGAAGTTACTGAGTTTGAAGACTATGTACAGCCAAACCTGGTAGTGGACAGCGGTGAGATTGACGCCAATTATTTCCAGCATGTCCCGTATCTGGATGACTTTAATGAGGAAAAGGGAACTTCCCTTGTATCTGTCGGAGGCGTTCACTACGAACCGTTTGGCATTTATCCGGGTACAAAGTCAGCCCTCTCTGATCTGGCAGAGGGCGACGTGATCGCAGTGCCGAATGACACGACCAACGAGGCAAGAGCACTGCTTCTGCTTCAGGATAATGGCATCATTACACTGGCGGACGGCGCAGGGCTGAAGGCTACCGTGAAGGATATCACGGATAATCCCAAGAATATTAAGATTCAGGAGTTGGAGGCGGCGCAGGTTTCCAGGGTGAAGGACGAGGTGGCGTTTGTCGTGCTGAATGGCAACTATGCATTAGAAGCGGGATTCTCTGTTGCCCATGACGCCGTGGCTTATGAGACCAGCGAATCTGAGGCGGCAAAGACCTATGTGAATGTCCTAGTTGTAAAAAAAGGAAATGAGAACGAGGACGGGATTCAGGCGCTTGTCAAAGTTTTGAAATCGGATGCGATTCGGCAGTATATTGTTGACAGTTATGACGGAGCGGTTGTACCATTTGAGGATTAAGGAAACAGGATTTAGGAAATAGCAGGCAGCGTCGGATGCCTTGCGGAAGCATACGGGCACCAATGTGAAAAACCATATATAGCAGAGGCTGACGGGTGCCCGGCGCGCGGGCCGGGGAGGAGAATAATCCCCGACCCGATTAAGGAGAAGATATTTTATGGAAACAGCATACATAGAGGTTCGGAATCTCACAAAAACATATTCTGCAAAAAACGGGAATGTGGAGGCTCTAAAATCAGTGTCACTTTCCGTTCTGAAAAATGATATTTTCGGCGTGATCGGGCTGTCCGGCGCGGGGAAAAGTACACTGGTCAGATGCTTAAATCTGCTTGAGCGTCCGGATTCGGGCGAAGTGTTCATAGGCGGACAGAATCTGCTGACGCTCGGCAGAGAGCAGCTGCGGCTCCGCCGGCAGAAGATCGGCATGATTTTCCAGCATTTTAACCTGTTAGAACAGCAGAATGTCCTGGCAAATGTCTGCTTTCCCATGGAGATTCGGGGAGTTCCGGTAAGGCAGCGGAAAGAAAAGGCGATGGAACTGCTCAAAAAGGTTGGTCTGGAGGATAAGGCAGGCGCCTATCCATCTCAACTTTCCGGCGGACAAAAGCAGCGGGTTGCCATCGCAAGAGTGCTCGCAAATGAACCGGATATCTTACTGTGTGATGAGGCGACCAGCGCACTGGACCCGGAGACGACCAAAACGATTTTAGACCTGTTGAAAAGCATTCATGACACCATGGGAATCACCATGGTCATCATCACCCATGAAATGAGGGTGATCCAGGAGATCTGTACGAAGGTGGCTGTATTGGACCAGGGCACTGTCCAGGAGTGCGGAAGTGTCACAAAAATCTTTAATCATCCGAAATCAAAAGCGGCAAAACGTCTGCTTTTGATACGGGATACGGAGGAAATGGCAGATGTGGGATAAGACGATGATTATAATGCTGTTGGAAGGGATTCGGGATACCTTTTATATGACGCTTGCCTCCACTTTTTTCGGATATGTGATCGGGCTGCCCATGGGAATTGTGCTGACGCTGACGGATAAGGGCGGGATAGCGCCAAACAGGACGGTTTACCGTATGCTGGATATCGTGATCAATATTACCAGAAGCGTTCCGTTCCTGATCCTGTTGATCCTGGTAATGCCGCTGACGAAACTGATCGTCGGGAAAAGCTATGGCTCCGCAGCCACCATTGTGCCGCTCACATTGGCGGCGGCACCGCTGATTGGGCGGATGGTGGAATCTTCCCTGAAAGAAGTCGGGCAGGGCGTGATCGAGGCAGCTGTCAGCATGGGCGCCAGGACAAGAACGATTGTTTTCAAAGTGCTGATTGGCGAGGCGAGGACATCACTGCTGGTTGGGGTAACGATCGTTCTGGGGACGGTTCTTGGCTATTCTGCCATGGCAGGTGTGGTTGGCGGCGGCGGACTGGGTGATATCGCCATCCGCTATGGATATTACCGCTATGACACAGGAGTGATGCTGGTGACATTGGTATTCATTGTAGCCATCGTGCAGCTCATGCAGGGCGCAGGGATGTTTGCGGCAAAAAAGCTCGATCACAGAAACAAAGAATAGGGACAGACAGATTGGAGGCAGGTTATGGATTGGGAAGTGATGATGTCATATTTTCCGCTATACAGAGAGGCATTGCTGCTCACGGTCAGAATCGGATGGCAGGGGGTTTTTCTGGCATTGATCATTGGTGTGCTCTGCGCGGTGGCAATTCATCTGAAACTGCCGGTTCTGCGTCAGGTTACGGGTGTATATATTGAGCTGTTCAGAAATACGCCCCTCCTGGTACAGTTGTTTTTTCTATACTTTGCACTTCCTAAAATAGGAATCCGCATTTCTGCGCAGGCATGCGGTTGTCTGGGACTTGGACTGCTGGGCGGCGCTTACATGGCGGAAACGTTTCGGAGTGGTTTGGAAAATATAGCGCCGATTCAAGCGGAAAGCGCGCAGAGTCTTGGACTGAACAGGGTGCAGGCATTTCGGTATGTGATTCTGCCGCAGGCTGTTTCTTCCAGTGTACCCGGGCTTCTTGCGAATGTGATTTTCCTGTTAAAAGAAACAAGCGTGTTTTCCACGATCAGCCTGATGGATCTGATGTTTACTGCAAAAGACCTCATTGGAATGTATGCCAAAACCATGGAATGCTTAACCCTGCTGGTCATTTTTTATCTGATCATGCTGCTTCCGGTGTCCATACTGGGCAGCTTCGTGGAGAGGAGGCTGCGTCATGCTGAATTTGGGAATTGATGTTTTATTCAAAGGAACAAATTTTCTGAGACTGCTGGGCGGTCTCTGGATTGCAGTCCGTATCAGCCTGATTTCCGTCATGATCAGTATTATAGCAGGACTTGTGATGGGAATGCTGATGACGTCCCCAAATGTAGTACTGAAAATATTTTTTCGCACTTATCTGGAGATTGTCCGTATCATGCCGCAGATGGTGCTGCTGTTTATCGTTTATTTCGGCACGACAAGGGTATTCGGATGGGATCTGTCCGCGGAATACGCCGCCGTGATCGTGTTCAGTTTCTGGGGCGCGGCGGAGATGGGCGACTTGGTGCGCGGCGCGCTCATCAGCATTCCGGGGATTCAGTATGAGAGCGCGCAGGCATTGGGAATGACCAGGCCGCAGATGTATCTGTATGTCATTCTTCCGCAGACAGTACGGCGGCTGATTCCGCTTTCCATCAACCTGATTACGAGAATGATCAAGACGACAAGCCTTGTCATGATGATCGGGATTGTGGAGGTATTGAAGGTTGCGCAGCAGATTATCGAGGCAAACCGGAGAACCTCGCCGAATGCGGCGTTTGGCGTGTTTGCAGTCGTTTTTCTGCTATATTTCCTGATCTGCTGGCCGGTCAGCAGACTGGCAGGATATCTTGAGAAGAGGTGGTCATAAGTATGGAACAGGTGCTTCTGGAAATCAATCATATACAGAAAGCGTTTGGCGGTCATGAGATTATTGATGATTTTAGTCTCACGGTTCAAAAAGGAGAAGTGGTCGTGATCATCGGGCCTTCCGGTTGCGGGAAAAGTACGCTTCTGCGGTGTGTCAATGCGTTGGAGGATATTCAGGGCGGTGAGATTCTCCTGAATGGGGAACCGATCCGACGGGAAGCAAAGAATATCTCTCTGATGCGGCAGAAGATTGGGATGGTATTTCAAAGCTATGACCTGTTTCCGCATAAAACGATCCTGGAAAATATTCTGTTAGCGCCATTGAAGGTACAGAAAAGAAACCGCGCGGAAGCGGAAAAGGAGGCCATGGGGCTCTTGGCAAGGGTTGGCCTTGCAGATCGGAAGGACGCTTATCCGCGTCAGCTTTCCGGGGGACAAAAGCAGCGCGTCGCGATCGTCCGCGCACTGATCATGCATCCGGAGATCCTGCTGTTGGATGAGATTACCGCAGCACTGGACCCGGAGATGGTGCATGAGGTGCTGGAAGTCGTCCTCTCGCTGGCAAAAGCTGGGAGTACGATGCTGATTGTGACGCACGAAATGGCGTTTGCGAAAGCCATTGCGGACCGGGTACTGTTCCTGGAACACGGGAAAATCGTGGAAGAGAGCAGCCAGCCCGGGGAATTTTTCATACATCCCGATACGGAGCGGGCAAAGGCGTTTTTGAAGACGTTCGATTACGAGTAGCTGACGGATACCCGGCAGCACAAAAGGAGGTGTACACGAATTGTGGAAGAAAAAAACAGGACGATCATAAGCGATTTCAATCTGAATACAATTGCAGACATGGTGAAAAGTATCCGGTATGGAAGTGTGACAATCATCGTGCAGGATGGAAAAATTATTCAGATTGATAAAACAGAAAAAATCAGAATCAATTAAAAAGGTGAAAAATTAATGAAAAAGGAACTGACTGGAAAACCAGAGGTTTTGTTGAATACAGGCAAAATCTCTGGTTTTTTGTCTGGAGCATCAAAGTTCCTGAAACGATGGAAAATCAGAGAGGAGACCAAGATGGCAGTAACCGTATTAATAGCCGCGACAGCGCGTTCATTCACGAACCACAATCCCAGAATGGAGCTGGATGGCGCAACCGTGGAAGAAGTTTTTAATGTCCTGACGGATGAATATCCCGATGTCAGAAAAGCGTTGTTTGACGAGGATCGGCAGCTGCGGCCGTATGTCAACGTGTACGTCAACGACCAGAATATAAATGTGCTGGATGGCCTGCAGACAAAGCTCGGGGACCGTGACGAGCTTCTGCTGCTTCCGGTCATCGCGGGGGGAGCGTTATCGGAGAGCATCATACCAAAGGAAAGAAGAAAAGAAATAAAACTGGATGACAAGGAGATCGACCGCTATGGAAAGCACCTCATGCTGCGGGAAATCGGCGTGAAGGGACAGAAAAAAATAAAAGCGGCAAAGGTGCTGGTGATCGGTGCGGGCGCGCTGGGATCCCCCATTGCGTTGTATCTGGCTGTGGCAGGAGTCGGAACCATCGGAATCGCTGATTTCGACGAGGTATCCGTCACAAACCTGAACAGTCAGGTCATACATGGCACGCGTGACATCAACCGCCCGAAGGCGGCATCCGCGAAAGACTCCATCCGCGCCATCAACCCGCTTGTAAAGGTGGAGACCTATCAGGAGAAGCTTGGCGCTGAAAATATTGAAGGCATTATCGAAGATTATGACGTAGTGGTGGATGCCACGGACAACTATCCGGCACGCTATCTGATTAATGATGCGTGCGTCCTCATGGGAAAGCCCGTCGTGTTTGGCGCGATGTATCAGTTTGAAGGATACGTCACCGTGTATGACGCAAAAATTGGTCCGTGCCTGCGCTGCCAGTTTCCGGCGCCGCCGCCTGCGGGACTGGTGCCGTCCTGTGCACAGGGCGGCGTTATCAGCACACTTCCCGGAATCATAGGGAGCATACAGGCAAACGAAGCGCTGAAGCTGATTATTGGCGGGGCGGATTCCCTGACAGGGGAGATGTTTGTGTTTGACACATGGAATAATATCCCGAGGAAAATACAGGTCGCGAAAAACACGGAATGTCCCATATGCGGGAAACATCCGTCCATATCCCATGTGGAGGACTTTGACTATGAATACTTCTGCGGACTAAGGCAGGATGAGAATGCTATACCTGTAGAGGGAATCGAAGTGGAGGAGCTTGCGGCAAGGATTGCGCGCGGAGAAGAAATGACTATTGTCGATGTCCGGGAGCCGCATGAACGGGCGATTGTGCGCTTTCCCAGTGCGATTGTCATTCCAATCGGGCAGCTGGAGCGGCGCCAGAAGGAGCTTAATCCGGATATTGACACCATTTTTATCTGCAAGGAGGGCAAGAGGAGCATTCTTGCAATCAATACGCTGCGCGAGGCAGGATACAAAGGTCCAATGTACAATCTCAAAGGCGGTATGGAGGCAGCCCGCAGCGTTATTTTCCCTAATGAAGGGGCATGGCTGTAACATTTTCATGACAAGGAACGGTTGTATCTTTCTGAGCAGTTTCTAAATGGAAATGTTTACATAGATTTTTTAAAGAATATATTACAAAACAGGAGGTCATTCATATGGCAAATGAAGTAAATGGAATCAATGCATTAGGGGCACAGGCGGCCTATAATCTCGCCAATGTCACCAAGACGAGACCGCAGTTTGCGGCAATCACCCCGAAGTGGCTGACAAAGCTGCTTGAATTTAAAGGACTTGAAACAGGTATTTACCGCGTGAACAAGGTCGTTGAGGGAGATACCCCGCTGGACGTTTTGTGCAGCCAGACAAAGAAATCGGATATTGTCCCGCAGGGGTATGTGGAGTACGAAAGTGAACCAAGGGAATACCGCCTCAATTCCATATCGACCATTGTCAATGTGAACACGGCCATTGAGGATGTTTATGGCTCGCCATATGATCAGGTCCAGGAGCAGCTGTCGCTGGCAATTGAAAGTCTCCGTGAGAGGCAGGAGAGCCAGCTGATCAACAATGATGACTACGGACTTTTGAAAAACATAGCAGATTCGCAGAGAATCCAGACGCGCACAGGCGCACCCACGCCGGACGACCTGGACGAACTGATTTCGAAAGTATGGAAAGAGCCGTCCTTTTTCCTGGCGCATCCAAGGGCTATCGCGGCTTTTGAAAGAGAATGCACAAAAAGGGGCGTACCGCCAGTGACGGCAAATATTGCGGGCGGCACATTTATCCTGTGGCGTGGAATCCCGGTCATTCCGACGGATAAGCTTCTTGTTGACGGACTCAAAAATCCCAAGAGCCAGAGCGGCAAGACCAACATCCTGCTCATACGTACCGGCGAGACGAAACGCGGCGTAATCGGGCTGTACCAGGCGGGGCTTAAGAATGAACAGTCCAGAGGACTGTCGGTAAGGTTCCGGGGAATTGATGACAAGGGAGTCGCATCTTACCTATTATCTTTATACTGCTCTGCTGCCATTCTGGCGGATGACGCGATTGCGGTTTTGGAGGATGTAGAGGTAGGTGAATACTATGACTATTGATAATATCGGTAAAACCGAATATCAGGACAGCCTGCCATTCGGACTTCCGAGCGCCGGGGAAGTGGAACAATGGGCAAATGCCTATTTCCCGGAATTTGATGCGCAGACCTGCGGGGAGGGGGTTCAAAGTCTGGTGGAAGATGGAAATCCCAGTGTGTTCTACACTGCCGCAGATAAGGCAGGAAATTATTTGGATCAATTTACATTTGGCGGACAGGACTACGCCAATATTTTAAATGAAGCGACAAAACACGAGGAAAAGAGCTTTGCACCGGTTGTAGTGTCGCAAAATCAAGCGGCGAATAACCGTGAAATCCGCGTCCAGCAGTCTAATGGCGCCCGAGAAAGTGGTTTTTCGAGAAACAGTGGCATTATCGTGGGTACAAAGTCCCTGGAGGATATCCGCAGGGATTTTCCGATTCTGTCAGAAAAGGTGAACGGACATAACCTTGTATGGCTTGACAACGGCGCGACGACGCAGAAACCCAGGGCGGTCATAGACAGGCTGAGTTATTTTTACCAGCATGAAAATTCCAATGTACACAGGGGGGCACACGAACTTGCGGCGCGCTCCACGGACGCATACGAGGGCGCAAGGCAGATAGCGGCGGACTTTATCGGCGCACCAGACAAGGACAACATCATTTTCGTGCGCGGGACAACAGAGGGAATCAACCTCACGGCGCAGGCCTATGTGAAACCGACCCTGCGTGCAGGAGATGAAATCATCGTCACGATTCTGGAACACCATGCCAACATTGTGCCCTGGCAGCTGATTGCACAGGAGACCGGGGCCGTTCTGAAAGTGGCGCCGGTGGACGAGAGCGGGCAGATTATCCTGTCGGCGTATGAAAAACTCTTTACACGGCGCACGAAGTTTGTGTCAGCCACGCACGTATCCAACACGCTTGGAACCGTAACGCCGGTACAGGAGCTGATCGCGATTGCACAAAGGCACGGCGTCAGGATTCTGATTGACGGCGCGCAGTCCGTCGCGCATATTCCTGTCAATGTCAGTGCGCTCGACGCGGATTTCTTTGTCTTTTCCGGGCACAAGATTTTTGCACCGACGGGCATCGGCGTCCTGTATGGGAAAAAGGAGCTGCTCGAGGCGGCAAGGCCGTATCACGGCGGCGGTAATATGATAGCGGACGTTACATTTGAGAGAACGATATACAATCCCGCGCCAAACAAGTTCGAGGCAGGAACGGCGAGCATCGCGGATGCTGTCGGTCTGGGCGCCGCCCTGACGTATCTTGACAGTATTGGAATGGAGGCAGTCAACCGCCATGAACATGAGCTTTTACAGTATGCAACGAAAGAGCTGTCCAAAATCAGAGGGCTGCATCTTGTCGGGACGGCGGCCAACAAGGCAAGCGCCCTGTCCTTTGTGATGGACGGCATACCAGACGAAAAAGTGGGGGAATATCTGAACCAGTACGGGATTGCAGTCCGCACGGGACACCACTGTGCGCAGCCTGTGCTGAGAAGCTTCGGACTGGAAAGCGTCGTGAGACCAACACTGGCTCTTTACAATTCGCCGGAGGACATTGACGCACTCGCAAAGGCGCTTAGAAGTCTTGCGTATTGAGGAGCTGTTAAGAAATAACGCATTAAGAACGCATCAAGAAGTTATCTCTTGACAGTTCATGGGAAAATATTGTGGAAAGGGGAAGCAGTGAGTGTTATGGAAAATACGATTGAAAATAAAGTAGCGGGAATTGTACAGGATATCCTGCGGGATTATCAGTCGGACAGGGCAATTGACAAGATTGACCTGTTTCACCAGCCGGACAAGGAGGTCGTAATTGATATCGTACAAAAACTGATCCAGATTATTTTTCCGGGTTATTACCGCGATAAGTCTTACCGCATATACCATGCGGCGAATCACCTGTCTACATTGATAGAGGATGTCATGTACCGCCTGCACAAGCAGATTGCAATCGCCCTGGAATTCCGGCCGGAAAAAGAGAAGGAAAGCGCAGTGGAAACTGACAAGGAGGCAGAAGGCATTGCAGTGGAGTTTTTTGAAAGTATCCCGCGGATACGGGAATATCTGGAAACGGACCTGCAGGCGGCTTATGACGGCGATCCTGCCGCCTATTACAAAGATGAGATTATTTTATCCTATCCGGGAATGTTTGCAATCACGGTCAACCGTATTGCCCATGAGCTGTACAGGCTTTCCGTCCCACTGATTCCCAGAATCATGACGGAATATGCCCACAGTATCACGGGCATAGACATCCATCCCGGCGCCTCGATCGGGAAATATTTCTTCATAGACCATGGAACCGGTATTGTTATCGGGGAGTCCACGGTAATTGGTGAGCACGTAAAGATTTATCAGGGAGTGACGCTGGGAGCCCTTTCCACAAGGGGCGGGCAGCGGCTAAAGTGTCTCAAGAGACATCCCACGATTGAGGACAATGTAACCATCTATTCCGGCGCCTCGATTCTTGGCGGCGATACCGTGATTGGCAGAAACACCGTGATTGGCAGCAATGCCTTTATCACGAAATCTATCGCAGAGGGAACGCGGGTGAGCATCAGGAATCAGGAGCTGCAATTCAAATACGATACAAAGATCATCCTGAAGAAAAAAGACCTGGAACAGGATGAGTTTTGGAGTTATTCCATTTAGTTAGTGTGAAATCAGAGATTTCACACGGCAAATTTGTGCAGGGGCACAAATTCGCGGGTATTGGCAGAAATGAGGATTCATAATGAGATTTAATACTTCGTTAGTGCATGGCGGCGTAAAAAGAAATGATAAAAACGGTTTGACGCAGGTGCCGGTTTATCAGGTAAGCGCGTTTGGACATGAGTCGGCGGGCGAACTGGAAAAAATTTTCGCAAACAGGGCGGCGGGATATACCTATACGCGCCTTGGCAATCCGACCGTAGAGGCGTTTGAGGCAAGGATTACAACACTTGAGAAAGGAATTGCCTCTGTGGCGTGCGCTTCCGGCATGGCGGCGCTGACAAACGCATTTCTCAATATATTAAAAAGTGGTGACGAGATTGTGGCAAGCGCCAGCCTGTATGGCGGCAGCATCGACCTTTTCCGGGATTTTGAGGCGTTTGGCATCAGGACGGTCTACGTGGAAAATAATAACTGGGATGCTTTTGATGCGGCAATCAATGAACGTACCAGGCTTGTTTTTGCGGAGACAATTGGAAATCCCAGGCTGGACGTGACAGACATACGCAAGCTTTCCGAACTGGCGCATGGGCGAGGACTGCCATTAATCATTGACAATACGGCTGCCACAGCCTATCTGGTGCGTCCCATTGAGCTGGGTGCGGATATCGTTGTCAATTCCTCCTCAAAATACATCAACGGGAGCAGCAATGCAATCAGCGGTGTGCTGACAGACGGAGGAAAGTTTAGGTGGGACTATGAAAAGTATCCGGGATTGAAGGAATATGAAAAGTTTGGACCATATACATACACGGCAAAGCTGCGGAACGGATTATTTCGTAATACCGGAGCCTGTCTTGCGCCGCAGAATGCTTTTTTGAATCAGATTGGCCTGGAAACGCTGGGTCTGCGCATGCAGAGGGAATGTGACAACGCGGCGGCGCTTGCCGGATGGCTCCAGTCATCTTATCCGGAACTAACAGTGAATTATCCCGGACTGGCGGACAGTCCGTGTCATGAAATAGCCAGGGAGCAGTTTCATGACAGATACGGGGCAATACTGACATTGCGCACAGGCTCCAAGGAAAGCGCATTCCGTCTGATTGATGCGTTGAAGTTGCCATATATCTTATCAAATATCGGTGATGTGAGGACGCTGGCAATTCATCCGGCATCGACAATCAGCCTGCACAGTACTAAGGAACAGCAGGAGAACGCAGGCGTCTTCGACGACTTAATCCGCATCAGCGTGGGTATCGAGGATGTCGAAGACTTACAGGAGGATTTTGAACAGGCTTTAAAACAAATAAAATTTTAGGAAAAAATTCAGGAGGTGTACAATGGAAGATATAAAAGTAGATGCGGAAGTGGATATTACGGATAAGGTGTGTCCCCTGACTTTTGTAAAGGCGAAGGTCAGTCTGGACGAACTGGAGGACGGAGAAGTGCTTGCAATCCGGCTCAACGACGGTGAGCCGGTACAGAATGTTCCGAGAAGCATGAAGGAGGAAGGCCATCAGGTCTTAAAGCTGGAGGACAATGAGGACGGCACGTACACGCTTTATGTGCGGAAAGTGGAGGAGGACGACTGATGGCGGAGAGAATCACCGGGGCGGATTTCGATAAAAAAGTGAAGAATGCGGACGGACTTGTCCTGCTTGATTTTTACTCCGACAGCTGTATACCATGTAAACAGCTGTCCCCGGTTTTAGGAGAATTAGAGGAAGCCTATGCGGGAAAAGCCGCAGTCTATAAGGTCAATGTCAACTATGAGGAAGCCCTGTCGGCCGAGTACCGTGTCATGAGTGCACCGACGCTGATTTTGTTTCAGAATGGAGAGCCTGTGGACAGGAAAAGCGGTATGCAGAAAAAGGAAGTGTTGACAGAATGGCTGGACCGTTATACTGGCGGTTGAAAAAACGGACCAGTATCATTGGATGCGCACAATCGCAGCCGCAAAGCGGCATGAATGATAATAATGATAAAGGAGCATGTGAAAAATGACAATTACAGTTTCAGGAGAAAAGAAAGAGGTAAAGGAAGGGCTGACACTTCCGGAATTAATCGAACTGGAAAAGGTAGAGACGCCGGAATATGTTACCGTGTCGATCAATGAGGAATTTGTATCGTCAGATGACAGATCATCCACCATACTCAAAGAAGGGGACAATGTAGAATTTCTTTATTTTATGGGAGGTGGATGCTGATGGCGCTGACAGATGAACAGCTTGAGCGCTACTCGCGCCATATTATTTTAAAGGAAGTAGGGGCAAAAGGGCAGAAAAAGCTGCTTGAGGCAAAAGTGCTGATTATCGGGGCAGGCGGACTTGGCGCGCCCGCGGCAATGTATCTGGCGGCGGCAGGAGTCGGAACCATCGGCATAGCGGACGCGGACGAAGTGGATTTATCGAACCTGCAAAGACAGATTATTCATGGCACAAAGGACGTGGGGAAAGCAAAGGTGAAATCGGCACAGGAAACAATTGCCTATATGAATCCTGACGTCAAGGTCAATACATACCGTACCTTTGTGTCGTCGGAAAATGTCCGGGAGCTGATTCGGGATTATGATTTCATCATCGACGGAACGGACAATTTTCCGGCAAAGTTTTTAATAAACGATGCCTGCGTCATGGAGAAAAAACCGTTTTCGCATGCCGGTATCATAAGGTTTAAGGGACAGCTGATGACCTATGTGCCGGGGGAGGGGCCGTGTTACCGCTGTGTGTTCAAAAATCCGCCGCCAAAGGATGCGGTGCCAACCTGCAGGCAGGCGGGCGTGATCGGCGCAATGGGCGGGGTAATCGGAAGCCTTCAGGCAATGGAGGCAGTAAAGTACATAATCGGGAAGGGACAGCTCCTGACAGGGTATCTGCTTACCTACGATGCGCTTACAATGGAATTCCACAAGATAAAGCTGCCAAAAGATACCCATAACTGTGCGGTCTGCGGCGACCACCCGACGATTACGGAGCTGGTGGACTATGAACAGGCAGCCTGCGACTTGAAATAAAGGAGTGCGGATATATGATGCTGCGGATGACGCAAAAGGATTATCAGAAGATTTTAAACCATGCGGTCAGCGAGCTGCCAAATGAGGCGTGCGGTCTGATTGCGGGAACGGTGGAGGACGGAGTGAAGGTTGTCAGGGAAGTGTACCTGCTGACAAATGTCGACGCCAGCAGGGAGCACTTCAGCATGAAACCCGAAGAGCAGCTGGCGGCAGTCAGGGATATCCGTGCAAAGGGATATGTGATGTTTGGAAACTGGCATTCGCACCCGGAATCGCCGTCCCGTCCTTCCGAGGAGGACAAGAGACTTGCCCATGACTCTGGGGCGGATTACCTGATTTTGACTCTGCAGGACAAGGAGCATCCGGTGCTGAACGCGTTCCGGATTTTCAACCATACAGAGGTTTCACAGACAGAGATTTCATATACAGAGGTCTGACATATTTTACGTGGCATGATGCCTGTAACAGGAAGCCAAAGGCTAGACCGTTACAGGCATCATGCCATAGGAACAAGGAGTAAATACATGAAGATATCGACAAGGGGACGATATGCAATCAGGCTGATGCTGGATTTGGCGGTATATTATAATGGAGGTCCGGTATCACTTAAGGACATTGCAAAACGACAGAATGTGTCTGATAAGTATCTTGAACAGATTATTTCAGCCCTGCATAAGGCGGGGCTGGTCAAAAGCATCCGGGGCTCGCATGGCGGATATTGTCTCAGTTTTCCGCCATGCGAATATACGGCGGGACAGATTCTCAGGGTAGTGGAGGGAAATATGTCACCAATGGACTGCGTGGGGGAACAGGGAGTTGACTGTATTAACAAAAGCACCTGTGTGAGCTTTATTCTGTGGGAAAAGCTGGACAAGGCAATGAACGAGGTGCTGGATGGCATCACGCTGGCAGACATGGCAGAGTGGCAGAACGAACTGATGACGGATCAGTATGTCATATAAAAAAGTTGCAATTTTGGCATTGGCATTATTCCGCTTTTGATAGCGAATTCGTTAGGATTTGTATTTATAAAAATAAAATTGAAGTTTATAAAATTTCTATTTCTGATTCCGAGCGTGATATGTTTCGTTATAGTGGTAAGCTATTGGATAAGATCATTGACGTAGGAGTAGAAAATTCCTGTTTGCGGCAAAATGAGTGCTGTCAGAAGCATTGGAAAGAATCTGGAAAGCAATACAGAAATAAAAGGAGAATGCAAAAATGAACGATAACAGATATGAATTAAACAAAGAATTAGCACAAATGTTAAAGGGCGGTGTCATTATGGATGTAACAACACCGGAGCAGGCAAAGATAGCGGAGGAAGCCGGAGCCTGTGCGGTCATGGCATTAGAGAGGATACCTGCAGACATCAGGGCAGCGGGCGGTGTTTCCCGCATGAGCGACCCGAAAATGATAAAAGGAATACAGGAAGCTGTTTCCATTCCCGTTATGGCGAAATGCAGGATTGGGCATTTTGCAGAAGCGCAGATTCTGGAAGCGATAGAGATTGATTATATTGACGAGAGTGAAGTTTTATCACCTGCGGATGATGTTTACCATATTGATAAAACCAGATTTAACGTTCCATTTGTGTGCGGGGCAAAGGATTTAGGCGAGGCATTGCGGAGAGTTAACGAAGGGGCATCCATGATCCGGACAAAGGGAGAACCGGGAACGGGGGATGTTGTGCAGGCGGTCCGCCATATGCGGAAAATGAATCAGGAAATTGCAAGGCTTACGTCCATGCGGGAGGATGAATTATTTCAGGCGGCAAAGGAGTTGGGGGTTTCTTATGACCTTTTACAATATGTCCATGAAAACAGCAGGCTGCCAGTTGTGAACTTTGCGGCGGGAGGCATTGCGACACCGGCAGATGCGGCGCTGATGATGCAGCTTGGGGCGGAAGGCGTATTTGTAGGCTCAGGCATTTTTAAATCAGGAGATCCAAAGAAACGTGCCGCAGCGATTGTAAAGGCAGTTACCAATTTTAATGATGCGACGCTTTTAGCAGAATTGTCCGAGGACCTGGGAGAAGCTATGGTGGGAATCAATGAGCAGGAAATAGGGCTTCTCATGGCTGAAAGGGGAAAATAGAAAATGAAAATAGCGGTATTGTCTGTACAGGGGGCATTTATTGAGCATGAAAAAATGCTCTCCCTGTTAGGCGTACAGAGTTTTGAAATACGTCAGAAAAGAGATTTGGAGCAGGAATTTGACGGATTGATCCTGCCGGGCGGGGAAAGTACGGTTATGGGTAAACTGTTAAAGGAACTGGATTTATTTGAACCATTGGAGAAAAAAATAAAAGAAGGACTTCCGGTACTGGGAACCTGTGCCGGATTGATTCTTTTGGCAGAAAAGCTCTCTAATGATGCAAATACATATTTTGGAACGCTTCCGGTTATTGTAAGACGGAATGCTTACGGAAGGCAGCTTGGCAGTTTTTATACGGAAGAAGAAGTAACCGGCGTGGGCAAAATCCCTATGGCATTTATACGGGCTCCTTTTGTAGAAAGTGCAGGGGCAGATACAGAAATTATTGCAAGGGTGGATGGAAATATCGTCGGGGTAAAATATCATAACCAGATCGGCGTTTCTTTTCATCCGGAGGTTACAGGATGTACCAGACTGCATGAATACTTTCTACGGACATGCCAGGTTCATTCCAAACCATAGCCAATATCTATTATGTGTAAAAGGAATAATCTATCACCATGATTACTGAAACTAAATGGTTATGCGAAACTCCGTTGACAGATACTTGTCAACGCCACTGTTCGGAGATTTTTGACAGTGGCGAAAATTGTTTAATTTAAGATGCTGTAGCCGCTGGAATGGCATAGGTTTGCAAAACCGAAGTTGCTGGTTCGAATCCAGCCAGCATCGGTAATGTCAGCATTTGAAAGATGTCAGCACGCAGGTGATCTGACACGGGGTAGAATGCAGATTACACATAAAATAATAAGAAAACAGGAGGTCATCATTATGGCGAATGAAGAGAACACAATCAAAGCCTTAGGAGAACAGATGTCCAAGACAGAAACGGCGAGCATTGAGGAAGCGTATATAGACAGGTTAAAGAAAAGGATGTTGTTATACTGGCACATTATTATGTGGATGGCGAAGTGCAGCGGATAGCAGACTATGTGGGAGATTCCTACTATTTGAGCAAGGCAGCCACGAAGGTTCCGCAGGGCACTATTTTATTTTTTCCTTTATGGGAAAGACAGAAAAAATCCTTAACCCGCAAAAAAGAGTGGTTATGGCAGATGACAGTGCGGATTGTCCGATGGCGCATATGATTGATCTTGAGAAAATCAGTGAGGTGCGGCATGCCTATAGGGATGTGACAGCCGTCTGCTATGTCAATTCAATCGCAGAGATCAAAGCTGCTTCTGACATCTATGTCACTTCTTTCAACGCATTGCGTGTGGTCAAAAATTTACCGGAAAAAAATATATTTTTCATACCCGATAATAATTTTGGAAAATATGTGGCATCACTGCTTCCCGAAAAGAATTTTATATTTCATGACGGCTTCTGCCATGTCCATAAAAGTATTACAAAAGAGAACGTTCTGAGGGCAAAGCAGGCGCACCCCGACGCTTTGGTACTAACCCATCCGGAGTGTACAGGGGATGTGATAGAGCTATCGGATTTTGTCGGGAGCACTTCAGAGATTATTCAGTATGTGTGTGGCAGCAGTCGGGAGAAATTTATTATCTGTACGGAAATGGGAATTTTCTTTGAATTGCAGGAAAAAAATCCCGGCAGGAAATTTTATTCCGCAGGACACAGGCAGTTTTGCCCCAATATGAAGAAAGTCACGATAGACAAGGTGGTTCGGGCATTGGAAAACCCATCTGGTTTTATAGAGCTGCCGGAGGATATCCGCCAGGCAGCAGCAAAGCCGTTGCGGAGGATGCTTGAGATAGGAGGATAAGGAAATCAGCCGCTGGGAACGTTTTCACACATTCCGTTTGAAATCTCCACCATAATCTTATATACTCAATCCATCAAACACAATCATGTGTTGGAAACAAATAACAGAGGTATAAGTTTGAAACAAAGAAGTAGAGGTTACCCAAGAACGATAGAGCATAGGAAATAAACCATCGTAAAAGGTGGATTTGAAAAGTAAATATAGACACAACACCTAATCAGGAAACAGGAACTCCATCATCTTTGATGATATATCCTCGTTGCTTAAGCAGATTAAGTGCCTGTGAAGTAGTCAAGACTTTTGATTCGTTCACAGGACGTTGTTCAAGAAAGCCTTCTGGTGTATAGGGTTTTAAATCTGTAAGTATGTGCCAGATAGCGGTCAGGAGCATACGACAGATGGCAATGACAGCTTTCTTGTGACCACGCCGTGCTTTTATACGCCGGTAGCGGTTAGTAATTTCAGGATGTTTCCTGGATTTGATTAAAGCATTTGCAACTTGCACCAAAACTGGTTTAAAATAAGAACCAGCACGGGAAATCCTAGTGGATTTGATTTTGCGGTTGCTTTGGTCATTACGGGGACAACATCCAGCCCATGAGACGAGGTTTTTAGCTGTGGGGAATACAGACATATCACCTCCGATTTCAGAGAGCACCTGAATGGCAGTGATTGGATTCTTATCGAATCCCGGTACGGTTCGGATAAGAGTAAGGGCCTCTTCGTATTTATCACTGAGACGAAAGATTTCCCGTTCTACTTCTGCTTTGTGCATTTCTAATTCATCGATGTGGTTAAGGCACTGCCTGAGTTTCACAGCCTGTTCTGCAGAGATTGCACCATCAACAGCGGCCTGTATTTCTTCGATTGGAGTTTTACATCTGACATCAACAAAAGGCGCCACATCAAAGGTTTCCCCGGGGTGTTGTAAAATCTGTTCTGTAATAGAACGGGAAGATTTGCCAAATACATCAGAAAAGACATCATCCAGTTTTAAGTTGGATACGGTAAGGCAGTTTTGGGCACGATTTTTTTCGCCGGTAATCATACAGGTGAGTTTATACCGGTATCTTACCAAATCCCTTAATTCACAGATGTCTGTGGGTGGAATAAAGGAAGGTTTCACCATTCCGCACATGTATAAGTCGCAAATCTATTTTGCATCCTTACAGTCTGTCTTATTGCCTTTTTGAGGCTTGGTATATTTGGGATGGGATAGAGTAACCCAGATGTTATTCTTCTCTAAAATATTAAAAACAGGGATCCAGTACTTGCCAGTTGATTCCATACAGACATCGGTACAGTCATATTTTGCAAGCCAGTCACACAACTCCTGCAAACCTTTGGAAAAGGAAGAAAAGCGAGCCTGCTTATACTCTGTACGGCTGTGAGAATCAGTAATACCGATACAGGCAAAGATCCATGTTTTGTGGACATCAAGTCCACAGCAGTTGTTTTTTAGAATTTTAAAAGACACAAAATAACCTCCTGATGATTTATTGGTATAAAACTGACAGTGACTGGTCATCCGGCAAAATCGAGTCGACTTTGGAAGAGATAAGTTTACGGGCTACGGTAATGCGCCAATCATTGATGCCTTAACGGATGACCGACGACATATAGTTATGCGGGGTCGCCGCTATACAGCCCCGCCACTCACCTCCACGTGTTCTGTAGTGTGTCAGTCTTATAAGAAGATAATAACAGAAGGAAGATAAATTAGGAAAGTGAAAGTTATCCAACACGTTTCATGACGCATTGGTGCCTTTCGCAGAAAGGCGGATTATAAATATGATACTTGTGAGTTAAAAGTTTGTACCACTAAGAAGCCAGAAAATCCCAAGGTTTGCGGTGACAAGGAAGTAATTTTGATTAGGCGGTATAGCCCCGATTACAAGGGCTGTACCGTCTTTTCTTGCGCTCAACGAGCGCATATTTTTTATGCGCCTTGCCGTTTCGGTTGCGTGACAGAAAGAAAATTGAGTTCACCTACAAAGTTGAAAACAATATCCACTTTCTGTACCCGTTTCCCGTCCACTTTTTCCGGCGCATGGACTATGATTTTCTTGATAAATTCATTAACGATTGCAGGGGTGAGTTCCTTTATCCCCACATACTTGCGGATAATCGCGGCAAAGCTGTCAAAATCGCTTTTATTCTGCTCGTAGGTATCGACTTCCTGCTGGTCTGCCTTGACCTTTTCTTCCAGTTCCCGCTGTTCCGCTTCATACTCTGCGGACAGCTTCAAAAACCTGTCGTGACTGATTGCGCCGCTTATATCGTCCTCATAAATCCGCTTGAAGATACGGTCAAGTTCCGCTATACGCTTCCTCGCCTGTCCGACTTCACGTTTCCTGCGTTTCATTTCCTTTTCCGTTTCGGCAGAGCGTTGCTGATACATCATTTCATGGAAAGCTATGATGTCATCAAAGAAAAGGGCGGTCACGTCAAATATCCTGCTCCATACGATTTGCTTCAACACTTCCTCGCGGATAAAGTGAGCCGTACAGCTTCCCGTATTGCTCTTGTACTTTGCACAGCGGTAATGGTCTTGTGAGCCGTTAAAACTTTTACAAGTAGCGAAGTGTAATTTACTCCCGCAATCCGCACAATATACCAAGCCGGAAAACAATCCCTGTCTATCCGCTTTTGTGGGGCGGCGTTTGTTCGCTCTTAGTTCCTGTATCCGTTCAAAAACAGCGTCCTCTACAATCGCTTCATGAGTATTATAGAAAATTGCCTGCTGTTCTTTTGTGGTTGGAATCCGCTTCTTTAATTTGTGGGATTTGGAATAGCTTTTGAAATTTACGGTATGTCCGCAATAGTCCATACGTTCCAAAATGCCGACAATCGTGCTGTCTTTCCAGTTGTACGGATTTTCGGGAAGTGCTTTCCCCTTTTTCTCGGCATAGTAGGCTTTGGCAGTCGGTACTTTATCTTCCTTGAGGATTTTTGCTATCTGCATAGGACCTTTCCCACCGATACATAAATCAAAAATGCGTTTCACCACAGCGGCGGCTTCCTCGTCCACAATCCATAGCTTTTTGTCCGCAGGGCTTACCATGTAGCCGTAAGGCGGCTTTGTCAGATGTTCCCCCGCCTGTCCTTGCGCCCGTTTGATTGCCCGTACTTTTTTACTTGTATCTTTGGCGTAAAAATCATTAAACAGGTTGCGGAACGGGGTAAAATCGTTATCCCCCTTTGCGCTGTCTACACCGTCATTGATTGCGATATATCTAACGTCGCGCTCTACAAAAAAGATTTCCGTATAGTAGCCGACTTTCAGATAATCGCGCCCCAACCTTGACATATCCTTGACAATGACCGTTGCTACGTTTCCGGCTTCAATCTCTGCAATCATACGGTTGAAATTTGGTCTGTCGAACGTCACACCTGATACACCGTCGTC
>Ga0137306_101329_pt1 | contig 25828 bp, 24 predicted proteins | sample Inofroosms_March_FD_97187 | JGI IMG/M metagenome (GOLD analysis project Ga0137306, IMG submission 97187) | Mouse cecal microbial communities from Vienna, Austria - N-Acetylneuraminic and N-Acetylglucosamine D2O microcosms_March | ecosystem: Host-associated > Mammals > Digestive system > Large...
ATAAAAGCACGAATTTTCTGAAAGGGCAGGGAATAGAATCCCTCGTATTGATATGTCACAGATATACCGGAATCCGATGTTCCGATATCATTGAACTTTAGAAAATATGCTTTTTCTTATTCTAGCACACTGATACAGGTAAACACAAGGAAAAATTCATCATATTATAATTCACAGCCAAGATCCACGCACCATCGTTTCCGATGAAAATGTTCTCCTTCATATTTCCGGAACGCAATGCTGAATTTTATGCTTTCCGTCCGTTTCAGCACCTTGACCACAATCTCATTTACTCCCTTTTTTAAATGTACGATCTGATGATTATTATAAGGCGTCCACAGCCGGATCTCGTCTCGCTCCAGACACCGCTTCCCGTTCACCCAGAGCCGGAATCCGTCGTTATTTCCGATCACTGCCCACACATCCTGTTCTCTGTCTGAGATGAGCCGCTGTCTCAGATAGATGCATCCCTGCCCCTGAAACGGAAATGCTTCGTCAAGCGGCAGCAGATCCTCATATCCATGCACCAGGCAGGTTTCCTCCCTGGAAAATGCCTGCCCGAAATCCAGTTCATCTATGTATGCTCTGTCCAGATACACCGCATTGTTGACCATGCATTCCAGGGTGGGAAGGTTACATCCCGCTCCGTGAGGGCTGGGGGTTCCCGGCGGATCGTCCTTTTCCAGATTTTCAAAATAAGGCCCCGCCGCCGTCCATTCGGCCGCCCCGGCAATTCCAAAGCTGCGGCGGTATTGCTGCGTCCCGTCCCATGCGACGGCTGTCAAAAGATTTTTGCCGTACAGTACCTTTACCGCACTTGTGGTTTCAATCGAAAACTGAGCAGTTTTCTCCTGGCCCGGTTCCAGGACAAGGGACTGCGTATCCGGAACCGCGCGCCAGCCCGCCGGCAGTCCCGAGAAGCGGAGGTCCCATTCGTTCCTTCCGGGGAAATGATTTTTCAGCCGGATTCCGATGCGGCAGCGGTCGTTCAGTCCGATCGCCGGGCGGTCCATATATAATACATCCAGTGTGTGTGTCATTTCTTTTTTGCACAATTCATTCCCGCGAAGCAACGAGCCAAGTAGCCATGCTTGCATGGACATTTGGCAACTGTCGCGAGGGTTGCTAGGTGCCAGTGGCACTTGTTCAGCAACGACCGAAACGGAGTGTAGACCAGATACCCCGCAGCTTGCTGCGCTGGAATTTTGATGCCCTGTCAGCTTGCTGCGGGGGCTTTGACTTGTCAGCCGCTTCCCCAATTCACAGGTCTCCTCCGAAAGTTTCCGGATAGAACAATCTGTACGTTTCAATGCAATCCCGATCACAAACTGGTCGTTTACAAGTGCTTTCAGACTTTCCGGAATGTGATCCGCTCCATGCAGGATCCCCCAGATTGCCGCTGCCGTTGCGCAGGTACAGTCTGTGTCATACCCGCAGCGAAATGCAATATTGATGACCTTCCAAAGATTTTCGCCTCCGTATAACAGGGCAATTACGGTAATCCCCAGATTGGTCACTGCATTGGTAAAATCAAAATGTCCGAATCTACGGAGCATTCTGGCCCTTGCTTTGACCCAGTCACAGGGCTCTTCGCGAAATGTCTCCATCACCAGCTCCGTACATGCTCGGGCACGGGAGTCCTCCGGGAGCCGATGGAGCTGTCCTTTCAACAGGGATTCCATCCTGCTTTCTGAAAGCCCGCCTGACCCGGGCACGCATTCCCCGGGGACGTTCGTGCAGTCCGCGCTGCTTTCGGTTTCATCCGTAAAGGCCATTGCTTCTACGGCCGCATAATACTGCTCGATCCAAACGGCTTCCCCCGCATGGTCCAGGCTTCCGTCCATCCCCGCATAGGCAGCAGCCGTATCCCCATCCCCCGGAAATACCATCCCCCAGATCTCGGACCGGATCGGGCATCCTTCCCCTTCGCAAAACAGGGGATTGTTAAAGCTCCCGCTGTAAGGCGGCAGGATCCCGCGTTCATAATTTTTCAAAAAAATCCCATACTCGTTGAAGGGATACCAGCACTGCCGGTTCCAGGCTCCGGCCAGGTCTGCCGCAGTCGTCTGCCGCCCCTTCTTTTGGAGAACCTCCAGCCATAACAGCTGCAGGTCCAGGTCGTCATTGGGCAGGTCCGGGCGTATCATTTCCCGGAAATCTTCACAGGGGATGAGCTTCTTGATGCCCTCCACCGGGGCGCCTGCCGCGCCGCCTAGACATTTTCCGAGCCATCCTCCGTAAACTTTGTTAAAGTATACCGTATCTGTCATAGGGTTCCTTCCTTTCTATATTTGAAAAATATGCCAACTGTGCGGATGCAATCCGGCAGCTGGAAAATATGTACAATCCCCGTTACTTCAATATGGCCCCTGCCGAGAATGATTTCTCCACCTGGTTGCTGAAGAATACGAACAGCATCACCGGCAAGATACTCGTGATCACCATGGCCGCATACATCCCGCCGTAATCCGTCCCGTATTTCCCAGAGGAATAATTCATCAGCGCGATCGGAAGCGTCCGGTACTGTTCTCCGCTGATGAGCACCAGCGCATAGATAAATTCATTCCAGCTATTGATAAAAGTATTGATGCACATCGTCGCCACAGCCGGCTTGATCATGGGCACGATGACCCGGAAGAGGATCGTGAAGATCCCGGCCCCGTCCATCACCGCGGCTTCCTCCATTTCCAGGGGGATCCCGGACAGGAAGCTGCTGCACATCAGCGTGGCCATGGCAATGTTAAATGCCGAGATAGTCAGGATCAGGGACAGCGGATTGTTGATCAGGTGCATTTCCCGAAGCATCATAAAGATGGGGACAATGACGATCTGGGAGGGGAGCAGGATCCCCAGGGTCACCATTTTACTCACATGCACCGAAAACTTCCACTGCATCCTGGTCAGAGCATAAGAGAGCATAATGGCCGTGGTTACGGTCAGCACAAGAGTAAAGCCGGTCACGATGATACTGTTAACGAAAAATTTTAAGATATCCCGGTTAAAGATCGCGTCCGTGTAATTGGAAAATTTCCAGACATGGGGAAGCCCGAAGGATTCCCCTGTCATGATCTCTGCGGTATCCTTGAAAGAATTGATCACCATCCACAACAGCGGATACACAGAAGTTACCGCACAGATCCCGAAGATAGCTGTCAAGATTCCTTTGATCCATTTTTGACGGATTCTCATATTGTTTCTCCTCCCTTATATTTTCCCTGTTTGAACAGCCAGCCGATCACACCCAGGATCACGCAGGTCTCGATGATGACCAAGATCCCCACGGCCGAAGCCATACCGTACCTCTGATTGGCAAAAGCCTGCCGGTACATGTACATCATAACGGTCTGGGTCAGGTCTCCGGGGCCGCCGCCGGTCATGATAAATACCTGGGGAAATGTATATAAGCCGGCAATTGCCGAAATCGTGATACAGGTTTTTGTTACATTCCGTAAAAGCGGAAGCGTGATGTACCGTACCGTGTCCAGGAAACCGGCTCCGTCCAGCTGTGCTGCTTCAAAGTAGCTTTCCGGGATGGCCTTGATCCCGGAATAGGCCATCAGCAGATCCATTCCAAATGCCCACCACATCCCGGTCACTGCGATACAGATCATGGCGGTCCTGGGATCGATCAGCCATTCGTTCTGCAAAAAACCGAGTCCGATCGTCCTCAAAAAATAATTCAGCAGCCCCCAGTCTGCATGATAGATCGTCAGCCATAACTGAGAGATCACAGAGACGGAAAGGACCAGCGGAATGACAAAAGCCGTTCTCAATATTTTCTGTACCCTGGGCCCCAGGGTGCAAAGCAGGATGGACACAATGACCGCCAGGACTGCATTGCAGAGGACTGCCAGTATGCTCAGCCCAAGCGAAGCCAGATTGGCCCGGATAAATGCTTCGTCCCGGATCAGCTGCAGAAAATTATCCGGTCCGACGAATACTGCCGGCGTCAGCCCGTTGGTTTTCTGCAGCGACATGATCACAATGTTGATCAGAGGGTAAGCCACAAATGCCGCAAGCAGGATCAGTGCAGGGGCGCTTAATAAGAAGATATACCATTTATTCCCCAATACTTTTTTCATATCATGGAGCTCCTTCCTTCATAAATTCAGCCGGCGGTCTGTGACAAGCCATACCGCCGGCTGTTCTGAGTGTCCTCTAAAAGAATGTATTATTCTTCCAAGGCGGCCTTATCCATATCTGCCAGATAATCCTCTATCGTGTAGTCAGGCGTATTTGTCATAAACTTACTTGTCGCCTGCATGATACCTGCGGAAGCAGCGGCAGTGGGCATGACATCCTGCACCAGGCCGTATACATATTCAAAATTCTGCATATCCTCTGCCAGCCGGGCCACCGGCTCCGCAAACTCGCTGTCATATTTCCAGCCCATGACCTCCGGCTTGTAGACAATATAGGGATTTCCTTTTTCTTCATATACATACTGGCAGCGGAGTTCCGCGACTGCTTCACAAAGCGCCGCGGCTTCGGCAGGGTGCTCAGTGCCTGCGTATGCCATCATCCCGGAATACTTGTTGATCCCTCCGGCTACATTTTTCCCATACTTGTCAAGATCCGCATCATTTACCACCGGATAATAAAAATATCCAAAATCCTCGCCCATTTTTTCCGCACCCGCGGCAACCGCCCAGGAGCCGTTTGCCATCATTGCAGCCTTTCCCGTTTCGAACAGCGGAAGGGCTTCGTCAATTCCGGTCAACGCCACATTTTTAGAAAATGCCCCCATGTCGAGAAGTTCCTTCATGATCTCTGCCCCTGTCCTGTACGGTTCATCCGAAAATTTCCCTTCTCCCTTTACAATTTTTTCCGTGATCATGGGATCCAAGGAATATGCAAACCCTTCCAGCATCATTGCCGCGCACCATCCGTCTTTTGCTCCCACAGAGATGGGCACGATATCGGTGTCTGCAAGTACCTTGATGATTTCCTTTAATTCGGAAACAGTCTTCGGAACTTCCAGATTATGATCCGCAAAGATCTTTTTGTTATATAAAATGATCTCATAAGAATTATCATTGAAAGGTACGGAATAGATATGGCCGTCCTCTGCCGTAAATATTGCCGACGGGATGACCTTATCCTTGTAGCCGCTGGCTTCCAGATATTCATCCAGGGGCAGGGCACTTCCGGATTCCAGGATCGGAGTTGCCCAGCTTCCGCCTCGTTCCCACCATACGTCGAGCCCTTCTCCGCCTGCGGAGATCATAGTCCGTACTTTTGTCTCATAGGTCTGTGCATCTCCCGGGACCATTTCTAGTTTTACCTCCACGTTGGGGAGCTTTTCCGGAAGATGCTCCATCACATAATCCATTTCTGCTTCCACATTTTCATCGGTGTCATTAAAAAGGATATTCAGAGTTACCTTCTCGGTATCCTCAGACGCCCCTTCGCCGCCGGTGCTTCCGGACTCCTCTGCATCTTTCTTTCCTCCGCATGCAGCAAGCGAGAGCATCATTGCACCGGCCAATGTCAGTGACAAAATCTTTTTCCATCTGTTCATTCGTCTTTCCTTCCTCCCTTATAAATTTCAAGTATGTTTTGATATAAGTATCTTAAACAATTTTCTATGAAAACGGAATGGAATTTTCAGACACTACATGGAAAAATCAGAAAACCTGTCCGTTTCGTATATCCAAGTATCTTTACATATTATATAATAGATTCAGAAAAACTATGTCCAGGCGGGACAGCCGGCATTGTTACTATTTACAGTATCCGGCGTCTTATCAGATCCCGGTCATACAGATCAGACTGCAGCAATGGAGGGGCGCTATGGCTACAAATCATTTTTTAACCAACTGGAACCTGAAGAAAAAGATCCTTGCCGTTTTCCTGCCGCTGCTCATGTTTTCCACCATTTTGATCCTGACCTCGTCCATATCGCTGATCATCCGGAACGGGAAAGCCGAAGCGCTGGATAACGCGAAGGACAAGCTGTCCCTTGTATCTGATCAGACAGACCAGATTTTGTCGAATATTACCTATAATATCAAAGCTTTTTCCACCAGCTCCGCGCTGCAGGATGCGATCCGGGCGGAATATCCGGATAACAATTACGGCAACTACATGTTTTCTTCTTCCATGCACAATGCCGTACACAACATCATGGATATTCAGAGTCTGATCTCCAGCGGATATATCCAGACGTGGAACGGCCGCGTATTCGACATCAAGACGGACGAGATCCGCACACCGGATGCGGAGATGAACGCACGCTACCAGGAGATCGTGGATAAAAAAGGCCGGATCCTGCTGGAATTTCCTGCGGACAAAAGCGGCGCGGCGGCTCTGACCGTGTCTAAATCACTGATCGATATCCGGTCAGGGGCATGCCTCGGCATCCTGACATTTGATATTAAGGAATCACTGTTTTATGATGCTTACCATTCTGTTTCAGATGTGGAAAATGAATGTTTCCTGCTGATCGACAGCGCCGGGACTATCATTTCTTCGGAGAACAGGGATGAGCTGCAGACGACGGCGCCTCCGGAAATCCTGCGGCTTCTGGAGGATCCGGGGAAGGATGTGCAAAAAAATGTGCAGACGGAGGGGGAGGCAGAGAAAACCACGCAGGATATGGAACATATGCTCATTCTCTCATCCGCTGCAGAAAACGGCGGCTACATGGTCGTTTATATGATGCATTATTACCGGATCTATAAGGAAGCCCTGAACCTGGCTCTTCTCCTTCTGATCATCGGAACCCTCGTCATTGTGATCGCCGTGTTTCTCTCTTCCCTGCTGGCCCAGAGCATCGTGCGCCCGGTGATCCGGCTTGCAGATTATGCGGATGAAGCCGGAAAGGGGCACTTCGACCTTCCGATCCCGGTACATTCCAAGGATGAGATCGGATTTCTGGCGGAGCGCTTCGGTGTGATGAACCACAACATCAAAGAGCTGACCACCCGTATTTATGAGGAGCAGACCCGGAAAAAAGAATACGAGCTGAAAATGCTTCAAGCCCAGATCAATCCTCATTTTCTCTACAACTGTCTGGACAACATCAGCAGTCTGATCACGGATCGGAAAAATGAAACCGCAACCGCCATGGTTTCTCATCTGGGCCGGTATTACCGGGCGATCCTGAGCAAAGGACGCAATATCATCACGATCCGGGAAGAACTGGAACTGATCCGGGCCTACCTGGAGATCCAGCTGATCCGTACTCCCGGCCTGTTTACCTACCGCATCGCGGCGGACGGAGAGATCCAGGACTTCAAGATCCTAAAAATGATCCTTCAGCCCATTGCAGAGAACTCTGTGATCCACGGCTTCGCAGGCTTTCGGCAGGGCGGACATATTGATATAGAAGGAACACTGCAGAATCAGACCGTCTGCATCCGCATTTCCGATAATGGAAAAGGAATCCCAGAGAAGATGCTCTCGTGTATCTTTGCCCCGGTGCCCACTTCAGTGCCGAAGCATTTCGGACTGAAAAATATCCAGGAGCGGATTCAGCTAAAGTATGGGGAAAAATACGGGATTTCCGTAAAGTCAGAACCGGGGCAGGGAACGCAGATTACGGTTCGTTTTCCCAAGACATTGTAACCATGCCAAAATAGATAGCAAAGGATAAACAGCATATGTACAAGATCATGTTTGTAGACGACGATCCTCTGATTCTGCGGAGGCTTCACCAGATTTTGGACTGGGGATCCCTGGATTTTGAAATCCTTCCGGATGCATACGACGGCATTTCCGCTCTTTCCCAGCTGAAATCCTCGGTCCCGGATATCATCATCTGCGATATCAACATGCCCAACATGGACGGGTTGGAGCTGACTGCGATCCTGAAGGAGCATTACCCTGACATCCACTGCATCCTGCTGACGGTCAACGATAGCTTCGGCTGCGTCCAGCAGGCGCTGAACATCGGCGTCAGCCATTACCTGTTAAAACCCATCGAACCGGAACCGCTGAAGGAGCTTATCCTGAAAATACTGTCCCAGCTGGATTCGTCCCGTAAAAAGGAGAACTATATCAGCTCACTGTATTCGAAGGCTCTGCTAAGTGAACGGATGATCCGGGACAAATTTCTCAACTGGCTGGTTTCCGGTCGTCAAAACCTGGACGAACGGCAGTTAAAAGAGAAGTTTGAATTTTACCAGATTCCACTCCGCGGGGAGGAATTTCAGATCATTGCAGTCCACATGGATTCTATGGATTTTCCTGTTTCTCTGGGAAAACATATGGATGACCTGATGCAGACGGCCATCAAATCGATCGAGGATACGCTCAGCGATTACTCAAACTGCGTGGTGTTTACGGATTCCTTTTACCAGTGCAATATCCTCATGGGATATGAACAAGATTCCGGCAGGCCCGGCCCGGGTATCGAACTGGTCTGCCGCCTTCTGCGGGATAACCTGCTCTTTGACCTGAACCTTTCTGCAGCTGTTTTTTACAGCTGCCGGTACAAAGGACTGTCCAACATATACCGCTGTTATTATGAGACCAAATTTTTGTCCCGGTATAACCTGTCGGTGCTGAACAAGGGAATCCTTTCCTTTGAAGAATATATGAAAAATGCTTTTGACATGGAGATGGATCTGGACTCCATCCGCTCCGCTACCTTCCGGCTGCTCCGCCTGGATGACAGAATCGGTCTGGCTGCTCATGTGCGGGAGACTTTAGAATTGCCGTTTGCACGGCATTCCTTTGACACCTTCAACATGCTGCGGATTGATTTCGTGATGACCGGCCTGATGTTTTTGCGGGAAAATAAGCTTGCCCTGCAGGATATTTTTGACAGGCATTATACACCCCTGTCCGAAGTAATGGAGCTAAACGAGCCGGAGGGCTGCGCCGCATTCCTGGACAATTATTTCTGCCGTATCCTGGAGCATATCCGGGGCAGCAAGGTTTCCTCATCCTTCCGTATCACAGAAAAATGTATGGAACTGATCGAGCAGAACCTGTCCTCCCCAGAGCTCTCTGTAAAGTGGCTCAGCGCTCAGCTTTACATGAACGAAAATTACCTGAGCCGCATGTTCCGCAGGGAGATGAACCTGCCTCTGGTGAAATACATGATGCAGAAGAAGATGGAGGCCGCGAAGAAATATCTGGATGACGGGTATACTAACCTGCAGGAAGTCTCCCGCCTGACCGGGTTCGCGGATCCGCTGTATTTCAGCAAGTGTTTTAAAAAGGAGTATGGGGTGGCGCCGTCGAAGTATATCGGGGCGTAGAGATGAATGGGGGCTGTAAAAAAGACTCCGGACCATTGGCGTGTATCTTTTTAAACTTTCCGGACAGAATTAATTCGTATTTCATAGATCCAATTCCTCTAATGCCTCAGAAAAACTGCTGTATCGTTTGGTATCAGGATCTTTGCTTATATGTTTTGCTTTTTGCATAGCTTTTATAACCTCAGGCTTATACTCAGCTCTGACGCTTAAAAAATTTTTCGTAAAAAGACCTCCCATTTTATGGGAAAATGCGAGATAATAGAATTAACCACAAAACTATTTTTTCACACACCCATAAAAGAGAGGAGGTTTTACAATGAAGCAAGAATAAAAATCAGAAGAAAAGAAGCCAGGGAACACCTGGAACAGTTTCACCTTGCCTGTGAATTAGCTAAGCTGATCAGGCACTGTTTCCCAGAACTTTTGCCATTATTAAAACAAGTCCCAGATTCCCGACATCAGAGTTATATCACATACCCTGGTGTGATACTTCTTATGACCCGTATCCTTTCCTCTCTATTTTACATCAACAGTATGCGCAAGGCAAGTGAAGAATTCAATTCCGAGATAATGATAAAAAATACCGTTATAGTTCGCGGCCGGTTGGGCCGTGAACTGTAACTAAATTTAAGCGTCAGTGCTGTATAAAAAGCAGATGCTTTACATTGTGTATTGATCGTGATACGATAAACAAAAAGGAGGAACAGCAATATGGCACAGACAATGGTAAATTTTAGAATAGATGAAGATGTAAAACGCAAGATGGAATCTGCTTGTAAAGAGATGGGATTGTCACTTAGTACAGCTTTCAACATTTTTGCGGTGAAAGTCGGGAATGAAAGAAGGATACCATTTGAAATAACGGCAGATAGATTTTATTCTGAATCCAATATCAGAGTACTGGAAGAACGTGCCGCAAACATTGAATCAGGAAGATCTATTCCCAAAGAGCATGATCTGATTGAGGTATAGAATATGGGAGTATTATGGGAAGATGAAGCATGGCAGGAGTATATTGACTGACAACAGGCCAAAAAGACATTAAAAAAGATTAATCGACTTGTCAGGGATATACAGAGAAATCCTTTTGACGGTATAGGGCATCCAGAGCCATTGTCTGGAACGGGGCAGCAAGTTATCTCCATCTTGCCAGCGCTTCCGTGCTGCCTTCAGGCTCTTTTTAAATGTTCATATCACATCCTATAATTTCATATATTGTGTAGGCGTCATACCGGTATACTTTTTAAATTCTTTTGAAAACAGGTGGGCGTCAGCATATCCGATTTCTGCTGCCGCCTCTTTTACAGTGAATTTACCGGAGGCAAACAGTTCCTTTGCATTTTCCATTTTTAACCGCTTAATATAGCCGGTCAGGGTTATGCCGGTACACTGGCTGAATTTACGGCTGATATAGGAAGGATTCATGCCGACAGATTCTGCGATATCGTTCAGAGACACATGCTGGTTATAATGAGTTTTGACATAGCTGATGATCCGGGCGATCGTCGGATCTTTATACTGGTTCTGCGTAAGGGCCTCCTGGTATGCCTCTTGAAATTTCATGATATAAGCATCACGGATATCGTCCACAGAGAGGGCCCAGTTTGTTGTGAATGGAATACGGAACCAATCATAATCAAGGCCGTACCTACGGCAGAAATTTTCATAATACACATCTAAAAAACTGCAGCAGTAATGAAACGCATTCAGGTCAATGCTCTCTTTTAATTCCAGAAAAATCTTAGTAAGCTGTGAACTCAGATCCTCAATAGCACCGGAGAGATCGAATCCCTGTATCATTTTCAGCGCGGACGAAAGCAGGGACGGACTTGCCTGCTTTGTATGAAAATGATTTTTGAAATCACTGGTCCGCAGGTATTTGTCATGCTGAAAAAATAATTTATATTGCCGTAAGATCATGCAGTCGGCATATGCGCTGTTGATCTGATCGGGTGAAGCGATATAACTGCTGAGGAAATGTGCGGTCTGACCGTCATTCGTTACTTCATACAGTTCGTCTAAAAACGCATCCATTTTTTTCTGCTTTTCCAAAATGCTTCTCTGAGGAAAATCATTGAACAATAGACATTCCGTATGCTTGGAGGAGGTATAGACGATCTCGCCGCCGCTATATTTGTTCAATACATCATAGACCTGCTGGCGCTGCCGGTTTTCGAGCAGGTAATAAACACAATGATTATTATGGTAATCATTAAAAAAATCAGGATCCATTCCTTTCAGGACAAGAAGATAATGGCCTTTTGGACGAAGACTCACCTGAAAACGTTTTATATTTTCGCGGAAAACAGAGGCGGAAATTCCATTGATCGCATCGCGGAGAAATTCCGCGCGGGCGATCTTCTGCCCCATATAATAGATCCTGTGGTCATTGGTATATTCTTCCGTTTTTTCGTATGGATAGCCGCACGAGGGGAGGGATCCCAGAAGGGAATTGAGAAGAAAGCCAGTCTCGTTTTTTATACCTGGGCTTTTTTCAGCAAAAATATCACTGGTCGCATAACTGAGGATACGTCCGGTTTCGAATAATATGATGTATGGATGAAGATCTTTTTTGTAAAGGCGCAGCAGAGGCATACGCAGAGAGCAGGCAGGATGGGACAGCTGAATGATTAAAAAATCAGGCTTAAAAACAGACGCGGTTTCTTCAAGTTCCGGCATACGGCAGGTTTCTGTAATCCATTTTTTGCTCTGCAAAAGCTCCGTTAACTTTTTCTGTATCGGCAATTCTGCGCTGATCAAGACTCGCTTCATAAAAAATTCCTTTCCATTTCCGGATCATTTTCAATGACTAAATAAGTAAAAATATAACCTTAAATGTAAAATAAGATACCTATATAAAACTCTATCATCATGTTACAATTTGAACAAATAAATGTCAAGCAAAAGTAAAGGAGTTGGAGAGATGGCAAAAATCTTAGTTGATAAGGAAAGATGTAAGGGATGTAAGATGTGCATTGTGATCTGCCCGAAAAAAGTCCTTGCGCTATCGACTGAGCTGAATCCGGCCGGCAGCCGTTATGCCATACAGATGGAAGAGAAGGAATGCATCGGATGCAGGCTGTGCGGAATGATATGTCCAGACAGTGCGGTCAGTATTTATGCTGAACGCGGGATAAACCTGCCGCGCAGCCAAACATGATCCGCACGGTCGTATAAGGGAATATGCCGCTCTGCGGCTGCATCAGAAATACACAGGTATGGCTGTACAATAAGAAAGGTGAATGACATGAAAAAGGTAATGAAGGGGAACGAAGCAGTAGCAGAAACAGCGATTCGCTCAGGGCTGGAATTTTTTTGCGGATACCCGATCACACCACAGTCGGAGCTGTTGGAATATATGTCCTGCCGGCTGCCGGAGGAAGGGAAAATATTTATCCAGGCGGAAAGCGAGATCGGATCCAGCCAGATGCTGACCGGGGCATCAATCGCGGGAGCACGCTGTATGACAGCAACCTCTGGACCCGGGCTGTCGCTGATGGCAGAGGCACTGGCCTGTATGGCGCTGGGAAGACTGCCCTGTGTGCTGGTTGATGTGCAGAGAGCATTTAACTGTATTACCCCGGCGCAGATGGATTATAATTTTGTGACAAAAGGTTTTGGACACAGCGGCCAGCATGGCTTTGTCCTGGCGCCTTCTACGGTACAGGAAGCAGCAGACTGTACGAAGCTCGCGTTTGAAAAAGCATATCAGTATAACGTTCCCGCAGTTGTATTGATGGACGGTATGATCGGACAGATGATGGAGGCGGTCGAACTGCCTGAAAAGGTGGAAAAACCAGAAGCTGTCAGCTATCCGATTCCCATCGGCAGAGGAAGCCGCCCGGATAAAAAAGCATTTTATCAGTCAGGCTACGGCGGACAGTATAAAGGACTGTCATCGGAAGCGGCGTGTGAAGAGGCCTGCAATGACAATGCGGCTTTGTATCAGAAATGGGCAGAAACAGAAGCCCTATGTGAAGCATATTGGATGGAGGATGCGGAATATGCCATTGTTTCATATGGAAGCTCCGCGCGTATCTGCCTTGATACGGTTCATATGCTGAGAGACCAGGGAATTAAAGCCGGATTGGCGCGTCCGATCACAGTATTTCCATTCCCTGAAAAACAGATCGGTGCATTGCAGGGACTAAAAGGAGTACTTTGTGTAGAAATGGCAAAACCGGAGCAGTTCGCAAAAGATGTTGCGCTGTGTTTAGGAAAATCAATTCCAATGCAGACATATACGCGCTGCGGGGGAAATCTGCCGGACCCTCAGGAGGCGGCGGAGATCATAAGAAAAATGGCGGCAGGGGAGGTATCGTAAGTGGAAAAAATATACGGAAAATCCGCGTTGCTAAAGGATCAGCCAACCCCATACTGTGAAGGGTGCTACCACGGGCTGATTCAGAAGCTGTGCTTTGAAGTGGTGGAAGAAATGCAGATCGCTGATCAATTTGTGTACGGAGGTGCGGTCGGCTGCAATGGTATGGGAGCATTTACAGTAAATCTGGATGCATACGGTACATGCCATGGCCGATGCCCCTGTGTAGGCACTGCATTGAAGCGGCTGCATCCGGAGAGTGTACTTATGCTTTACCAGGGAGACGGTGACGCCGCGTCTATCGGTTTGGGAGACACACTGCATGCGGCAAACAGAGGGGTGGCATTTACCGTTGTGATGGCAAATAACAGTTTGTATGGAATGACCGGCGGACAGGCCAGTCCGACCACACTTCCCGGTATGCGTACAACGACCACAAGAAAAGGAAAGGAAGGGCCGCCAATGCGTGTCGCGGAGCTGGTGGCAACATTGGACGCGCCTTACTATGTGGCAAGATGCAGTGTCCACAGTGCAAAATATATCCTGCAGTTTAAGAAGGCTCTGAAATATGCGCTGACAGTACAGATGGAGTACGGTGCGTATTCCTTTATCGAAGTACTTGCCAACTGTCCGACATCAAGCGGAATAAAACCCGAAGACAGCATGCGGTATATAGAAGAAACCGCAATGAAATATTTTCCTGTCAGAGAGTTTAAAAGAGAGGGCAGGCCGTCAGGGGAGGTGACCAGATAGTGGAGAGAAGCATATTTCTGGCAGGAAGCGGCGGACATGGAATACAGATGGTAGGAAAAATGTTGGTACACGCAGTAAATACGGATAGTGAAAACGCGACATATTCACCCTGTTACGGTGTGGAAAAACGAGGGGGATTGTCCTCCTGCTATCTGGTGATCAGTGACAGCAGGATCGGAAATCCCAGAAAGAAGCAGAATGATCTGGCAGTATTGATGGATCAAAGAAGCTACGACCAATACAAAAACATGGTGAAGCCCGGCGGTATATTGGTGATCAACAGTACGATGGTCAAAGCATCAGATGAGGAAAAAGAGACGGGGAATCGGATGGAGATTCCTTTGATGGAGGCTGCGCGGGAGACAGGGAATCCCAAAGTGATCAGTTCTGTCCTTCTGGGATTTCTTGCGGGAATACCGGGCCTGGTAAAGGAACCCTATAGCTTGAAGGAGCATATGCTGACGGCCTTATCGAAAAGGCCGGAACTTTTAGAACTGAATAAAAAGGCGTTTGAAAAGGGTCTGGAGCTTGCGCTTCTGAAGCAGACGCGGGTCTGAAAAGAAAGGACAAAAAATATGAATCTGGAGAAACTAATAAAACCAAAAGTAGCTGCAGTGATCGGAGCAAACGAAAGAGCGGGTTCATTCGGAAATTATTCAGCGGTAAATGCGCTGCAAAATGAAGGACGCATACAGATCTATTTTATTAATACGAAAACGCCTGTTGTCTTAGGAAAAAAGACATATCCAAATCTGAGCGCCCTCCCGGAGGTGCCGGATTGTATCCTGATCGCGACACCGGCAAAAACCTGCGCTCCTCTTCTGGAAGAGGCCGGGAAGCTGGGGGTCAAAGCGGCAATCATTGAGGCTGCCGGATTTAGTGAGGAGGGCACAGAGGAAGGAAAGCGGGCAGAAGAAGAACTCAGAGTGATCGCGGAAAAATATGATATGTCGGTAATGGGACCAAACTGCATAGGACTGGTCAACAATATTGACAAGGTGAAATTATGGGGAATGGGCGGGACTGAATTCGATATGTCGGTCCGAAAGACGGGAGTAGCGTATTTTGCGCAGTCAGGAACCATGTCTATTCATGCGGTCAGCTGCCCGTATATTGATGTGTCTTATGTATTCAGCATGGGGAATTCCACGATGGTCATGATAGAGGACATTATGGAATACGTGCTGGAGGAGCCAGAAGTACGTATGCTTGCAATATATCTGGAAGGTGTGAGGGATGGGCGCAGATTTATGGAGTGCTTAAAAAGGGCGGCCGAATTGGGGAAACCAGTCGTGATCCATGCGGCAGGAATGAGTCAGAAAGGGGCGGTGGCTGCGGCGTCTCATACAGGAAATCTGGCTTCCAGCCGGAGCGTTTATCAGGCAGTCTGTAATAAATATGGTGTCATACTGGTAGAAAGCATTGATGAATTTCTATGTGCCGTTAACGTGCTGTCTACATGGATCGACCGTATGCCGAAGGGGGCAAATATCAGTGCCGTCAATGGTTCCGGCGGAGAAAATGCCGTTTGTGCGGATCTCAGTGAATTGTATGGTGTGCCTTTGCCGGATTTTCACCCGGAGACAGTTAAAAAATTAAAAGAGGTTTTGCCAGGATTTGCAAATCCACGTAATCCGCTCGACATTACTGCAATAACGGATAATGTCTATGATGTCATGATAGAGACATTGGAGACGATTGGAGACGATCCAAACGTGGATGCAGTGATATGCAGTATAGCAAGCTTTGCGGAACCGAATGCCAAAGACCGGGAGCAGGCAAAGATATTTGGAGAATCATTGAACGAGCGCTATGCCGCGCCGATGATCGAATATGCAAAGCGTCCGGGAAGCGTCCCGCTTATGGTGATCCCGATGACAGAAGACCGCCGGGATGCCGTATGGCGCGGCAGGCTTCGAGAAGCGGGAATCCCTATCCTGGCAAATAGTCTTGCGGGGTATAAGGTATTGGGGAAAGTCTGTAAATATTTAGAATACCGTAAGCGGGTCCATACGCTGGAAAATGCCGTTCCTCTTAAGCGGCATGGAGAAAGGATATTAAGCCTTTCGGAATACGCTTCCAAGATAGAACTTTCGGATGTCGGTCTGCCGATGCCGAAGCAGGCGGTAGTAAAAGATAAAGAGGAGCTTTTGAAGAAAGCGGCGGAAATGAAAAGACCGTTGGCGCTTAAAGTCTCATCGCCCGATATCTTACATAAAACGGAAGCGGGCGGTGTAAAGCTGAATATTTATTCGGCTGAAGAGACAGATGCCGCGTTTGACCAGATTCTTGCATCCTGCAGGGCTTACAGGCCGGATGCGGAGATTGAAGGAATCCTTGTGCAGGAACAGTCTCCGAAAGGGGTGGAGATGATGATCGGCATTACATGCGATACGCATTTCGGGCCAATGCTGTTGGCTGGTATGGGCGGAGTTTTTGTCGAAGTTTTCAAAGACGCAGCTATGTATCCATGTCCGTTAAGTAAACAAGAAGCAGAAGATATGCTGAGAAGTCTGAAAGCTTATAAACTGCTTAGAGGCTACCGGGGAAGCGAGCCATGTGATATAGATGCGCTGACAGATATCATGGTAAAGATTTCTCAATACGCGATGTCGCGCCGTGATGAACTGAAGGAACTGGATCTGAACCCGATATTTGTGTATCCGGAAGGAAAGGGGGTAAGTATTGTGGATGCACTGATTGTGAAGTATGGCGATTAGGAAAGGAGAAGAAGAGTGTTGGAGAAAAAAGAAGAAATCGCGGCAGAGGTAAAGCAAGAGGAAAAAGTATCTACGGATGTACATTATTCTCCGGTTAAAAAATTTCTTTTCGGCCTCGGGCTGGGTGGTTACAATTTGAACTATTCCTATTGGATCAATAACTTTTTTACTATCTTTTGTACGGATACGTTGGGGATCGCGCCTGCGACATTGACAACATTGACGGCGACAGTACAGAGCTTTGATGCGATCAAGGATCCGATCGCGGGCGGACTTTTGGATCATGCGCGTACAAGATGGGGGCGCTATCGGCCATTTGTAATGCTTGGAGCCATTTTAACAGCATTTTCGATGTGCATGCTGTTTGGAGGAAGGGCAGACTGGAGTATGAATATGAAGGTCGGCTGGGTATGCTTTTGCTATATTCTGGCTGTTTTGGCTAATACGATGCATTTTCAGGCATATGGCTCCCTTCAGGGATGCCTCACCACAGACGCACAGGAAAGAGGCAGTATTTCCGTATGGCGTATGGTAGGTACCGGTATCGGAAATATCAGCGCGGGCTATATAGGAGTAAACCTGCTGATCCTGTTCAGCGGAGGAAGCACAAATTATACGACAGCAGGATATTTTTGGGCGGTTGCAGTCTGCGGCGCGCTTAGTATTATCGCGAATTTTGCGACCTTTATGAATTCCCGGGAGGTAGTTTCCATTTCGAAAGAAAAGAGTAAGCTCCCCTTGGGACAGTCTTTAAAATGTGTGATCTGCAACCCGCCGATGCTCTTTATCATTGCCGGCATGATCGTAAACGGCCTGATGAATTATGGTCGGCTGGCCGTACAGATGTATTTCTTTACTTATGTATGCGGAGATCCCAAGCTGGCGATCACAGTAGGGGTGCTTGGGGGATTTGGAACATTGAGCGGAGGCCCGATTTTCAAATTTATATATTCAAAGACAAAGAGCAAAGGAAAAGCAATGTCGATCATCTTCCTTTTGATGGCGGTCAATGAAGGACTCTTATATGCCTGTCCGGTCAGCCTGCACTGGGGGATCATTGCGTTGTCCAGTCTTGCCATGTCATGGTCAGGAGCATTGGGGACCGCAATGTATGCCGCGACAGGAGATGTTGCCGACTATGCCCAGCTGAAATTTGGGCTGCGCCTGGATGGATTGATCTCATCGACCTCTTCTTTCGCGATGAAAGTGGGACGTGTGATCGTAACAACCATGACGACAGGAATGCTGGCGGCTTCCGGATATGTGGCGAATGCGGAGCAGACACAAGAGGTGATTCAATGCATCAGGTTTAATGTGGCATTATTTCCAGCAATTATTTCTGCTGCAGGCGCGGTGGCTATGCTATTCTATTCTTTGGATGATAAGAGGCAGGCCGAGATTGTCGGGAAGCTGCGTGAACGAGGAGACATTGCATAAAAGTATATGAGTCAGTTTGCAGTTTAGAATGAAAAGGAGAAAAATTATGGCAAAAATAACAGATATTAAAGTACAGGAATTGAAAGGAATCGGACCTTATGTTGTAGCTGGCGGATATCCTCCGTTTTATTATCCAATGATGCTGATCCGTATTTTTGATGATGATGGGAATGAAGGAAACTGTATGGGCTGGCTTCTTCATGCGCCTCATATAGACGAACATCTTGGGGGATGGAAAAAACAGCTGATCGGACAGGATCCGCACTATGTTGAAAAGTTCCAGCAGGCAAACAGCAGAAAAAGCGTACGCTATGAAATGCCTTATAACCACATTGATATTGCGCTCTGGGATCTGCTTGGAAAGGAGCATGGCGTACCGGTTTATAAACTTCTCGGGGCAGACCATGATGTCATGCCTGGATATGTTAGTACATTATGCTATGATACTCCGGAAGAGTATATTGAGATTGCAAAAGATTCATTTAAAAGGGGATATACGCTGTTTAAGATACATGGAACAGGAAGCGCGGAAAAGGATATAGAGATCATGCGGGCGTGCAGAGCGGAATTTCCGGACAAAAAGCTTGCGATCGATCCTGTAAATGTATATGACCGCTGTGAGTCTATGAAGGTGGGACGCGTATGTGATGAACTGGATTTTGAATGGCTGGAATCCCCGATGGATGATTTCGATGTGGAAGGGCTGAAAATGCTGCGTCAGCAGATCCGGACGCCTCTGTATGTCGGAGAAACGATCGAACCGCCCCTTCGGCTGCTCCCGTCTTATTTGAGCAGCGGGGCGTTTGAAGCATTCCGGACACTGGGAGATTTTACAGGTGGCATTACCTCAATGCATAAGCAGGCAATACTATGCGAGGCTCACAGGGTCCAGTTCGAACCCCACAGCTATGGGCCTACATTGATCCAGGCCGCACATTTCCACGTGATGCTGGCACACAACAACTGTAAATGGGTTGAGATGCCGCTGCCGCTGGATGACTGGCATATTTATATGAAAACCTGGCTGGAGTGTGACAAAAACGGTATGATGCATGCGCCGACTGCGCCGGGACTTGGATATGCATTGGACGAGGAAATGATCGCGGACAATATTGTGCGTGAGTGGTAAAACGTTATATATGTGATTTCTGGATGTAAGGAATATGGCGGATAGGAGAAGGATCTGCTATCGGAAGGAGGGTGTGGATATGGATAAAAACGAATCATTCTGGCAGGCAATGAAAAATGGCCTGCCTCTGGGAGCGGTATTTTTTGGAGCGCTGGTAGGACCCGTTATGGTGACGGGGTCCTACACAATGAATTATTTTCTGAAATATGGGATTAAAGGATGGCTGATCTGCCCGTTTTATGCATTATGCATTTTTATATGGTTTTACTGTGGATTCACGCATACAAGAATCACTGCGGAAAGTAATCCGGATAAAAATGTATACGACTACACGATGCTGGCAAAAGCTCTATATGGAAAATATACATTTATGGTGCCGCTGTATGACCTCTGGATTTTGCTGGCAATGGTTCTGACTGCAGCATCTACGATCGCAACGGGCGGGATGCTGATCGCCAGCTTCCTGGGCAGTGCCTATGTAGTAGGCGCGGTTGTTATGGCTGCCCTGGTGACAGTTGTAGCGATCTTCGGCGCTGATATTGTAAGGAAGGCTTCTACGGTCATGATGTTTGGCCTGATCGGTTTGATGATCCTTCTTCTGGTTATCACCTTTGTACATAAGGGAGGGGCGCTGCTGCAATATTTATCCTCCGGCTGGGAACCGGAAGCGTGCCCGCCTTTGGCAGAAGGCTTCTGGCGTATCTTTATTTTAACATGCGGATCCTCGTCCTGGGCTTTAGGTGTGGGTAGTCTGGCACAGAAATTAAAAACAAAAAAGGACTGTGTGGCCGGGGCGTTTACGGCCGGTATAAGCGGGGCTCTTGCATTTCTTCTGATGTTTTTCATTGTCGCGGCGTGGTGCAATCAGGCAGCTGCGGTTGAATCAGGTACGCCTGTGCTGAATATCGCGACAGAGTGGCTGGCAGGAGAATTACCCTGGCTGCCGATCGCATATTATGGACTGATGATACTTGCGCTGGTATCAAGCGGAGCGCCGGCTGTCTTTATTGCTACTCAGAGAATGAAAAAGATTTTTTCGGGCTTGGATTATGAACACAAAGATAAGCTGTACAGCATTATTTTTGGCACTGGATTCTGTGCGGTTGTGATCGTGCTTGCTATGACCGGATTAAATGCGATTGTTGGAAAGTATTTCCAATATCTGGGATATTATGGACAGATCTGCGGTATCATTCCAATGGTGATCATCTGGCCGCTCCTTCGGAAAAAAGGAATCAGACCAGTTATCAAAGAAAAATAGCGGGAGGAGTACTGGTGGAAAGAGACTATAACTATTTGTTCGCCCCTGGAAAGATCGGCAGGCTTACTGTGAAGAACCGGATCGCCATGACAGCGGCTATGACAGGCTATCCAGGATTAAACGGCGAAGTAACGGATCGGATTATCAGATATTATGAGGAGCGGGCCAAAGGCGGGGCAGGGATCATATTTACGGAGGCAGGAGTGGTAGATGATATCTGTGGGATTGCGCGCTATAACCAGCTGCACTACACACCGCGCTGTATCAATGGACTGGAGCGGCTCTGTCTTGCGCTCAGAAAATATGGAACCAGGGTTTTTGCCCAGCTATGGCATGGAGGTGGGATATGCAGCCCGGAGGTATGCGGGTGTCAGACGGTTTCTTCTTCGGATGTGGCGTCAATTCCGGGAAATATACCAAGGCCGCTTACAAAGGAAGAGATCAAGAAGCTGGTAAAAAAGTATGCTGTGTCAGCAAAGACCTGCCAGCTGGCAGGTTTTGACGGTATTGAGATCCATGCGGCCCACGGGTATCTGATCGCACAGTTTTTAAGCCCGTATTTTAACCATAGAACGGATGAATACGGAGGTGCGTTTGAAAATAGAGTGAGGCTGCTGGATGAGATTCTGAGAGCGGTAAGGGAAGAAACCGGACTGGGATATCCGATCTCCGTGCGCATCAGTGCGGATGAAATGGGACAGGAGTTGTGCGCCGCGCATATGACCCTGGAAGATGGTGTGCGTCTGGCAAAATATCTGGATGAGTCAGGACTTGTGGATATCATCAATATATCGAATGGAAATAAATTTACGCCGAACGCGAATTGCGATCCATATTTTTACGAAGGCGGCTGGAAGGAGCCGATTGCGCTTGCGGTTAAAAAGGCAGTGAAACTTCCTACGATTGCTACAAACACCATCAAGCATCCGAAAGAGGCAGAGAGACAGCTTGCGAAGGGAATCAGTGATTTTGTGGGCGTCTTAAGGGGACACCTTGCGGATCCGGAATTTGTAGGGAAAGCAGCGCAGGGCAGAGAAGATGAGATACGGGGCTGTATTGGATGCCTTTATTGCCGCGACCCCAGAGGTTCGGGCCAGATGGGGATGCGTTGCGCGTTAAATCCAAGGCTGGGGCTTGAAGTGGATTATCCTTTGCGCTCCAAAGATGGAAACGGAACAAAGACAGCGGTAGTTGGCGGCGGTCCCGGCGGTATGGAAGCCGCCCGTGTGCTTGCAGAACGGGGATTCCAGGTCACGCTTTTTGAAAAAGAGGGAATACTTGGCGGAACAATGAATCTGGCCGCAAAACCGGACCATAAAGAGAAGATAGCGCGTTTGATCCGTTCCATGGAAGTACAGTGCAGAAAGGCGGGGGTTGATATCCGGCTGAATACGGAAGCAACACCGGAATTGTTGAAAGAGATGGCGTTTGAAGCTGTTTTTGCGGCATCCGGGGCAGTTCCGGTCATTCCTGCATTTGAAGGGGTCGAGCTTCCTCATGTCTATACGGCGGAAAAAGTACTGCGCGAGGACAGGACATTTGAAAATAAAAAGGTTGCGGTCATTGGTTCCGGTCTGACTGGAATGGAGACAGCAGAAATCCTGGCAAAGCGGGGAAGCAGGATCACAATGGTAGAAATGCTTTCGGACATCGGGCCTGGTCTGCTGAAAGAGATACTTGATGAAGAAAAGAAAAGGCTGTTTCAGTATAGCCCGGATATCTACACCAGGCATCAGCTCGTGAAAATCCTGGAAAATGGGATTGAAGTAAGGAATCTGGAGAATGATGAGAGTTTCGTCATAGAAACGGATATCGTTGTTTTAGCATTGGGTGTGCGTCCGCGTCTGGACTTTGTCGAAAGCTTTAAGGAAGCAGCGCCGCAGGTATTTGCGGTAGGTGACGCGGAACATGGCGGCAGGATTGGCGACGCGATCCGAAGCGGGTATAGTCAGGCTTATGCATATACTCCAATCTAACATCAGTATGTGTATACTGCGCGCCAGATAAATCTGCCGTTAGTATAATATGTGGGAGAGGAATCAGGATATGTCATTATTTATTGTGAATTGTGCAAAAGGTTGGGATCTGGAGACAAAAGAAAAGATCCGAAGTGATATTACAAAAAAGATGGGAGCCCTTGCTCGTGTTTCCGACAAACTCATGGCGGTGCTGTTTCACGAATACGAAGCAGAGAACATGTCTCCAAACCATGGATGCTTCGTGATCGTGTATATGAGCGAAGGAAGAACGGATGAGTTTAAAGATGGACTGGTTGCTGTCGTTACAGATGCCATTACAGAGCATACAGACTTTGATGATGGAAAAGTAGCTGTTATGATCCATGATGTATTGAAAGGAAATATGGCAGTCAGAAGGAAGATTGTCAACAGGGGAGGTCCGGTAGCACAGCTGATCAACGACGGAGAACTAGTACAGAATTGCGTATATAATGCTGTACTAGATCCGGAGGAGCTGTAAAAATATTCCGGCCGGTAAAATAGCGGTTGCATGCATCCAGCCTCTCGCCGTCAGGCGACTTTTCAATGGGCTGGATGCGTTACAGTTCGCGGCCGGTTAGGCCGTGAACTGTAACCTAAAATGGTATTAGGAGATATTTTTTGCAACAGCTCCGTTGTTTTTTCCTGCTATGACTGCTATAATAAAAAACATGGTGAATTTTCGCTGCTGATGCCCCGCAGGGTACCTGGCAGCAGAAAGGCGGAAAAAATGAACGTAAGAGAGATGCGAAACGATGTATTGGGCCCCCGTGTAGTCAAAGCGCTGGAAGCCCGCAATATGGAAGCTTATTATGTGAAGACAAAGGAAGAGGCCCTGTCAAAAGCTCTGGAGTTGATTCCGGAGGGCAGCTCTGTCAGTTGGGGCGGCAGCATGTCCGTCCAGGAGATCGGACTTTTGGATGCGGTCCGCGCAGGCAATTATGAGGTTCTGGACCGGGGGACGAAGGAGACACGCCCAGAGCAGGAAGAAGTCATGCACCAGGCGCTGAACTGCGATGTGTACCTGGGCAGTACCAATGCGCTCAGCGAGGACGGGATCCTGGTGAATATCGATGGAAATGCCAATCGGGTGGCGGCTTATTCCTACGGCCCGAAAACGGTCCTGCTGATCGTGGGCATGAATAAGGTGGTTAAGACCGAAGCCGATGCCATGAGCCGTGCGAAACATGAAGCGGCGCCCATCAATGCGCAGCGGTTTGGGATCCAGACTCCCTGCGTGAAGAACGGAACCTGCGCGGACTGCAAGTCTCCGGACTGTATCTGCTGTCAGATATTGATCACCAGATTTTCCAAGGTTCCGAAGCGGACAAAAGTCATTCTGGTAGATGAAGACCTTGGATTTTAAAAGTTACTAGTACAGCATTGCGTATATAATGGTGAATAATGTGCCTGATATTTTTGTCAGGACAAGGCGGAGGAAAGAGGCGATGCGGTGGCATCGTTGATTGACGACAACGCAGTGCTGGAAGAAATAGCAGGTGCAGTATTCACCATTAATTACACAATGCTGTACTAGTACTCCATCCGGCCAGAAATTGAACTCCTAAACTGCCTGTTCCGCACCATTGCGTCGTTAAAAGTTCTAGCCGATGCACCCACATCGCCGTCGAACTTTTGCCTAGCACTGGTGCGAACCAGACAGTTCATTAGTTCAATTCCTGACTGGATGGAGTACTAGCTGTACGGTTGAAAAAGTTTTCGAAACCGCAGCAGACGGGTCTGAGGTATATCAGTAGTAAAAATCAAGAAAGGCAGGCTGCGCAGGCAGAACGATGGAGAACAAGAATCTGAAAGGAAAGAAGGCGTCTGCATCCAGTGGAGGGGCCGCGAAAAAAACGACGAAGAAGGCCGGCAGTAAAAAGACTGCCGGGAAGAAAACATCAAAAAAGGCGGCCCGGAAGGCGGAAAAGCAGGAAGGAAAAAAGGGCGGCCTGCTTACGAACCTGATCATGCTTTTTGCATTCGGCATCCTGGCCGTGTCTATCTATCAGATCGTGATGATGGTCCTGCCTTACTATCAAGGCGGACAGGAGTATGATAAGGTCAAGGAGATGGCAGTTACAGAACCCAAGCCGGAGGAAGATGGGGAGGGCGAAAAGCCGGGGGACGGATTTCAGGTGGACTTTGAGGCGCTTCTTGCAGAGAATCCTGATACCGTCGCCTGGATCCGTCTGGAGGAACCGGCCGTCATAAGCTACCCGGTTGTCAAGAGCCAGGACAATGAAGAATATCTGACCAAGACATTTTCTGCGAATGATAACAAACTGGGCGCGATCTTTCTGGATAAACGGAGCAGTTCCTCATTTTCAGACAGAAATTCCTTTATTTACGGACACAACCTGAAGGTGGGAGGCGAGATGTTTTCTCAGCTTAACGCCTACGCGGATGAGGAGTTCTGTAAGCAGCATCCATATTTTTATATTTACACGCCGGACGGCATGACAAAGGTCTACCAGGTATTTTCGGCGGGCGTGGTAAATGCGATGGCAGATAATTATAATCTGGATTATGATACAGATGAGGAGTTCATGGATTATCTGGAGCTGTGCAGAAGTTCGTCTAATTATCAGGTGGAGGCGGACCTGCATGCAGGGTCCCGGATCGTGAGCCTGTCCACCTGTACCAATGTGCTGGAGGATGAGCGGTTTCTGCTTCAGGGCGTGCTGATCGAGGAATACTGACTTAGATCATAGGAGGGAGCATTATGGCGGATCGTTTTGCGGTAGGGGACATCATCCGGCTGAAAAAGCAGCATCCATGCGGAAATTTTGAGTGGGAAGTGCTCCGGGTGGGGGCGGATTTCCGCCTGAAGTGCTGCGGATGCGGCCATCAGGTGATGGTGCCCAGGAAATTGGTGGAAAAAAATACAAAGGAAATTCGCAAAAAGGCTTGAATCATAAAAAGTCTTGTGCTATGATAAACACCTGTGTGACATACACAATGAACTATGGCTGTTTGGGCACGGCAGATGACAGGATCG
>Ga0137306_101332_pt1 | contig 25739 bp, 27 predicted proteins | sample Inofroosms_March_FD_97187 | JGI IMG/M metagenome (GOLD analysis project Ga0137306, IMG submission 97187) | Mouse cecal microbial communities from Vienna, Austria - N-Acetylneuraminic and N-Acetylglucosamine D2O microcosms_March | ecosystem: Host-associated > Mammals > Digestive system > Large...
CTCCTTAGCCTTTTTCACGGCCTCTGCCATCCACACCTCGGCTACCTTCTCCCCGAAGCACAAAACTCATACAAGTTCCTTTTCCTATCTCGCTTTCAATTTCCAAACGGCTTCCATGTAATGTCAAAATCTCCGCACACAACGCCAGGCCCAATCCGGCGCCATTTCGACTTCGGGAACGGGATTTATCTACCATATAAAATGCTTGTGTAATTTTCTCCTGCTCTTCTTTGGGAATCCCCATACCATGATCTCGTACACAAAAACGATAACTGTCCCTTCTCTGGCATCCCCGCACCTCAATGGTACTTCCTGGCTCTGATGCCTTACACCCATTGTCAATCAAATTAATCAACACCGATTTAATCAAATTTGGTTCTACCCACACAATACCCGGATCGTATTTTAAATGAAATCTCATCGTTCGATTATTCACATACATATCATGAATATACTGAAACAATATATCTGCGGAAATTTTTTGCAACTCTAACGCTCCATGACGAGTAACCATAATTTCCAGCAGACGAAAGGACATCGCTTCTAGTCGTTTCCCTTCCGTATATATATAATTTGCTGAAAGAAAACTTTTCTCCTCATCCAATCGATGCGATCGCAACATATCCGCATAACCAATAATTGCTGTCAAAGGCGTCTTCAACTCGTGCGCAAAAGCTGCCACAAAATGTTCTCTGGCCTGAATCTCATCTTCCAGCATCGCAATATTGTCCTCCAGCGCATTCGCCATTCGGTTAAAGTCCATCGTCAGCTGTCCCATTTCATCATCACTGACCTTTCTGGCCCGGTAGTCATACTCTCCCTCTGCCATTCTCCTCGTCGCCCGTGTCAAAAGCCGAATCGGCCGTGTCAACCACGAAGAGATCCCATGCATGACAAAGGTTCCCAAAAACAGCATCAACATCGTCACCCGCCGATATACCAGAAATCCCAGCCCCCGCTCCCGAAATACTTCTGTCACATCCCGCATGGTCTCCAGATATAAAAGCCGATCTAAAACACCAGTCGTCATACAAGTCCTGATGTAATAATGTTCTCCTAAGTGAAAAATCTGCCAGGTGTCTACAGTCTCATCTGTCTGATCCAACAAAGCCCCATCTCCCTGAAAATCGCTGCTGCCATAAATCACCCGCCGGTTCTCATCCGAAATCCGTAGGCGGCGGCCACTGCCACCATTTTCCAGGCTGTGCCCGATTTCCTCCACGGTACGATCCGCCAATATATCATATTTAGCCGGGGCATTCAACGCCGCTGTCTCAAAGGCAAACCGTAAAATCCGGCTTTCCTCCATTGCCTGCCTTATCTCCCTCTCGATGGAAGTTTCAAATACATAATTGACAAAATAAAATCCGCTAAATCCCAGTGCCAATGCCAGCACAATGATCGTACACAATAACAACTTTCGTGAAAATCTCATTGAGGCACCTCTAAACGATATCCTACTTTATAGACAGTCATCAAGCAGCTTTCCCAGCCCAACTTTTTTCTCAATCGCTGCACATGCAAATCCACCGTCCGGCTATCACCCGAATATTCTCCTTCCCAGACCTTCTCATACAAAGTTTCCCGAAAAAGAGCCACATTCTTGTTGCGGATAAACAAAAGCAATAACCCAAATTCCTTATTCGTCAATTCCACCGTTTTTTTGCCGCGCCAAACCATATGCGCTTCTACATCCACCGTGATCTCTCCCACGGATAAAATATTCTCTGCTTTATGATAACGGCGCAGCACAGCTTCTACCCGTGCCACTAGTTCCACCACATCAAAAGGTTTTACCAGATAATCATCTGCCCCCAATTTTAATCCTCGGACCCGATCTTTCACTTCATAACGGGCCGTGATAAAAATAACTGGAACTTTCAATGGGCGAATATATTCCATAATATCGTATCCATCCACTCCTGGCAGCATAACATCCAGCAAAATCAAATCATAATTTCCTTCTTCAATCATCTGGATAGCTTTCCCCCCATCCTGCACAGTCTGACAACAGTAACCTGCCGCTGATAAATTCAGATCAATCAGATCGCAAATTGGTTTTTCATCATCAACAATCAATATTTTAATCATTTTCCTCTCCCCATCCCCAAAAAGCTCTGGCCAGCACAACCAGTTCTTCCATTGTCGTCTCCTCTCCGCACATGTACCGACTTTTCAGTTCACTATCCTCCAAAAAGCCGCCGGTTCTCTGATAATATATGGTATAATCCTTCTCCGTCAGCATCTCCCCCTCTGTCGTATCATAGGTATACCGCGCCAATACAGTAATATCTTTCAGACCATCTCCATCAATGTCCCGGCAATCGATGTCCAAAAATTCATACAAATTCTCAAACTCTCCCATGGGCTGAAAATTCCATACAACATTTCCGTCTTCATTAATCAGATAAATCATAAAAATGTGATATTCTGCCATTCGGTAATGTCCCGGCACCACCAAAAGCTTTCCCAGCTTTTCAAAATTCACCCAATAAGAACGTCCTTGTTCCTCCACAAATCCATGCTTTATCAGCTCCTCCCTAGTAGCCGCTGTATCCATTGCTTCCGTCGAATCCCCCTCCTCCACAAAAGATAAGATTTGTCGTACACTTTTGTTCATACTATACTGGTTGATTCGTTTTGATAATCTCCAGTCCTGGTAAAAACCTCCTGTCCCCTGAAAAAGCACATCTCCCACTTTTTCAGAAAAACCTGCATCAAGCTCCAAAACATCGCTCACCGTAACCAGCACCACATCCTGCTTTCCATCCTGGTCAATATCCGGAAATGAGACTGCTGCCACCTCCCGGTTCCCCTGTCTAAACTGTCCGGCAAACTGGCCATTCGTCTCCAAGCGCTCTGTCCGGAATACAATGCTCCCCCCTTCTTTTGTCTCTGCAAAGAAAAGAACCAATCTTTTGGATACTGCATCCAGTGCCGGTATCATGACAACTTCTCCTACGCCAGCCATCTCCAGAGAAAAAATCTGATCCTCGATAATCTGAAAGTCATTCTTCTCGATCTCTTCCTGTGTCCTGGCTGCCTCCATACGATGAAGAAAATCCTCATACTGCCGAACTTCCGAAATCTCCTCCTTTGTCCTTTCCGATTGTTCTAGTAGTATATGTTCTGGAATCTCCAGTTCAATCATCATATCTGTCGGAACTGGGATACTCTCTGCCGGCTCCACCCTCTCTCTCCTCCTGTACAATAGAAAAGCTGCTATCACCCCAGCCACAATCCCCAATATTCCCACAAACAAAACGATCTTTTTTCCCACATTCACTATCGGCCGCTGTCTGCTTCTTCCTCTCATACCCGTCCAAACTTTCCTTTTAACGATCTGTGAGTACCAATGTCATTGCTGCAAGTACTCTTAATTTTTCTAAAATTATATACCAGTTTCTGACCACTGTCAAAGCTATCGATGACACTTCTGGATCATGCACTTGCTTTCTCCTTATCTCCCGATTATAATACTCTTAGGAGGACTACTCATATGACTTTTTCCCACCAATTTCACCCTTATCACTCTTTAAATGATGAGATGAGACGACGTTTCAACACCAAAGTATACAAGATTGCCCTGGATGGCGGCATGACCTGTCCCAATCGCGATGGAACCTTGGGCACTCGTGGTTGTATCTTTTGTAGTGCCGGAGGATCGGGAGACTTCGCCACTCCACTCCTCCCTACAGTGACCTCCTTAGACTCCCCTTTATCCCAAGCGGAATCTACCCAATTCATCCGACAGCAGATCGAGCATGCCACCCTACGTATCTGCCGGAAATTTGGTGCTTCTCCCAAAGCTTATATTGCTTACTTTCAGTCTTACACCAACACGTATGCCCCAGTTTCCTATCTGCATACTTTGTATACTGCTGTCCTCAATCACCCAGAGGTAAAGGTGCTTTCCATTGCCACCCGGCCAGACTGTCTTTCTGAGGAAATATTGGATCTATGTGCAGAGCTTAACCATATCAAACCTGTATGGCTGGAACTCGGGCTTCAGACCATTCACGAAAATACTGCTTTGCAAATCCGCCGCGGCTATTCTTTATCCTGCTTTCAAGATGCCCTGCAGCGGCTGCGCCGCCGGAAACTAGAAACCATTGTCCATGTAATCCTTGGGCTTCCGGGAGAAAGCCGGGAACAGATGCTCCAGACTGTGAACTACCTTGCCCAGCAAGAGATCCAGGGTATCAAGCTGCAACTGCTTCATATCCTCCAGGGAACCGATCTGGCTGTTCAGTATCTGCAAAACCCCTTTCCCGTTTTCTCTATGATGGAATATATTGATCTGGTCATTGACTGTATCGCCCTTCTGCCTCCGGAGCTGGTGGTTCATCGCATTACGGGTGACGGACCAAAAAATTTGTTGATCGCGCCACAATGGAGTGCCAATAAACGCCTGGTTTTAAATACCTTTGCCAGACGTTTTCGGGAAAGAGGGCTCACGCAAGGTGTTTCTTTCCGGCCGGTTACTCCTCTGTGAATGGTATCACCGTTCCATCAGTCTGATAAACAACGCCATTGGAAATACTTTTCATGTATTGAAAAAATTCCTGCCGTTTATTCTCCTCCGTCAGCATCCATGTATATCCGGCGCTGGAAGTTCCGGGAATCAAACGTAAAACCGGATCACTCCCCACTTCTCCTACGTTTTCCCAAGTCACCTGCAACAGCGCTGTTCGCGGAATGGAACTGCCAAACACAAAATTCCCCAAACTGTACAGGATAGCTTTCCCCTTATAATATTCTATTCCCTGAAGCACATGAGGATGGGAACCAATCACCAAATCTGCACCAGCATCTATCATTTGCTGTCCCATCACACGCTGATAGTCTTGCGGCCTCTCGTCTCTCTCGATTCCCCAATGAATGAAAACTGCCACAAAATCATTTTTCTCCCTCTGTGCACGGATTTCTTCCAAAAGCACTGTCATATCATATGCGGCAAGCATTCCCGGATGCTGCTTTCCTGCTGCCCAATCTGCTACCGGAATCACACGGGTAGCACCAATTACAGCAATTTTTTTCCCTTTGAGTTCCACCGTCACCGGACGTCTCGCCATCTCCAAGTCTGCACCGGCCCCTGTATGCAGAATCCCTGCATCATCCAGGATTTGACAAGAATCTAAAAGCGCATCCGGTCCGAAATCCAGTGCATGATTGTTGGCCAATGTCACGCCGTCAATTCCCATCTCCTGAAAAAGAGAAACTCGTTCTGGAGGAAGGCGAAAAGTAAACTGTTTATCTTTTGCCGCCTCTCCCCGGTTACTGAACGGAAATTCTTGATTAACCATGAAAAAATCTGCTTCTTTCACCACTTTCTGATATCCAAAATCCAAAACCCCATCGATTCCTCTTGCTTTCTCATAAGCATTCAGCACATGATCCGACAGCAGTACATCCCCAGAAAACAGCAGAGTCAGTTCGTTATCTTCCTCGTTGTTCTCCGAGGTTTTAAAATCATCTGCAAGTTCCCCTTCTCGGATATCCACCACTATCTCATCGGAATTCTCTTTATCCTGTATCTCCAAACCGGCCTCTTCTATAAGCACGATTCCTGAAGTCTGTCCATTATATTTTCCTATCTGCCTATCCTTCTCACTGTTTTCCTGAACTGTTTCCTCCATGTTCTTTGCGCTGTCAATCCCTGAGATTTTTTCATATTTTTTTCCCTGGCATCCAGTCAATAATAGGATAATCACTACCACTGCCAGTAACCGCTGTTGACATTTCTTCATTTTCATCCGTTCCCTTCTTAGAATTTCTATACCATATAGCTAAAAAGGAACCCCAAAAGAGCTGTACGCTCTGGGGTCCCTGCTATCATTCTTTCCTCTGCTCTCTTATATTGCCAGGATAATACCTCCGTCTCCTGCATACAAGGTCGCCACACCTGCTGTCTCCGTAATTTCGATCTCCCATTTATTCCCTGTCTTTTCAAGTTCCTGCTTCACCTGCCTGGCTCTCTCTGGCGCATTACAATGGGCAATGACTGCACGCTTTATTTCTGCCGCTCCCCGCTCTCGAACCGCAATCTCACACATTCTGGCAAATGCTTTCCCTAATCCCCTCGCCTGATCCAGTTTGACAATCACCCCATGATCCGCCCCCATCACTGGCTTGATATTGAGCGCCGTAGCGAAAAAAGCCTGCAGACCTGTCAATCTTCCGTTCTTGCGGAGATATTCCAAAGAGTCCAAGACAAAATAGGTCTTTTGCTGATCCCGTAGTTTTAAAATCTTCTGGGAAATCTCCAAAAAATTTTTCCCTTTGTCATACATCTCACAAATCGCCATCGCCAGATTCAGCTCTCCTGACGATGCAGATTCCGAATCTATCACCAAAATATTCTTATACCCATGTTCCTCCTCATATAAGCTCTTTGCTACCATTGCACTATTGTATGAACCGCTTAAATGACTGGAAATTGTCAACACATAGATATCCTCTTCCTCACACTCATATGCCTTTTTAAATGCTTCCGGGGATGGACAGGCAGTCTTTGGACACTCCTTGCTTTCTCTCACCAATTTTAAAAATGTCTTCTGATCAAAATTTTCATCATCCACGATCATAGTATCGTCCACCTGCAATGTCAACGGCACAATCTGAAACCGTGAATCCTTCCTCATCTCCTCTGTCAAATCCAGACAACTGTCGCCGACTATCTTATAACTCATATTCATCCTCCTGAAATCATCCCACTGCCATACATAGTTTTAATTACTACTTATTATAGCATATATTTCAGATATTTCAATACTCGGATGATAACATCTCGGCATTCCATCTATTTTTCAAAAATACTAAAAATTTCCCATTTTTAGCTATCCTGCCATATTACCTCATACCCTTCCCAAGGTTCTGGCACCTCGAATTTATCAATCATCTGTTCCAACACATTTCCCGGAATCTGTCGTTCTCTTGTCCGGTTCCTCTCTAGAATTTCCTCATAGGATGCTTCTAGATACAAAATATGCACTCGCGCTCCGTATCCGGCAAACAACCGGACAAGCCGTTGCCTGGTTTCCTGCATCAGATTCGTGGCATTCCAGATAAAAGGTTCCTTTTTTCGCAACAGCTTCCTGGCCCGTTCTATGGCCAGATTTGCCACTTTTCCCGATCCATCTTTGGGGGAAATCCCTAGTTCTTTCCGGATCTCATCCAGAGAAATCACAACTCTGCCAGCGCCATATTTTCCGATCCAGGTATCTTTTCCTGCCAGAGGCAATCCCGCCATCATCCATACATCAAATTCTGTATTATCATAAAGCTGTGCTCCCGGCGACATTTCTTCTTTGTGAAAATACTGATATCGCGTACAGGCATTCATAAAAGGATAAGGATTCTCCCAGATTCCCAGCTCCTTTGCATACTCCGCAAACAATTCCCCATGTTCCTCCAGCTCTCCCGGCGTCTGACTTACTCTTCCCCTGGCATCTGCTTTTGCCAACAGGTAAAGAAGCCTTAATGGTACCACTTCCGCCGCCCGCAAAAGATCATACTCCATCCGTTTCTTTTTCCAGAACCACACCGGCAACCCATGAAAACGAACCAGTTTAGCCGCTAGTTCTCTTTCCTTAAAACGCATTCCAAACGGGTTCTCATTGCGATATACCATAGCGCGAAATATCTTTTCTCCCACAATGGTATGTTTGGGCGAAGTCCATCTGCCATCCTCGAATTTTGTACAGACCGGCTTTCCGATATCGTGAAAAGCCGCTGCCAGAAACAATAGCTCTTGTTCCTGCCTTGTAAGCCCGCTCCATTCCGAAAGCTTGCACAATTGTTCACAAACCAGTCCTGTATGGATATATACATCTCCCTCTGCATGGTATTCCGGATTCTGCTTCACCCCTTTTAAAATTTCCAATTCTGGATATCGCTCCGTCAACCGTTCCAAAGAAAAATCACTTTCTCGAATCCAGCTTAAGATCCCTTCTTTTCCATGCTCCATGATCCCTCTCCTCTCTCCGGGGCAACTCATCTTTCCACAGAAAGATAAAATCTTTTCCCCCACACATGAACTCTCTCCTTACACAAACAGCTCCTTCCCTTCTGCCAGCCGATTGGCCACGAGTGGTCGGTTCATCCAATGGCTCTCCGAATCTAGGATTGAATTGAGAAACGAATGTCGGACAAATTTTAGCCGATCGATAGTATAATCCCCCTCCTCTACCTTGATGTAAATCCCCTCCATAATCCCGCTAAGATCTGTCTGGTCCTTAGTTCGCTCTATATCCACTCCATATTTCTCACATTGTTTTTGCAGATTTTTTACTGGTTCCTCTGATATAAAATTACTATGCCCGATCCGTTTGGTTACATCCGACAGTTTCTCATATCTCCCCATTTCCAATACTGGTACAGACCATACAAAAGGCGCTGTTTTCAGAATTTCTCTTCTCTTTGCCGTAGAAAAAAACTTTTCATTCTTCTTGTCAAAAATATCAAATTCCATAAAATAATGAGGAAGCTGGTCATAAAACACGGTATGCTTAGCAAACATCCACTCTCCATACATCACATACCGGCTTCCCAACACCTGCCACAATCCATCCCGAAAACACTCCGCCCACACTTTCAACATATCAAATTGCCGTTCTCCATATCCCCCATTCAAAAAATGCCCCCGACTTTGCAGATACAGCTTTCCATCTTCGCCAAAGCTAATTCCACAGTTTGCTCCGTCAATCTTCTCCTCCAACACCAAATATTTTCCTCGTATCTCAGCAAATTTTATACTGTTGAGATCCTCATCTCCTATCTGCTTTCTTGACCCCTCCACATGACGGGTTCTTGGATACTTATATATTCTTTCCATAATCCCACCCTCCATCCTATTTTTGATTTTAGTACGATTCTTTTCTGTTGTCAAATAAGTCCCCTGCCATTTCCCATATCTCGTGTACGGGAACCGTCCGAACACGGGATACGGAAATGGCGGGGGACTTATTTGGTAACACGCTCCTTTTTCGCCAAGTCTCTATTCTTCTGTCATCATCATCATAATCTCATTGCTCCGGGCAATAAACTTGGTCATCCGCTCCGGATTTAAAGTACCATGGCTCAAAAGTGCCAGATCGTACAGCTGTTCACAGAATTTAGCTGTGTTCTCTCCTTCCCCATGATTCAACACATACTGAACCAGTTTGTGATTAGCATTGAGCACCAGAGTCTCACCGGCACCGCCAAACATGGAAGGATCCATGCCATACATATTATACATTTTCATCATATCCTGCATCCTGCGACTTTCTTCTGCCACAGTCAGCATGGAAGAAATACTTTCATTCTTCAGCTTCTCCACCTTGACCTCCAGCTTGTCATTGCCTAAAGCTTTCTTGAAGATCTCCGTCAAAGTCTCTGCTATCTTTTTAAACTCTTCGTCGTCCTCTCTCACCTCTTCCTTAAAGGTGTCATTGAGATCTGCGTCAATCCGCAAAAATTTCAATCCCTCGTTCTTCTGCTCCAGATGGTTGATGAAAGGACTATCAATATTGTGAGGAAGAATCACCGCATCCAGCCCTTCCTCTTTGAACATATTGATATATTGACTCTGCTCTTTCTCATCCGTCACATAGAACACCTTGTTTTCATGCTTCTCCTTATTTTCCTCCAAGCAATCCTTCAAAGTCAGATACTTGCCTTCCAGATTCTTGAACAGAATATAGTCATTCATCTTCTCAGCAAACTTCTCGTCCTTAATGCAGCCAAACTTGATAAACGGCGCGATATCATCCCAGTATTTCTCATAGTTCTCCCGGTCGGTCTTACACATACCAGTCAGCTTATCCGCCACCTTTTTGGTGATATAATCCGAAATCTTCTTCACAAAGCCATCATTTTGCAGTGCGCTCCGGGAAACATTCAGCGGTAAATCCGGGCAGTCGATAGCGCCCTTTAAAAGCATCAGAAACTCTGGAATCACTTCTTTAATATTGTCTGCAATAAATACCTGCGTATTATAAAGTTTGATGGTTCCCTCAATAGAATCGTACTCCGTATTGATCTTGGGGAAATAGAGAATTCCCTTCAGATTAAACGGATAATCCATATTCAGATGAATCCAGAACAATGGTTCCTTATAATCCATGAATACCTTCCGGTAAAAAGTCCGGTATTCATCTTCTGTACACTCATTGGGATGCTTGTTCCACAACGGAGTCGTATCGTTCAATGCCACCGGACGCTTTATGATTTTGTAACGCTCCTTGGATGGCTCAATCTCCACCGTCTCCTTCTCGCCGTTCTCGTTCTCTTTCTCCTCGGTCTTAGCCGGCTCCACCACAGTCTCCACAATGGTATCTTTTTCTGTCAGCTCTTCCTTATCAACCGTCTCATACTCCGGCTCTGCTTTGGCATTGTCTAGGAAAATCGGAATCGGCATGAAGGAACAGTACTTATCCAGCACTTCTCTAGCCCGGTATTCGTTAGAGAATTCATAACTCTCCTCATTCAAATACAAGGTAATGACCGTACCCTGGTCTTCCTTATCCCCTTCCTTCATCTCAAAGGTCAAACCGCCCTCAGATTCCCAGTGAACCGACGTACTTCCTTCTTTGTAGGAGAGGGTATCAATCGTCACCTTGTCCGCTACCATAAACGCCGAATAGAAGCCCAGACCGAAATGACCGATAATCTGATCTTCATTGGCTTTATCTTTGTATCTCTCCAAAAAATCCTGCGCACCGGAAAAAGCGATCTGGTTGATATATTCCTCCACCTCTTCCGCCGTCATACCCAAACCGTTATCCTTCACTCGGATAGACTTTTCCTCTGAATCCACCGTAATCTGAATCTGGTACTCCATATCCTCTGGCTTGGTGTATTCTCCCATCAACTCTAACTTTTTCAGTTTGGTAATGGCATCACAGCCGTTGGACACCAGTTCCCGATAAAAAATATCATGATCCGAATAGAGCCACTTTTTGATAATTGGAAATATGTTCTCACTGTTGATCGATAAATTACCTGACTTGCTTCCCATCGCATATCACTCCTGTTCTTTTATTTTCTTAAATGCTGATTCGTCTTCGTTATCTTTCTATCTTTTGATTCCCACAGCTGTTGGTTTTCAGCAATAGGAAATCTCTGTCCTATATTCTAATACGGCAACAGACAAATGTCAACAGAAAATTAGCACTCATTTTAAATGAGTGCTAATAACGAATGACTGCTCTCTTTTCTGTTTCTCACGATTCTTGTATATACGCAATCTGTTTCTCTTTCAAAAGCTGTTTTATTTCCGCATCCCATCCCTGCTCTATTCGCTTATCTAACGTAAAAATATTCAGAGACACTCCCGTTATACAATACATTGTCTGCTCTTCGTAACGAATGTTCAAATACAGACCACCTACTTGCTCCACCGGAAAATCCGGCTGCACTGACTGCAAAAATTGTTGTACATCTGTCGGCGAAAGCTGTAGCGTAATTCGAAAATTCTCTGGCAGGCGCTTCCCCCGAATCAGAGAAAAGCATATGGGGCGAATCAACTTCCATGATGACAACTCACCAATTTTTTTCTCCTCCCTCTCCTGCTCCGTAAAATATCCCCGACGAATTCTCCCATCAATGGAAAACGTATTGTATGTAGTAATCGATGCCTCCCGCAACCACCATGTATCAAATGCCTCTCCTACAAACAATGCAGAAGTAAAACCCTTTAAGTCCTCAACTCTAAGCGCAATCATACTCTTCTTTGTGACCTCCCCTTTGCCATCCTTCCGAAGATACTCTTTATACCATCCTTATTGTCCCATATAGTCCTCATACCATTCAAAAAAACCCGTGGTACTCGACTTTTCTTCTTCGGAAAAAGAAATCTTTTCCCAGATCTCCCCATCCAGATTCACCGAATGTTCTGCTATAAATCCATCATAAACTTTGTGAAATGCCATGTCTTTTCTCTGTAACGCCAATTTCTGTTTTCGCTCTAATGTTGCTTCCTCATCATAATCATTTATACATTTCACAATATAAAAAGAATCCCCATCCCGGATGATGGGACTGATCTCCCCAGTTATCAATGAAAACACTGCTTCTTCATATTCCTGAGACCGCTCTCCACGTCCCACCAATTTTTCCACTTCCCGATCTTCTGATACAGCTCTCGCTACCACACTAAAATCCACATCTTCTGCCATTACCCGTGTATGAATATCCTGAGCTTCGTTCGCATCGGTAACCCGCAATTCCTGGACAACGATAACCTTCGCCTCACTGTCACTAATCTCTAGATTCACATTTTGGGTCAATTCATCAACCATTTTACCAGCACGATAATACTCCGTATAAAGTCCGTAAATTTCTTCCAGATTAATATTGGTATAATTTCGATCTGCCTCTGTCAAGCTCTCATAATAATCTTCCGATAATTCTCGAAGACGCTCTTGTTCCTGACTGGTCAATAAGATCCCCTCTTTATCCGCCAGCAGATTGATCCGCTTGACCTCCTCCAAAAAAGCTCGCACTTCGCCAAGTAAATATTCCTGAAAAGTGGTTCCCTCTTCATCCACTGGAATCTGCCAAATTTGATCGGTATATACCTCACTATAACGGTTTTTCTCTGTCACTGCTAGCAGCATGATCTGGGCATCTGTATATCCCTCCACGGTTTGTATCTCTGAGGTTATCTGTCTGCTCTCCTTACAGCCCCCTAACGCCAGAATCATCAAAAAAGCTATCACTGCTGTCAATATTTTGTTTCCATACCCCCATCCCCACGATCTTTTAACAAGCTTTCCTTTGGCACTATATTTGCATCTGTCCTGTTTCATCATATTTAAAAAGAGCTCCTATCCCGCTTCAGGGTTTTCGCCAACAGTCAATCCTCAACCAGCAATCTCAGTACCTTCAACACCCCATCTTCCACATTCCTGTCTGTCTGAAAACGTGCTGCTGCCTTGACCTCTGGTCTGGCATTTCCCACCGCGAAACTGTAATAAGCCTGATTCATCATCTCAATATCATTCATCTGATCTCCAAATACCATCGTTTCCTTCGGCAATATCCCCAAACTTTCCTGAAGCAACCGAACTGCCGCCCCTTTATTGACTCCTGGCGCCATACAATCCATCCACATATCTCCAGAAATTGCGATTTTAAGCTGATCCTGATATCTTTCCCGCAAGCTTTTTGTTGCTGCATCGATACCCGTTTTGCGGTAAGCGGATACTTTGATATACGGTTCCTCTACCTGCAACAAATCCTCCACCCGCTGAACACAAAACTGGTATCCCTTGACCAACCAATCATAAAACTCCAGATCTCCTTCATCAATATACAGAATATCCGGACCACTGACCAACGGTATCAATCCCTCTTTTCGGATATCTCTCACCATCTGCCACACAATTTTGGGCTCTATGGTGTTCAGATAGAGATTTCGACCATGCAGTCCTACATAAGCGCCATTATCAGATAAGTAAAAAATTTTCTCTTTTACCATATCAAAAGTTCGCTCAATGCTAACCCATTGACGTCCACTGGCCGCTGCAAATTGCATCCCCTGCTTCCGCAGTTTTACTATTACTTCCAATAGCTCCGGATTTAATTCATTGTTTCCATCTTCTAAAAGTGTTCCATCAATATCTGATACAATTAATTTTATCATGGTTTCTGTCCTTGTCCTCATATAAAAATTATTTTTCATTTTTAATATTCTGAAAAATTTGATTGAATTGAGATTAAAAAATCCCAGAAAACCCAGTGTTTATCAACGAAACCTGGTATTTTACGGGATTTTCCTGCACGGAGACGGTGGGATTCGAACCCACGTACCGGTTATTAGCCGGTAAACGCATTTCGAGTGCGCCGCGTTACGACCACTTCGCTACATCTCCCAATATATCAACGAACCCATTATACATGATATTTACTAAAATGTAAATGGGAGATGCTGATTTTTTTAATGGATGAGGCTACAAGAACCGATAATTCTTCTCCTTGCCCCATCCTATCCATCATCTCAGAGTACATTTTTTACATTCCTGGTTTTTAGGAAGCCGCAAAGAACATCTCCACGCCATCCGCCAAACCATTGCCGAGTTTATCCAAAGCTGCTGCTGAATGATCCGATGCTTTATCCCCCAGTTCAATATCCACCGAAGGCACCGTGGAAAAAGATGTCTGTGTCAGATCCATCTCCATCTTCCCGTTTGAGAACAATTTCACACCTACGCCTTTCAAACCGGCAATCAGGCTGTCCCCCAGAGCATGATGTTTTTGCCAGTAAGATGCCACCGGCTCCATGCTACGGTATGAAGCTACATTTGGCACACTCATATAAAAAGCCCCTTTATCACTGGAAGTGGAATCATAGTGAATCGCAATATGGCAGTTTGCCAGATTGTTCGCTAAAACTGTCCTGGCAATGTTATCCAGTTGCACATCCTCCGTCTCGCGAATCATCAATACATCAAATCCCCGTGCCAGCAACTTATCTTTGAGAACTTTCGCCATTGCCAGCGTCACTGTGGATTCCGGTGTCCCGTCGGCAAATGTCATGCCGCTACTGATTGCTGATGCCGTCGTCGCACCTGCAGCGGTGGTTCCGCCAGTTACTTTCGGCGTGCCGTCCGGATGACATTGCGTCTTAACACTGGATCCTCCCTTGGTTCCATGACCAGCATTGACACAAACCACCTTTCCTTTGCGATTTGAACCTTCTGCACGGTAAAGTATCGCCTTGCCAGAGTTGATTTTCGAATATCCGGCATACTTCCAATCTGGATTTATCCCCACTTCTCCCGCTTGTAGATCTCCCACACCACTTGTGGCAGAAGCTGTTGTCTGTGTCTCCTCCGGTTTTGAAGTGGTAAGATACTGAGAAGCAATATAATATTCTTTGTCCTGATAAATCACCCGGCTCCAGGACTGACTATAACCAGTACGACTAAGAGCCGTGCCACGATTCAATCTGGCAGCTGCTTCCGCTTCCTGCCCCGGTGCAGTCCTCACGTTCACATCCATAGCAGTCACATAAACCGTCTCGTTCCTGGTTTCCATCTCTGGGGCAGTCTCTCTGGTAATTTCTGCATTCACTGCACTGCGCTCTGCTTCTGGCAATTGCTGATTCTCGGTATCTTTTTCTGTCACTTTTTCTGCATTATCCTTGATCCGATTCTTGTCCGTGTCGCTGCTATCTGACTGCTTTTCCTCCGCCACATTATTTCCCAAGGCATTACTGTCTGCTGCCGCACTACCTGTCTGTGTCTTTGGCAATGCAATCTTTTCATAATTTTTCATCTGGCAGCCAGAGCCCACCGCCATCATTATGGTAAGAATCCCGGACAACATTAACAGTTGTTTTCTCTTTCCTGCCATTTTACTCCGGACCCATGTTCCCTTTCTCACTGGATTGTTCCTCCTCCAAGCACATAATCATCTTCATAGAATACTACTGCCTGTCCCGGTGTTACTGCCCGCACCGGTTCTAAAAAATGACATTCCACACGGCCACTCTCCAGCTCACGAATCATACAGGGCGCCCCTTTATGACTGTAACGGATCTTCGCTTTCACCTGTCGCTCCTCCCCGTGGAGACCATCGATTGCCATCCAGTTCAGTTTATCACAGATCAACCTATCCGTAAATACATCATTTGCCTCCCCTATCACTACTTCATTGGTATCTGGTCGGATCTCCACTACAAATACCGGCCGTCCCAACGAAAGGTTCAGCCCTTTTCGCTGTCCGACCGTATAATGAATAATCCCCTTATGTTGCCCTAAAACCCGGCCATTCCGATCGACAAAATTTCCCGCTTCTAAAGCCTGTCCTCGTTCCCGTCGAATAAAGCCAGCATAATCATGATCGGGAATAAAACAGATCTCTTGACTGTCTGCCTTGCGAGCCACTGAAAGCCCCAACTCCTCTGCTATCTGCCGAATCTCTTCTTTCGTATAAGCGCCGACTGGCATCTGCGTATGAGACAATTGCTCCTGAGTCAAATTGTAGAGCGCATAAGTCTGGTCCTTAGCTGCTGTCGCCGATATTCGCAGCGCAAATCGTCCATTTAATAGCCGCTCCACCCGAGCATAATGTCCCGTAGCGATATAATCCGCACCTAACCCCAAACTTCGCGCCAAAAGCGCTTCCCATTTCACAAAACGATTGCAGGCAATACAAGGATTGGGCGTTCTGCCGCAGATATATTCATTCACAAAATAATCCATTACCTGTGTCTTGAATTCTTTTTTGAAATTCATCACATAATGAGGAATTCCCAGCTGCCAAGCCACCCGGCGGGCATCCTCCACTGCGCTGAGGCTGCAGCACCCCTCATTCTCCCCGCTCAGATCGGTTCTCTCATCCTGCCAGATCTGCATAGTGACGCCTATCACTTCATATCCCTGTTTTTGTAAAAGCCAAGCGGCCACCGAAGAATCGACGCCGCCTGACATTCCTACCACTACTTTGCTCATCAGTATTCCTCATCCTCATCATGCTCACTGATATCACTTTTCGGCTGTTTCAGTCCCTCGATCTCAATGCCGTTCTTCTGGGCATAATCCCACAATGCAGCATGGATCGCCTCTTCTGCCAACAACGAGCAATGCACTTTTACTGGCGGCAGCCCATCAAGCGCTTCCATCACAGCCTGATTGGTGACAGTCATTGCCTCCCGTACACTCTTTCCCTTCACTAGCTCCGTAGCCATACTGCTAGTAGCTACAGCAGCACCGCAACCAAAAGTTTTAAACTTTACATCGCGAATGATCTGATTTTCGTCAATGTCCAGATAAATCCGCATGATGTCGCCACACTTAGCATTACCTACCGTCCCCATTCCGCTGGGATTTTCGATCTCTCCTACATTCCTGGGATGTTCAAAATGGTCCATAACCTTTTCTGTATACATGATTTTTCTCCTGTCTGTCTCTTTGGCTCCTTATCGTTTCTGTTTCTTTATAAAATCCTCATACAACGGAGACATATTCCGTAATCGCTCCACAATCTCCCGAATGCTATCCACCACAAAATCCATCTCTTCCTTCGTGTTTTCTTCACTCATCGTCAACCGCAGAGAACCATGAGCAATCTCATGAGGCAATCCGATGGCCAACAACACATGCGAAGGATCAAGAGAGCCGGAAGTACAAGCCGATCCACTAGAACCACAGATTCCCTTGCTATCCAGCATAATCAGTAATGATTCTCCTTCAATAAACTGAAAGGCAAAATTGGCATTGTTGGGCAGACGGTTCGCACGTCCTCCATTGATTCGAGTATAGGGAATCTCCTCCATCACTCGCTCCATCAGATAATCCCGCAATTCACTCTCATGCTTTGCCCGCTCCTCCATCGTGGAAAGCGCCAGCTGTACCGCCTTTCCCAATCCCACAATTCCTGGCACATTTTCCGTACCTGCCCGACGTTTACGCTCCTGTGCACCGCCATGTAAAAAGGATCGAATCTTCACTCCTGTGCGAATATAGAGAAATCCCACACCTTTAGGACCATTAATCTTGTGGCCGCTGGCACTCATCATGTCGATATGAAACTCATCCACATGAATAGGAAGATGACCGTAAGCCTGCACAGCATCCGTGTGAAACAAGATACCATGCTCCCTGGCAATCTCTCCAATTGCACGAATCGGCTGAATTGTGCCGATCTCATTGTTGGCAAACATAATCGAAATCAGGATTGTGGTAGGACGAATCGCCTTTTTCAGCTCCTCTAACTTTACCACGCCATTCTCGTCCACATCGAGATAAGTCACCTCAAAACCATGCCTTTCCAGATATTCACAGGCATGCAAGATAGCATGATGCTCGATCTTACTGGTAATGATGTGATTCCCCTTTTCGCGGTATGCGTCTGCTGTCGCCTTGAGCGCCCAGTTATCTGCCTCTGTACCGCCACCAGTAAAATAAATCTCCCGCGCCTGGGCGCCGATAGAACCGGCAATAATTTCCCGCGCCTCCTGAACAGCCTTTTTTGCCGGTGTGGAGAAATCATATACTGAGGACGGATTGCCATAGTACTCCGTATAGTAGGGTAACATCGCCTCTGCCACCTCCGGCCGGGTCTTCGTGGTCGCGGCGTTATCCAGATAAATTATCTTTCTCATCTATCAAAATCCACCTTTCCGGAAAATATTTTTCACATTAATCAGTATATCACCTAATTCATAGTATTTCAATATGAAATTGACAAATAACGCTTTTCTTCTGCCAAGAATCCGGATTCCTCACCGTCTCCAGATTCTCATTCCACAATGGCATTGCAAATAACCCCGAAACCATTTCTCCACATTACTACTGTCAGTATATTCACAATTGTTTGGATTGCTATTAATTTTGCCTTATTCTCTCATTATAGTCGATTCCCTATCTCTTGACAAGCACAAAGCCGTCGTTCTACATCCTGGATTATTTCATATAATGTAATAATTTCCCCTTCTGGAGCCGCCATGATTTCCATCTCTGAGCTTTCTCCTAAAAAACGAGCGTTTCTTACTGGTACTATCCTTTTAACCGGAACTGGCCTTTCCTGCCGGGTACTGGGGTTTTTTTATCGTATTTTTTTGTCCCGAACTATTGGCGCCGAGGGACTTGGCATTTACAATATGGTGCATCCCATCTTTGGCATATGCTTTGCCCTCTGTGCCGGCTCCATCCAGACTGCCCTTTCCCAACATATTGCCTCCCATGTAGATAAGGGCCGCTCCATCTTCCGCACGGGTATTGTTATCTCCATGACCCTGTCTTTTGTATTGGCTTTTCTTATTTGTCGTCACGCAGAGTTTCTGGCAACCGTTGTGTTAATGGAACCCCACTGTTTTCCTTACCTGCCAGTAATCGGAATCTCCGTTCCTTTCGCCGCTTTTCACGCCTGCATCAACGGTTATTATTATGGAATGCAAAAATCGCATGTTCCGGCTTTTTCACAAGTTGCTGAACAACTTGTTCGTATGGCAGTAGTTTTTTTGATCGCCTCGTCCTGGCTCCGCGCTGGTTATACCATTACTGTCATGCTGGCTGCTTATGGACATCTGATCGGTGAAGCCGCCTCTGCCGCCTTTACTCTTTTATGCTTTTTTTTGTTTCCTCCTCAAAAGAAAAAAGCCAGGGAACCTTTCCTTTCCCCTGGTACTGCTGCTCCTCTCATGGCTTTGGCCTTCCCTCTCATGGGAAATCGTTTGGTACTCAATCTTCTATCTAGCGCTGAGGCAATCTGGATTCCCAGTCGTCTACAAATGTCCGGACTGAAACCAGCAGAAGCTTTTGCTACTTATGGCGTTTTGACCGGTATGGCACTGCCCTTCATCCTTTTTCCTTCCGCCATCACTAATTCTCTGGCGGTTCTGCTGCTCCCCAGCGTAGCTAAAGATCAAGCAGAGGGACGCAAGGGCAGCATTGCCGCCAGTATGTCTTTGTCCCTGCGCTATAGCCTTTATATGGGAATCCTGTGTATCGGCATCTTTACTTTGTTTGGAGAAGAATTAGGCACCAGCGTATTCCAGGATCCGGATGCTGGAAGATTTATCCGGATTCTGTCATGGCTCTGTCCCTTTTTATACCTGGCCACCACCATGGGCAGTATTCTAAACGGACTAGGAAAAACCCACACCACTTTTCTTCAAAATACAATTTCCCTGCTGTTGCGCATTGTTTTTGTGCTTTTCGGCATCCCTTTATTTGGCATTATGGCCTATCTTTGGGGTATGCTAATCAGTGAAATCCTGCTGGCTCTTCTCCATTTGTGGTCTCTAAAAAAATTAGTTTCCTTTACCTGGAATGCCTGGGATATGATCGTCAAACCTGCCCTGCTGTTGATGCTCTCCATTGGAATCTTTTATTTTACTGACGGTCTGTATCCATTTTCCGGCCTTCTTCCCCTGTTTTTTGAGACAGCAGTACAAATTTTATTTTTATGCTTTTGTTATGGGGGACTTTTGCTGGTTTTCCATTTTGCCCGAAGAGGAAAAGATCAGCTAATTAGTTGTTTCAAACATTCGCTAGAAAAATCCAGCTAACCAATCCTGAATACCCCCAAACAGAAGTAGTCCATTTTTCATTCTTCATGCTAATGTACCAACATCATGTTATTTAAATTAAGGAAACGAAAAAAGCAGCCAAGGAAGAGGGGAGAAAAGCAACGGAAAATCATCTGTGATATTTTGACTTTGCAGAGATTCGTTTAAAACTTTTCAACAATTTTGAAATTTTTTCATATCCCAGAGGATTATCATTCATTAAATTCCTCCCCCTTTCTCTCTATATGGAGTTCTGCTGTAATATTTCTGCCAGCCTGCATAAACAAATCGATAAAAAGATCTTTCGAGCCTTCAGCTCCATTAACTTCTTAATGCCACTATCTCTTCCTCAAAATTTCTTTCGGCGCCTCAATCTCATTGGCAATCGTATGCTCTGTCAAAGCGGAAAGGCAACGAATCTTCTGATTGATCATATCCCTCATGCAATTCGGTACATGTTCCTGATGAGCTCGATGAATCGCCACACATTCCTTACAATTTCCGTGATAACGGCAAGCCTTCTGACAAGAACAATGATCTTTGTCCTTATATTCCTCTCGAAACGCAGAGGCAAATTCTTCCTGAAGCCGCTGTCCCTCTGCCCGATTTCCTTTATGAAATTCCATCATAGCCATCTTTTCTGTTTCATTTCCATCAATAATCATTTTTTTAATCCTCCGCTTTTTTAATTCTTTTCTTTCTGAATTTTCATTGATTTTCCGGATATTCCCTGTTCTTCCAATACCACCATTTCAATTTCTCTGGCTCATGCTGTTCATGCTCTGCAAAGTATACCGCACAACGAAATACATATAACACGCAGCGATCCTCCTGAAATCCTTTCTTCAGGCAATCTAAATGATATAATTCCTCTGGATTTTTTCCGATCAAATCTGCAACACACCGAATTCCGATATTTTGCAGATGTTGTTCCATATTTTTTCCCACTCCTGGTATTCCCTTTAAATCATTCATCGGATCTTTTTCGAACAACACGTTTCGGTCCCCCTTTCTCCCCATCAAAAAGTAAAACACCTCCCATTAAATCTCATTTTTCATGAATTTTCCGACCTTGTTCGTTTTTATTTTGAATATCTTTTGTTTTCGCTCATAATATGCTATAATGATTTTCTGAGCATAAAAAGGAGCACCATTATCATGTATGAGCTGATTCAAGTATCCGATCAAAGCTATTATATCCAAAGTCCGGCAAAGATCGGGCTGATACGTTTGAAAGGGCAGGACGTTTGCCTGATCGACAGCGGCAACGATAAAGACGCAGGACGTAAAGTCCGACAGCTTTTGGATGCCAATGGCTGGCGACTCACCGCCATTTATAATACACATTCCAACGCCGACCACATCGGCGGCAATAAATATTTGCAGGGTCAGACAGGATGCAAAATCTATGCACCAGGGATTGATTGCGCTTTTACGCGGCATCCTCTTCTGGAGCCGTCCTTTTTGTACGGCGGTTATCCGTGTAAAGAGCTGCGTCACAAATTTCTCATGGCCCAAGAAAGCACTGCCGAAGAACTAACGACCGATTGCTTACCGGAGGGGTTTGAGATCCTTCCTTTGCCTGGACATTTCTTTGATATGGTCGGATTTCGGACGCCTGATAATGTCATCTATCTGGCGGATTGTCTGTCCAGCCAGGAAACATTAGACAAGTATCAAATCAGCTTCATCTACGATGTTGCTGCTTATCTGAAAACACTGGAAATGGTGAAATCTCTGCCAGGAAAGTTGTTCATTCCATCCCATGCAGAAGTGACAGAAAATATATCTGCTCTTGCACAGTACAATATTGACAAAGTAGAGGAAATCGCGGATAAAATTATTAAAATCTGCCAAAAGCCTCTCTGTTGGGAAGCCATTATGCAATCCTTGTTTGCGAACTATAATCTGACAATGAACTGGGAACAATATGTCCTGGTAGGCAGCACCATCCGCTCCTATCTGACATGGCTAAAGGGCACAGGCAGATTGATTGCTCTGTTTGAAAATAATATGTTGCTCTGGCAGCAGGCATAGGAGGATATGATGTCAATCGAAAAAGTCAAAACATATTTCCATCAATACGGCATGGAAAATAAAATACTGGAATTTGATGTATCCAGCGCCACTGTGGACTTAGCCGCACAAGCGCTGAACTGTGAGCCTTGCCGAATCGCAAAAACCCTCTCCTTTACAGTGGACGATCATACCATCCTGATCGTCATGGCTGGTGACGCCAAAATTGACAATTCCAAATATAAAGCGCAATTCGGCACAAAGGCAAAAATGCTCGCTCCAGACGAAGCGGAATCACGGATCGGTCATGCCGTGGGCGGAGTATGCCCGTTTGCCGTCAACAAAGACGTCATCATCTATCTTGATTATTCTCTAAAACGATTCGAGACCGTTTTTCCTGCCTGTGGCAGCAGCAACAGCGCGATTGAATTGTCCATTCCGGAGTTGGAAAAATACTCTGGCTTTCCATCCTGGGTTGACATATGCAAAGGTTGGAACGAATAATCAAGCAATCATTTATCTCTCCATCGTTTCAATTTCCACCCAAGCAGGATAGAATCCACAATGAAACGCTATATTCCAGGAATATAGATTTGCTAAGCTTGTTCCGTAGAATGGAATTGCGCCCCGTCGGATCACCTCGTTCTTCAATAGCTGAACCAATTGGGTTCCTATCCCTTTCCCTCTGTACAATGGCAATACATCAATTCCAATCTGCCAAAACAATTCTGTATCTGCTGAACAACCAGCCAACCCCATAATGGTATCTCCCTGCATTGCTCCCACTGCTAGTATATCCGGTCTCTGTGGCATATAGCTTTCACACAAAGCATTGGAAAACTCTCTTTTTCCATACAATTTCATCAGCGCTTCTTGCTCAAACCATTTTGGTTCAAAATCAATTCTTGGCTCATGAATCTCCATCTTGGGAAGAAACATATGATGACTTTGCCATAGCTTCTTTCCATATTTTTTCAACTCTGTTTCCAGCTCTATCAGGTTGTTATGTTCAAAAAGCCCTATTCCATTCTTTTCTGCACTCCATTGTTTCAACCATTTATGTATACTTTCCTCCGCTGAAATAACAGTATTACTGCCAAGCGTAACCATTGACAAAAATTCTTTCTGTTGTGTATAGATTCTTCTCCCTGGATTATCTTTAGCAACTGTGATTATATTTTCTTTTTTATCAAAATCTTCCATCGTGCAATTAAAATCAATTGCTAATTGCTTCTTCAATGCTATTGTTATTTGCTTTTTATTATACATAATGATGTTCCTGTTTATATTCATCCTTCACTTTATCAATCGTCTTGCCACCAATACCAAAGTTTTTATCTGGCAGCTCTTTAATCGTAGTCACAAAAAATTCTTGTGGTACATTCATAATTTCAGAAGATACTTCTGTTAATCGCTTTATCAACATTTCTTTTTGCTTATCGGACAAGGTCCCGCTTTCGACTGTAATATAAGGCATTTTGCTCTCCTTCCGTCTCCTATTTATTACTGGCTCTATTATACTGCTACTGCGGTTTTTGTCTATATTTATTTTTCATCTAACTGTTGATTCTGGCAATGTAAATTTGATACAAATTTCCCTCTACTTATCGACTTTACTGAAAAAACGCATATCGACGACCATCTAACGCAGCAAAGGGCCTGAATCGATACCAGGCCCTCTTTCCATCAATCTAAAAATTCCATTTTAACCTTTCCAGCCATTTCTGTTATTTTAATTCTCCCAGCTTTTTTTAACGCCTCAAAAGCCTCTTTGACCTCATGCTCTTTTAGATTCAATTCCTTTGCGATTTTCATCATTGAAGGAGAGTGTTCATTTTTAGTCATGGATGTTTTTATGCGATCGTATACTTTCTCTAACATGTCCATTAGCAGATACCTTCCTTTTCTTTTCGGTTAGTATTTACTCAAAAGCGGAAATTTATACAGATTGCCTATTTTTCTAATGAAACGATTGGTCTCAATAAAAATCAAATCGCATGATTTTTTGAATCCCTACTACCATACTTATTTGATAAGGCAAAAAGCGCCCCCTCTTGTATCCATGTCATTTAGAAAAAACGAGAAACGCAGCCAAAGAAAAGGAAAGAGAAGCAATGAGAAATGGTTTGCTTCTCTCCTTTTTCCTTGGCGTACCTTTTGCTACCACTTATCTAAATGACATTGCACCATAAATACCATGCTAATTCTTAACGATCAAAAATGCTCAATTGTGTTTCTTTTAATGATGTAACGTTTCTTAAGTTAACCTTATCTTCTGCTTCTACACAACCACACAAAATTGGCGATGTCGGATCGTATTTGAAAAAATTTGTTTCTACACTTTTCTCACTATCATTTGCATAACAATATACACAGCCATTTTTACAAGTATTATATATACCGATGTCTATACTTTCAACACATCCACATTCCTTTCGTTGATTTTTATCTTTACTTCCTTTTAGTTTACATCCAACTATTTTCTCAATCCGTTCCTTATCAATACAACAATTGTGCACTATCCCATATTCAATCAAATCCATTTCTTCTGCACAACTGGAGAGTTTGAAATCATTATCTATCGCAATTTCACTTAGCTCTTTTATAAAATTTCTAAATTCACCATCACTTAAATCACGGAATAATAATTTCTCCATATTTTTCTTATTCTTAGAATATATATCTACAAAACTTATAACACATTGATCCGTATATCCCTTTAGTGCTTCCGCTATATTGGTAAACGCCTTTAAATGATACGCAACAGTGTATCTATCTGAAAAGAAAATAGGATCGTATCTCCAAATAACTTTTTCCTTTCCAATCTTACTAGACAACTTTTGAAAAATAGGAATCATTTCCGTCTTTTTATTAGGTATATTTTTCTCAACATCATTTCCATATCCTGTAAGTGTAAATTGAAAATAATAATTGTATTCTTTTAATTCATCTAATCTTCCCATCATAGGAAGTGGATTTTTTGTCCAAAACACAATACAATCTATCACCTCTGGATGAATATTAATTTCACTTATCTGATGAAAATTCATTGGATTTCTCACAAACAAAAATCCTTCTTTTATTCTATTAAAAAACCATTCAGAATAATAATTCGGGATATCGGTTCTCCTGCTTACGCTTAAAATCATTTCATTCATTTCCCTTCATGCATAATCCCTTTAGGTAATTGCTTTTTTCATCCAAACATCCAAAAAAGCAAGCTGTTCATCAGTATGAAACCAATGCTCCCCCTTTTCCATTACTGTAAGATGTGCATTATGACTATTAATAAATTCATTTACAAATAGTTACTAATATATTACCACATAACTACCTACTTTTGTTACCTAAAATGTGGCAATCCGCTTAATACTGCGAATTGCCACATTTTCACATTTTCCTTATAGACACGAAGTCACAGAAAACTAAATTCCCCACATAAATTACAGATTATTCCAAATCTTCAATTCGACCTGATTGAATCGCCGCAATGTTCTTCTTAATCCTGTTTTCCGGCCAATTCCACCATTGAATTTTTAATAATTCAAAAATTATGTCATCAGAAAACCGTTTTCTTATCGGTTTTGCAGGAACCCCTCCAACAATCGTATAGGGCGGTACATCTTTTGTAACCACTGCTCGTGTACCAATAATCGCTCCATCACCAATCGTGACACCAGATAGAATAACCGCTTCAAAGCCAATCCAAACATCATTGCCG
>Ga0137306_101338_pt1 | contig 25680 bp, 26 predicted proteins | sample Inofroosms_March_FD_97187 | JGI IMG/M metagenome (GOLD analysis project Ga0137306, IMG submission 97187) | Mouse cecal microbial communities from Vienna, Austria - N-Acetylneuraminic and N-Acetylglucosamine D2O microcosms_March | ecosystem: Host-associated > Mammals > Digestive system > Large...
GACAGTTGTTTTTAGATACAAATTTGGATTTTCCTGTTTATAAGGAAGTGGCAACTCCTTTTGAAGAAGATTTGGTTCGGATAAGCTCAATGCTATTTCATAGGATGTCAACAAAGATAGAGATGCTGCCATTGCTTACTGCAATTAAAATATTAAAGAAGGGTCGACAGTTGTTCGTTTATGGGGCAGGAGAAAGAGGAAAAAATTTATTAGATTACCCATTTGTTCCTGATATTATTATAGATAATGATATTAAAAAAAGGGGCCGGGCTATAAGATCGGTGCAAATAATAGGCGTTGAGGACGTTGAAAGCTGGTCGTCTTGTCTGGTAATCGTTACACCATATCATTGTACAGAGATAGAGCAGCAGCTTCAAAGTTTTGGATTAAAGAAAAATGAAGAGTATATTTTGATGAATGATTTTGTAGATGATTATCTCTAATGTTAGTTGTTTTTAGAATACAAATAATTGCATTGATAGTCAAACTATTCGGCCAAGAGCAATATTGTTAGAGGAGTTGAAAAGCAATGAAATATGCATTAATCGGCTGTGGAAGGATATCAGCAAACCACATAGCTGCAGCTGTCAATAATCATCTGGACATCACTGCATTGTCTGATATACACGCTGACAGGGCGCATGATCTGGCGTGTAAATTCAGCTTAAATGAAAAAGATACTGTAATTTATACAGATTACAAAAAAATGTTAGAAGAGCAGCAGCCGCAGCTTGCAGCAATTGCGACAGAGAGCGGAAAACATGCACAGATTGCATTAGACTGTATGGATTTTGGCTGTAATGTAATTATAGAAAAGCCGATTGCACTTTCAATCGAAGATGCTGATGCGATTATTGCAAAAGGAAAAGCGAAGGGCGTCAAGGTCTGTGTCTGCCACCAGAACAGGTTCAATAAATCCATACAAAAAATCAGGAGTGCTATTGACGGGCAGGCATTTGGCAGAATGTATTATGGAACCGCGCATATCCGATGGAACCGCGGAGAGGAATATTACAGACAGGCAGACTGGCGCGGCACATGGAAAGAAGACGGCGGTGCCTTAATGAACCAGTGCATTCATAACATTGACCTGCTGCGGTGGATGATGGGTGATGATATTGATACGGTGTATGGCATAACAGACCGCTTAAATCATCCGTACATAGAGGCTGAAGATCTAGGAATTGCAATTGTCCAATTTAAGAATGGATGCTATGGGGTAGTCGAAGGAACTACAGACATCTATCCAGAGAATCTGGAAGAGACACTGTATCTGCTTGGCGAAAAAGGAACCGTCAAGGCGGGCGGCAAATCCGTAAATGCAATTGAAGAATGGCGGTTTGCGGGATGTACAGAAGAAGAGGCAGCAAAGATTAAGGAAAAATACAGTGAATATCCGCCGAATGTGTATGGATACGGCCATTCGAAGCTGTATGAGAATGTAATTGCTGCCATAAAAGGCGAATACGAGCTGCTAGTGGATGGTGAAGCAGGAAAAAGGGCGTTGGAGCTGGTGCTTGCCATTTACCGGTCAGCTGCAGACGGGAAACCTGTAAAGCTGCCCCTTGCCAAGGGTGCAGCAGTGGATTTTACAGGGCGGTTTTAAGAGGATGGAGAAATGACAATGGATGAATGGAACGAGCTGCTGGATGCTTATGCATATGAAATGGAGATTGCATCGGCCGGCTATGAGATGATGGGCAGGATGCTGGACCACAGGGCAGTAATTTCCAGATTAAAGGAAAATGAATTGACAGAGTTTTATATTTATGGCGGGGGATATCTGGGCATTCAGCTTTATCAAGCGGTGTATAATGAAATTAATGTAATATCAATTGTAGATAAAAATGCAGGGCTTGTGATTGATCTCCCAAATATTCCAGTATTAGGACTTGAAGAATTTGAAAATCAGTATGCCGGCCAACATGTGGTCATCACGCCTGCAAAATTTTATATACCTATAAAAAAGTATTTGAGCCGGTTTGTTCCTGAGGAGAGAATACTGTGCCTGGGAGAATTGATTGGAGGGGTATTATGATGTTCTATATTGCATATACCGGATTTGAGCTTACAGAGGTATCTGGCATATGGACGAAAATACTGGGACAGGCATATGCATTTGAAAAAAAGCTTGGAGAAGTATATTGTACAGCACTGTCCAATCAAATGGCTTACTTAATGCATGGAAACGATGTAGTGGAAAAAGAAGCTGCAGTTACGAGGAAAGATTATCTGACAGTTATTTTAAAATGGTTGAAAAAATATCAGACAGATCGAACTTACATACGCTATCCATTTGCAGATAAATGGTTTATTGAGTTATTAAAATATCAAAAAGATCATGGCATTCGAACAGTTTTGGAGATTCCTACTTATCCATATGACGGAGAGCTGGCGTACGGCCGGGTGAAAGTGGAAGATGCATATTATAGGAAAATGGTATCTGAGTATGTAGATTTCATAGCCTCATATTCTAAGTACGATACAATATGGGGGAGAAAATGCATTACGCTAGTAAATGGGATAGATGCTGCGAAATATAAGGTTAAAAGAAAGAATGATCATGTCAATAGGATTACTTTAATAGCAGTCAGCAGCAGTATGACATTTTGGAATGGATTTGAGCGAATTATAGAAGGAATGAAGATCTATAAACAAAGTAATGGAGAATATGATGTGTTCTTAAAACTGGTAGGAAAAGGTGCGGATGAAAAGTATTATAAGAAATTGGCTGCAGACTATGGTTTGGAGAATCAAGTAGAATTTTGTGGATTTTTGACCGGAAAAGCATTAGATGATGTGTACAGCCAGTCAGACGTAGCTGTCAATTCTTTGGGATCTTACAAAAAGAAACTAGAGGTCGGGGCTTCGTTAAAAGGGGCTGAGTATTGTGCCAGGGGAATTCCGATTGTGTGCGGTTATACAGATATACGGTTCCCGGAAGGCTGTCCGTTTGTGCTGCAAGTAGAAAATAACAGTTCTCCGCTCAAGATAGGAGATATTATAGCATTTTATGAAAAAGTATCAGCACAGGATGGCTATGAAGAAAAAATACATGACTATGCTGTAAAGTATCTAAATTGGGACTATATTATGCAGCGGGTTATAGATTATCTAAAGTAAACCAACCATGGTGGAAAAAATGAAAGAAAAATTATTAAATAAAATAAAAGAAAGAAAAATAACAGCAGGCATCGTAGGACTTGGATACGTCGGCCTTCCTCTTGCAGTAGAAAAGGCGAAGGCAGGCTTCCGCACGATTGGATTTGATGTCCAGGGTGAGAAAGTCAATTTAGTCAATCAGGGAAAAAATTATATCGGTGATATTGTGGATAAAGATCTGGAATTGCTGGTACGAAGTGGAATGTTATCTGCAACAACGGATTTTTCATTTGTAAAGGACGTAGATTTTATTGCGATCTGCGTGCCGACGCCGCTGGATGCGCATCAGCAGCCGGATGTCAGCTATGTCCGAAAATCCGCAGAAGAAATAGCAAAATACCTGACGCCGGAAACGATGGTTGTGCTGGAATCTACTACCTATCCGGGTACGACGCAGGAGCTTGTGCAGCCGATTCTGGAAGAAGGCTCTGGGTTAAAGTGCGGCGTGGATTTTTACCTGGGATTTTCGCCGGAGAGGGTTGATCCCGGAAACCTGATATATAAGACGAAAAATACGCCGAAAGTAGTTGGCGCGGTTGGGGCAGATGCGGCGGAGGTCATTTCTGCGATGTACGAGGCTGTGTTAGACGGGGAAGTATGCACGGTATCAAGCCCGGCAGTCGCTGAAATGGAAAAAATACTCGAGAATACATACCGCAATGTGAATATCGGCCTGATCAATGAGATCGGACGGCTGTGCCATGAAATGGATATTTCTGTCTGGGAGGTCATTGATGCGGCTAAGACAAAGCCATATGGCTTTCAAGCGTTTTATCCGGGGCCGGGTCTGGGCGGACATTGCATACCGCTTGACCCGTATTATCTGTCATGGAAGGCAAGGGAGTATGGATTTCATACTACGCTGATTGAAAACAGCATGGTGATCAACGACGGGCAGGCGAGATACTGTGCAGAGCGCGCAGCGCATATTTTAAGCCACCATAAAAAGGCAGTTACGGATTCGAGAATACTTGTGCTTGGAATCGCATATAAGCAGGATATCGATGACTACAGGGAAAGCCCGGCGATCAGGGTCATACAGGAGTTGGAACGTGCAGGGGCAAGGGTGGATTTCTATGACCCGTGGATCAGGGAATATAAAGACCATGGACAGGTCCGCACGGGAATTCCTAAGATCACGCCGCAGGCTGTGGCAGAATATGACCTTGTTATAGTAACAACCGCCCATTCCAATGTAGATTATGACATGGTGCAGAAAAATGCACAGGCTGTTTTTGATACTAAAAATGTGATGAAGCATTTGAAGGCGAGGGAAAATATCGAGGTATTATAACGGAATGGACTTTACATTTAGTTGTTATGAAAAGCTGCTCCAGCTGTTGGTGCAGCAGGGGTATCAGTTTGCAGATTATCATAGCTGGGAGCAGATGCGGCGCCCGGTGATCCTGCGCCATGATATTGATTATGACCTGCCAAAGGCGCTTGGGATCGCTGAGACGGAGGCCGCGTTTGGAGCAGGCGGACAGGCCAGAAGTACATATTTTGTGCTGCTTTCCAGCGATTTTTACAATGTATTTTCCAGGAAGGGCAGGCTTTTGATGCGCAGGATCAGCAGCATGGGGCATGAGATCGGGCTTCATTTTGATGAAATGCAGTACCCGGATGCGGCAGGGGACATGGATAAAATAAGGAGGCTGATCCTAAAAGAGGCAGATGCATTATCAGATGCGGCAGGATGCCCGGTCACAGCCGTATCTATGCACCGGCCGAGCAGGGCGGTGCTGCAGGCAGATCTGGAAATACCGGGAATGGTCAACAGCTACAGCCGGACTTTTTTTCATGATTTTAAATACCTGTCTGATTCGCGGCGCAGGTGGCGTGAGCCGGTAGAACAGGCCGTCTGCAGCGGGGCGTATGAAAAGCTGCATATACTCACGCATGCATTCTGGTATTTTGATCGGGAAGAGACGCTGCATGATACAGTGGAAAAGTTTGTAAACGGTGCATGCAGCAGGTGTTATCAGGCTTTTTCAGAAAATTTTACAGATCTGGCATCCGTTATGGGGCCGGAGGAAGCACTGATGAGATAAAACGCTCTAATGCTGTTGCCTGCCGGAGCAGGGAAGTGCAGCCGGACAAGAGCGTGTTTGCAAAATGCTTTCTGTCAGATGTACCCACAGGGTATGATATGGAGAATTTATCCCAAATTTATGAGGCATAGTGGGTTGTGTTGGTTAAATTTTGAATAGATTATCCGCTGAGCGGGGAGTGCAGATCGCAGGAATGATTTTTCAAACACGCTCTAGCGCAGAAAAGATATACAGGAAGGAGAATACAGGTCATTATGGGTGTCAGTAGGATCTATAGGAGGCCGGTAGAAAAGGCTGTCATATTTACAGCCAATAAGAATTTTATCAACATATACCAGTATCTAAATGACAGAGGAAATTCGTGCAGTGTTGTTATCCCGGAAAGCAGGATTGGCACAAATAAAATAAAAGAAATCCAGAGCCTGTGCATCAGCAGGAATATCGAAGTTCTTGTGCATCCAAAAAAAGGGAGCAGCTTAAAGGAATTCCACAGCCGGCTGATAGAACAGGGCTATACATTTGCACTGGCATGGAGTTATTCACAGATTTTAGCAAAGGACACCCTAGAGCTGTTTCCAAAAGGAATATGGAATATGCATGGCGGAAAAATACCACAATACCGTGGGAACAATGTGCTGCAGTGGGCAATTGTGAATGGAGAAGAAACAGCAGGCGTCACCTGGCATATAATGGATGAACGGATAGACCATGGGCCGATTTTGAAAGAAGGGACAGTTCCGATTGAACCGGCAGATACGGCAGTCGAAGTAAGGGAAAAAATAACACAAAAGGGATTTGAGCTCTTCTGCCGGCTGTGGGAAGAAGCTGGAAGTACGGGCATACTGCCTTATGAAGTGGATATGGAGAAAGGACATTACTGGAAATCACGCAATCCATTTGACGGAATCATACATTCTGATATGGCAGAAGACCAGATCAGGAATCTGATACGTGCGCAGTGTCCTCCGTGGCCTGCCCCGTTTGCAGTGCATGAAGGAAAAGTATTTCGAGTACATGGAACTGCGGGCCGACAGGGTGATGGAGTTATAGAATACAGAAATAAAAAATGCAGCATGTTTCTTGCAGCATCTTTAGAAAAGGACATGCAGACAGCGCAGGAAGTGCTGAGAAGGGAACACGGACAATGAAAGCAGCAATCCATCAGCCGCATTATCTGCCATGGCTGGGCTATATGGACAAAATGGCAAAAGCGGATAAGTTTATTATATTGGATGAAGTGCAGCTGACAGACCGCTCTCCTATGGTTCGAAACAAGTTTTTGGGTTTTAACGGTAAAGAGGAAATGCTTTCTTTGAGCATTCAAAAAAAAGGATACCGGGAGAAGATGGCGAAAGACATTAAGCTGTTTGAGATCCGCCAGGTACAGGACCGCCATCGGAAGTATTTTGAATATAATTATAAAAGGGCCGCGTTCTATGAAGAAATTATGGGTCAGCTGCAGCCAATTTTTGAAAAACCATATGAAAATCTGATTGACATAGAAATGGATACTGTACTTATGATAAAAAGATGCCTGGGAATACAGACACAGCTTATTTACCAGAGTGAGCTTTCCTATGACAGGCAGAGCAGAAAGAGCGACCTGATGCAGGCACTCAGCAGTGCGGTCGGTGCTGACATATACATTTCAGGAAACGGTGCCAGAAAATATATGGATGAGGAAAGTTTTGCCAGGGAAGGGATCAGGGTGGCATATCAGAAATTCAGTTATCCGGTATATTCCCAGTTTGGCAAAAAAGAGTTCGTGCCCAACCTGTCGTCTCTGGATATGCTGTTTCATCTGGGAATAGAAGAGGCTGGAAAGGTGTTCTGGGATAATGTTGAAAAAGGAAAAGAATGTATATAGTGTATGGGCTGCACTGTATGTATTAGGAATAAATGGTGAATGGGAAAATGTTTTTTGTACACGAGAGCAGCTATATTGATGATGACGTAGTAATCGGTGAAGGAACAAAGATCTGGCATTTCAGCCACATACAGTCCGGGGCCAGAATCGGCAGGAACTGCACTATAGGCCAGAATGTATATGTAGGGAGCAATGTGCGGATCGGGGATGATGTGAAGATCCAGAACAATGTATCCATATATGAAGGCGTGACCTTGGAAGACGGTGTCTTCTGCGGGCCTTCCTGCGTGTTTACAAATGATCTGCGGCCGCAGGCGAGGCATCCCAAAGGAAGGGAGCATTACATAAAGACACTGGTGAGGGAGGGCGCGACAATCGGCGCAAACGCAACCGTGGTCTGTGGAAACACGATCGGAAAAAATGCAATGGTAGGCGCGGGCGCAGTTGTTGCCTCAGATGTCCCGGACGGAGAAACGGTTGCCGGGGTTCCGGCAGTGCCGGTCAGAAGGCAGCAGATGTAACGAGCCGCTCCTGCGTTTTTGGTATGGTCAGATTTGGAAGGCAGAATAAAAATGGAATTTCGAGACTTAAAATTACAATATAAAAAACTAAAGCCCCAGATCGATGAGGCGGTCAGCCGCACTCTTTCAAATGCCTGTTTTATCGGCGGTACAGCCGTGCATGAGCTGGAAGAAAGCCTGGCTGCCTATGTCGGAAAAAAATACTGCATAACGTGCGCAAACGGCACGGATGCCCTGACGCTGGCATTAAAGGCATGGGGTACGGGGCCGGGAGATGCCGTCTTTGTGCCCGACTTTACCTTTTTTGCCTCCGGCGAAGCACCGGCATGTGAAGGCGCGGTGCCTGTTTTTGTGGATATAGAGGAGGACACTTACAATATGGATGCAGCCTGTCTGGAAGAGGCGGTAAAACGTGTGCTGTCACAGGGGACACTTACGCCGAAAGCTGTTATTGCGGTAGACCTGTTCGGGCAGCCTGCTGAGTATGACAGGATTTTGGAAGTATGCAGGAAATACGGCATGTATCTGCTGGAGGACGGCGCACAGGGCTTCGGCGGGGCTGTTCATGGAAGGATGGCGTGCAGCTTTGGGGATATATCGACAACGAGCTTCTTTCCTGCAAAGCCGCTCGGGTGTTACGGGGACGGCGGCGCAGTATTTACAGACCGCGCCGACTGGGCGGGACTGCTGCGCAGCATTGCAGTCCACGGAAAAAATGCAGAGGACAAGTATGATAATATCCGCCTCGGCATGAACAGCCGCCTGGACACGCTGCAGGCAGCTGTCCTGCAGGTAAAGCTGCGGGCGTTTCGGGACTATGAGCTGGAGGCGGTAAATCAGGCCGCAGAATGGTACGGGGAAAGCCTTTCTGATATTGGGCTGCAGATACCGGCGGTAAGGGACAGCTACAGGAGCAGTTGGGCGCAGTATACGGTCAGGATGCCGGAGGATGTGGACAGGGACAGGGTGCAGAAATATTTGAAACAAAGTGGTATTCCGACGATGGTTTATTATAAAAAGCCGATGCATGCACAGGGAGCATTTTCATCCCAAAATTCAGAATGTATACAGGCGGACTGTCCTGTAACAGAAGATGTATGCCGTTCGGTGCTGAGCCTGCCTATACATCCATATATAAGCAGGATGGATATTAAAAATGTGGCAGAGGCTCTGGGCAGGGCTGTGGAAAATAAAATATAGAAGCGGTTTTTATCTGGACAAAGCCTGCGTATTAGGCGAATGCCATTATGCTGCTGTTGAAAAACGAAAACCTGTATCAAATATGCACATACAGCTGGGCAGCTTTACTGTCCGGCATGGTATGTGCTGACAAGGAGGGGACATAAACCATGCCGAGAGTATCCGTAATTATGCCGTCTTATAACAAAGAAAAATACATAGCAAAGTCAATCAAATCCATTTTAAACCAGACCTACCGCGATTTTGAGCTTCTAATCATTGACGATGTATCCACTGACAGCAGCGTAGAAATCATCCGGTCTTTTGATGATCCAAGAATCCGGTTTTACCAGAATGCACAAAATGTTGGAATGGCTGCAAACAGAAATATCGGCATTGAAAAGGCCGGGGGAGAATTTATCGCCCTGCTGGATGCGGATGACCTCAGCACGGAATACCGGCTGGAGAAGGAAGTGCAGTTTTTGGACGATAACCCGGATATAGACGTGGTATTCGGTGCCTTTGACGAAATTGATGAAAATGACACGGCAAAAGTAAATTACTATGCACCGCTGAAAAATCCTGCGTTTATCAAGGCACGGCTGCTGGTACAGGACGTCGTCCCGAACGGCTCATGCATGTACCGGAAACAGTTTGTGGACAGGCATAAGATCCGGTACCGTGACGGCTGTCTGGGCATGGATGACTACCTGTTCTGGATCGAATGCTCACTGTACGGCAGGCTGTCAGGCATGCAGGACTTGTTCCTCCATTGGCGTAACACCACAGACAACAATACCAGCCGTTATATGTTTTCTAAGGAGTATGAAAGCGCGCGCAGAAAAAAATATGCACAGATCCACAGATTTGCATTGGAAAGCAGCGGCTTTTCACTGACGGAGCAGGAATATGAACTGTACAGCAGGGTTTTATCCGAATATCAGTATAAGATTACAAAGGAGCAGGAGGTCAGGGATTTTTACAGCCTGATCTGCAAACTGTGCAGGCAGTCGGAAAAGATGGATAACGGTGCCGAAGTCAGGAAAATGTACCGCAGGCAGTTTGGAATGTCACTGGAGAACTCTTATATATGGGATGACTGAGTACAGAAGAGGCATGCCGCCATCAGGCTGTCGATCCTGCGGATTTTAAATATATGGCAGTTAATAAAGGAGCAGAATAAGAGCAGATCCTAAATATATGGCAGTTAATGGATGAGCAGAATAAGAGCGTGTTTTAAATACATGGACGTTAATAGAGGAGCAGAATAAAAGATGAAGGTAAGGGTGCTGATATTTGGTACGGGACCGAATGCGGAAAAGTTAAAAAGGTGCTTAAAGCAGGATGCTGAGATTGTGGCATATGCGGATAATGACAGTTTAAAATGGAATACTGTCATGGATGGAAAACGGGTAATAGCCCCGCAGGATATCTTAAATGAGCAGTTTGATTTTGTCGTGGCGGCAGTTGCCCGTTATGAGGATGTGGTAAGACAGCTGGCTGCCTTGGGCGTACCGGAAGAAAAAATTGCCGCGCCGCTTGCTTTTGACCATGCAGAGTATGAAATTTTCCGGGCATTTTTTCATATAGAAGAGCTGATTTATCTAGAAATGAACCAGAAACTGGAAGCTCTTGGCACCTATGTGAGCAGTCTGGAGTATGAGCTTGCGGCAAAGATCCGTGACCAGAAAATCAGGTATCCCAAAATCCTTCCGGCAGAGTCTGCGGTTTTGGAGATTGTCAAAAACCATAAGTCTATGAGCCGTTTCGGAGACGGCGAATTCGACCTGATGCTCGGCAGAAATAATTGTTTTCAAGGATGCAGTGCCGCGCTGGCAGGCAGGCTGCAAGAAGTCCTTAAAAGCAGCCTTGAAAACCACATCGTAGCAATCCCCGATGCCTATGGATATTTTGAAAACCGCACGCAGGAGTTTATCAGCTGTTTTAGAAACCATTTAAAAGACGGGCGCAGGGAGCAGGAGTACGGCATGATCGACATGGAAAAGGAATACTATGATTCGTTTATTACAAGGCCGTACAAAGACTATGTGGACAAGTCCGTGGCAGGGAGCAGGTTTGCGCTGTTAAAGACGGTCTGGCAGGGCAGGGACCTGACCATTGTAGAAGGCAGGAAGACAAGGCTGGGCGTGGGTAATGACCTGTTTGAAGGTGCACGCTCACGCATGCGGATACTGGGGCCGGAGCGGGATGCCTTTTTAAAATATGAACAGATAATGGAGGCGGTTTTAAAGACAGACCCGGGCAGGCTGGTGCTGATTGCAATGGGGCCGACAGCAACCGTGCTAGCATATGATCTGGCAAAAATGGGCTATCAGGCACTGGATATCGGGCATATCGATATCGAATATGAGTGGTATCTGCGCGGGCTTTCTAGGATGACTGCGATTGAGGGAAAATACGTCAGCGAGGTGCCGGGCGGGAACAATGTGCCAGAACAGATAGCGGATGAGAGCTATAACAGGGAGATCACTGACATTATAGAATAAAATGCTGAGGACTAAACAGCATGATAATTTATCTGGAAGACTAGAAATATTGCGAGGATGCAGCAGATGTTTATTTTATTGAAATTTATATGAAGGAAAGGAATTTCGAATCATGCCAATCAGCGTAATCGTGCCTGTCTACAATGCAGGACAATATCTTGATAAGTGCATAAGCAGCATAGTGGACCAGACTTACCATGACCTGCAGATTATACTGGTGGATGACGGCTCGACGGACTGCTCAGCAGAGATCTGCAGCCGGCATGCACAGGCCGATGCAAGGATTCAGGTCGTTCATAAAGAAAACGGCGGTGTTGTCAGCGCAAGGAAGGCCGGCGTGCAGGCAGCATGCGGTGAGTTTATCGGATGGGTGGATGCGGATGACTGGATTGAGCCGGATTATTTCCGCCAGATGGTCCAGGCACAGCTTGAGTCAGGCGCAGATTTTGTAGCGGCAGGGCATTACCATGACATCGGAGCGGATTCCCGGATGGTATTCAACAGCATTCCGGCAGGCGTTTACAAAAACTGCGAAATCCTGCCGGGACTGCTTTATTCCGGCAGTTTTTTTGAATACGGGCTGCAGCCGCATGTCTATACAAAGCTTATAAGAAGCAGCATATTGAAAAAGGCCCAGATGCAGGTGGATGAAAGGATCTATGCGGGAGAGGATGCAGCGGTAGTCTATCCGAGTGTTTTAGAGGCGGAAAGCATCTGTATCACACCAATCTGCGGCTATCATTATGTGCAGCATCAGGGCAGCATGACAAAGACAGGAAATCATGACGAGCTGGACCGCTTTCATATACTGACCGATTATCTGGAGCATGTATTTAGGCAGAAAGACCCGTCAGGCAGCCTCGCCATGCAGCTTGGGATGTATAAGAAATATTTTTTGTTCCTGCGCAGCATGGATGTGTTTGATAAAATGGTCCTGCTGCCATACGGGGGAATTCCGGCACACAGCAGGGTGGTGGTTTATGGGGCAGGAGTGCTCGGGCAGAATATGCACCAGTATCTGACGGGGTGCGGCGTGGAAATTGTCCTGTGGGCAGACCGGAACTACGGGGATTACCGCAGCCGGGGAATGCAGGTGGATGACCCGCAGTCCATACGGCAGCATGCAGGACAGTATGATTATGTGCTGATTGCAAATACGGCAGAAAGCACAGCGGCCGCAATACGAAAAGACTTAGTGCAGGCCGGGGTGCCTGAGGGAAAGATCCGATGGTTTACCGATGAATTTATACATGGAAACGGCAGCGGTGCAGGCAGTGCGCTGCTTAGGTCGAAGGCAGTGCAGGAGGAAAACGATGGCAGAGGCTAAAATAATCATATATGGCGCAAAATCCATAGCGCTCGGGATCGGCGAGGCAGTCCGAAAACTGTATCCAGAAAATCCGCCGCTGTGCTTTCTGGTCGGCTCCCTGCAGGGCAATCCGTCCATGCTGATGGGGCTGCGGGTACGTGAAATTGAGGAATTTGTCAGCGCCACAGGTCAGGAAAACCTGGGCGGCTTTCATGTGCTTGTCGGGACACCAGAGGACATGCATCAGGATATTGCCGGCATACTGCGCAGATATGGATTTTATAATTACACGTGCATGGACTCGCGGAAAGAGGCGGCACTGATGGAACGGTATTTTAACCGGTTGGAAATATTTCCATCGGTGCACAGCCTGCCGTCTGGAAACGGGCGCATAAGCCTGCAGGTTTATCTGGCCAAGTCTGCAAAAGACAAAAAACTAAGCCGCGCATTTTCACAGCCAGAGTGGGCGGTGCCTATACAGGTCGGGGCAGAGCTGACAGATCTGCGCACAGGTGAATTGACGGATCATACAGCATGCGGCAGGTCAGTGGAGTACGAAAGCAGTAATGATTTACAAAACGACAGCTGCGCATCTTACAGCATCTCTGCGAAAAACGGCAATTATTGTGAGCTGACGGCTCTTTACTGGATCTGGAAAAACAGACTGTGCAGCAGTCTGGGAGAGGCCGGAGAGTATTACGGCCTGTTCCACTACCGGCGGATTCTAGACATATCGGATGAAGATTTAAGAAGGATGGACGCTGCGGGCACGGATGTGCTCCTGCAGTATCCGACGCTGCATGAGCCGGATATCAGCGAGCACCATGCAAGATATATGAAGGAAGGGGACTGGGAGGCCATGCTGCGGGCGCTGCGCGAGCTGCAGCCGGAATATGCAGAGGCATTTCCCGAGATACTGGCACAGCCATATTTTTATAATTACAACCTGATTGTCGCAAAGCGCCGGGTGCTTGCAGATTACTGCGCATGGCTGTTCCCGGTGCTTGAGCGGACGGAGCAGTTCAGCACGCCGAGGGGATGCGAGAGGGCCGACCGTTATATAGGCTATCTGGGCGAAAGCCTGATGACACTGTATTTTTTACACCATAAGGAAGATCTAAAAATCCGCCATACCGGGCGGCTGATGCTGACATGAGATGAAATGTGGAGCAGTTCATTATATCTTTTTAATAAGGAGAGTTTTTTCATATGGATTTTGAGTTGACAGCCTCTATGATGTGTGCCAATTATGGCAATCTGGAGCGAGAGGTAAAGGATCTGGAAGAAGGGGGCATTGACTCCTTCCATATCGACATCATGGACGGCAGGTATGTGCCGAATTTTGCCATGTCCTTAAATGACCTGCGCTATATCGCACAGACGGCAGATAGGCCGGTGGATGTCCACCTGATGATCGAGCACCCGAACAACCGCATCGGGCTGTTTTTGGACAACCTGCGCAAGGGGGACACTGTCTACATACACCCAGAGGCGGAATACCACCCGTCTACGACGCTGCAGAGCATCATTAATGCAGGCATGATCCCGGGAATTGCAGTCAACCCCGGCACAAGCGTGGAGACAGTCATGGAGATGCTGCGCATTGTGAAAAAGGTACTGATCATGTCCGTAAATCCAGGCAATGCCGGACAGATGTTCCTGCCCTATGTAGGAAAAAAGATCACAAAGCTGCTTTCATTAAAAGAAGACATGGACTTTGAGATCTACTGGGACGGCGCATGCAGCGCGGATAAGATATTGGAGTTTGCACCAAAGGGCGTGCGGGGATTTGTGCTGGGCACGACGCTGCTGTTTGGAAGGGGCAGGCCGTACGGTGACACGCTGCAGGACATACGGGAGCTGAAATTTTAAATCATATGCGTGACATTTAGACAGTAAGCAGGGAGGAAATATGAACATTGCACTGGTATTATCCGGCGGGACAGGGACGAGGCTGGGCTCGGATATCCCCAAGCAGTACATAGAAGTGGGCGGCAGGCCAGTCATTTCCTATTGTCTGGAGCGGCTTTGCGGGTGCAGCGGCATCGATGCCGTGCATATTGTTGCAGACAGGGCATGGCAGGGGCTGGTTATGGAGTGCATGCAGTCATGGGGTGTATCCGCAGGGAGCGTGCTGCTGGAGAAATTCCGCGGATTCTCAGAACCGGGGGCAAACAGGCAGCTTTCTATCCTAAACGGACTTACGGATATCAGGAAGTACGCGGGCGATACGGACTACGTGCTGATTCATGACGCCGCAAGGCCCGTGCTGTCCGAGCGGCAGGTTCTGGAATGTCTGCATGCCGCTAAGGGGCATGACGGTGTGGTGCCGGTGCTGCCGATGAAGGATACCGTATATGCCAGCACGAACCGGCATACGATTACATCGCTTCTAGACCGTGGGAGCATTTTCGCGGGGCAGGCACCGGAGCTGTTCCGGGTCGGGAGTTATTATGAGGCAGTCATGCGCCTTGTACCGGAGCAGATTTTGAGCATTAACGGCTCGACTGAGCCGGCAGTAATGGCAGGGCTGGACATTGTGATGATACCGGGTGACGAGGCGAATTTTAAGATTACAACAAAGGAAGATCTGGAAAACTTCCGCAGGATGGTGAAGGGGACATAAGGCAGAAAATTTCTGCTGTCTTTTTTATTATTTACGGCATTGATTTTTGAGCTGCAAAAGTTCATAATAGATTATAGTTGAGAAGGGCAGGTACTTAATGGAAGGAGATTAGAAAATATGGAGGTATTAAACATGACAGATAAACAGTGGAAAGGCTGGCTTAGAAGATTTAAGAGAGATTTGGAAGAAATAAAGAATGAGAAAAGCGAAGAGGAGAGAGACAAGAAGCTTGATGTAATGATTGACGAGATTCGGCAGGATTTAGAGGACTAGAGTGTGTTTGAAAAATGCTTTCTGTCAAATGAGCGCACAATTTAAAACAGCTATAACCTGTCATCTAATGATCAAATTTCCCTATGCAGGAGATACTTTAAGGACATATTAGAGGCGGCTGTCTACGAAAATCTGTTCTACAGCGCTGCCCGTATTTTGGACTTTAAGGCAAAGGCAGGATGCTGCTTTATGGATATCGGGCTGGCAGATTATTTTCTGACAAAGGGGGGCGTGCCAAAGGCTGCGGTATCCGGCATTCTAAATGAGAAATTTGTTTATCTTGATTTGAGGCGGCGGACTGCACACACAAACGAAACCGCGTTGGAAACTCCGGCTTTTGCAGCTCTGGGTAACGGTGAAATTGATTTTTATGTAAAAGAGCTGGCCTCGGAACGGACATATGCGGTCGAAATAAAAGCTGGAAAAACAGTGGAAAAACAGCACTGGAAGTTTTGGAAAAGAAAAAAGCCGATTATGTTTTGTATGCAAAAAGCAACACCTGCGGGGGAAAAGCCGATCATATCATCACGATTCCAATTTATGGGATTTCAAAGTTTAAATTTTAAGCGTTCTATTCATAACCGCCAGCTGTCCAGACATGACATTATGCTTTACAGATCGCAGATTTTAGCCGATAAAAATAAAATCTAGAAAGAAAAAGGAAACAAAGTGGCGGCAGATACAAAAGCTGTCATCTGGATCAATCAAGGAGGATAAGTATGGCGATTACAGAAATCAAAAATAACTATAATAGTACGTATACAGATGCATATGCAGCTCAAAACAGCAGAATGGCAAAGAGGTCAGGAACAAAGCTGACGGCCCCGGTGCAGGCGGATCAGGCACAGAATGCTGCTGTAAAAAACCAGCAGAGTGACCGCGTGGATTTATCGGAGGAAGGGCGCAGTGCATTAATGGAAAAGATGTCTGCAATGAAAAGGAAGCAGATCGAGAATATGGATAAGCTGCCGACTTTAAGCTGCAGGGAATTTGGCATAATGAGTGATTTTAACAAGGTAATGTCAGAACTGGGAAACGGCAGGGTGTCTGATGAGTTTGTGACAGATGACTATTCACAGGAAGCCGTAGATGCGTTAAAAGCAAGATTTGAGCAGCAGGAAGGCGCAAAAACAGATACGTTTGACAGTTATGTAAATAAAATGGCTTCTGCCTATGGGCTGATGAAAGAACGGATAGAGAAAAAATACGAAGACTCCGACAGGCCGAAAGAATACTATACTGCAGAAGACGGGAGCATGCAGGAGCTGACAAAAGATAAGGAACTGGAAATGCTTGATAAAGCATACGATACCCAGAGCCGGTTTATGTCTGTCAGCACACAGATCTGGAGTGAGCTGAAGGACTTTAAAGCACAGGTAAATTATCATTCAGGCGGCGCACAGGCACAGGAGACCGCCGTAAAAAATAAAAGTACGAATATCAGGGAGCAGGCGTACAATGCGTTTATGTCTGCGGTCAGCGAGGAAAATATCGGACGGCTGAAACAGGAGACAGGCAGCCTCAACAGCGTACGTCTGAATCTGGACATTTCAGCGTCAGACAGAAATGTGCTGAACAGTATCTGGGATTACAATGCACAGTTGAAACGCTGATGGACAGCCGGGGTGTGTTTGAAAAATCATTCCTGCGGTCTGCACTCACAAATGCAGGCTTCTTGTACTGCTAATGTCTAAGATGATACGGGTAATTTATCCCCAATTTAATCAACATAGCCCGCTATAGCATGCACCGTGGGGTATGCCTCCTGAATTTGGGATGAATTATCCACCAAGTGTGAAGCACATCTCACGGAAAGCATTTTTCAAACATGCTCTAGCAGGCATTCTGTTATTTACTATATATCATGAAATATCTTTCCGGCAGTAATTTACATATCCGGCAATAATCCCAATAACCGCAAACGACATCCCGATCAGCACAAGTCTTCCATTCATAGTAAGGTCAGCGACGAGATCAGCGCCGTCCGCATATCCAAAAGGTGTTATATATACAAGAAACTCAGCGCTCTTTGAAATATTTGCAATCAGATTTAAAAAATACATAATGATCGCAATGCCAAGGCCCAGTCCGAGTCCGCCTCGTTTCAGAAACGCTGAGAGCCCGAAGCAGATTCCGGCCAGTTCGATCTGCAGCAGGAAATATGCCAGATGAAGCAGTGAGATTTCCTGCCAGGGAATCGGTTCACCGACAAGTGCGATGGAACCTACTGCAGCAGCGTATACAACAGCATTTAAAATGATGATCTGAAGCAGCACAGAGACCAGCTTGTCTGTCACAATGCGGCTGCGCCTGACGGGGTGCGTGAGCAGAAATTCAGCGGTATGATCCTTTTCTTCTTTGGCAAGTACGGATATGGCAATTAAGGAGGCAAAGAAAGCGCCGCCGAGTCCGAGTATATTTCCGCATTCTACGGCATAAAATCCAGGCAGCGTGCCAAAGCTCACTCTGTCCATTCCAAAAGCTTCGGTAAAGCTGCCCATGGACGAAAATACGTCATTGATGCTGTCCATTTCAGTTTTCATTTCGGGGAACATGCAGATGCATACTGCAAGCAGAAATCCAATCGATATTGTCCAGACGGCCAGTGAAATCCGGCTCTGCCTTAATTCATGTCTAATCATAGTCATATGACGTTCCTCCTGATAAACGTTTGTAGTCCGAATGCAGACAAACGATGACTGCTATAGATAATAATGCATAAATATTTCTTCAAGATCTGGTTCTGATATCGATACATCCTGAAGCTGATATCTGGATAATTCTGCAATGAGCACATTGATATCGCCGCTGTATAAAAAGCTGCTGCTGCCGCCCGCCTGCTGCAGGTCGCGGATGCCGGATAATGCGTGCAGGTCAGCGTCACCCTGGATATGTACGCGCTTGGCATTTGTCCGTGACAGCGCATCTACGCTGTCACATGCAATAATGCGGCCCTCCCGTATGATAGCTGCGCGTGTGCAGTTTCTCTGAATTTCTGATAAAATATGGGAAGATAGGAAAACTGCCATGCCCTGTGCGTGGAATTCCTTTAAAATAGAAAAAAATTCCCGCTGCATCAAAGGATCTAAGCCGCTGGTGGGTTCATCTAAGATACACAGGCGCGGCCGGCACTGCAGGGCGCATACAATACCGACTTTTTTACGGTTGCCGAAGGAAAGCTCCTCTACTTTTTTTGAAGTATCCAGACTAAGCCTGTCGCAGAGCATATGTGCTTCTTTTTGGCAGTCTGTTTTCCGTAAGTCCGCAGAAAGACGGATAACATCCCTCACACGCATGCCGGAATAAAATACCGCTTCTGACGGCAGATATCCGATCTGCGAAAGAATGTCATCTTTGTGCGTGGAAATGTCTTTTCCAAATATGCCGGCACTGCCGCTGTCTGCATGGATCAGGCCCAGCAGGGTGCGGATTGTCGTGCTCTTGCCTGCGCCGTTTGGGCCGATAAATCCGAAAAATTCACCGTCAGCCACGGAAAGGCTCAGATCGACAATTCCCCGGTGTTTTCCATAGTATTTTGTCAATTTCTGGATTTCTATAGCGTTCATATGTTTCCTGCCTTTCTAAATGCAGCCGCAGTCCTGTATTAGATGTTTTCTGCAATTACTGCTATTTTAACATAGACCTGTCTGTTTGTATACAATAGGATCAATAGCAATTAACAAAATGTAAGGATAAGATGGCGGATTCTTATAGCAGGGACTGCATTTTACTGGAAAAGCAAAAAACATAGCAGCGCAGCAGAAGAATTATAATTTAAAAATTTTTTGATTTTTATGCAAGGATTTGAACCTGTGAATCGTGTCATTTATATAAGACAAAAAATATTAAAATTTTGAGGAGGTATTTCAAATGGTTTTCGTAAAAAATTGGAAAAAGGCAGCAGCAGTAATGACAGCAGCGGTGATGCTTTCAGGCAGCTTCACAGTACCGGTACTGGCTCATGGCCATGGCAGCAGCCATCATAGCAGCGGCACATACTGTGCATACCATGGCAGAACCCATACAAGGGCAAGCAGCTGTAAAAAATACTGCACAACGCATAGGACGACACGTGCAAACGGAAGAGTGCATCATACATCGAGTCATCATTAATCATATATGGCCGCTTATAAAAAGCATGCACCTTCCGGCGTGCAGTGTGATCACAGTCTGATGGCAGAAAATGGGAATGCAGGCAATGGCGGGGAAGTAATAGCTCCGCCATTGTCTTTTTTGTGTAAAAACAATGACAATGCATGGCAGAAGGAGTATGATATAAGCAGTGCATGCTTTATGACAAAGTACAGGAGGTGATGCGTATGCGGAGCGAGGGCGAGGTAAACCATGCAGTAGAAGAATATGCAGATATGATAAAGCGCGTCTGCTTTTATTACCTTAAAAATCATGCGGATACCGAAGATATATTTCAAAAAGTTTTTTTAAAGTATATGATGCATGAGGAAATATTCAGCGACGGCGAGCATGAAAAGGCATGGATGCTCCGTGTAACGATCAATGCCTGTAAAGATTATCTAAAAAGTTTTTTCCGGCGCAGTACAGTCCCTTTGGAAATGATTATGGAAATGGAGGCGGAAGTCCCAGAGGACCACAGGGAGGTATTAGAGGCGGTGCTGTCTCTGCCGGATAAATATAAAGACCCCATTTATCTGCATTATTATGAAGGATATTCAGCAGCTGAAATAGGAAAGATTCTTGGCAAAAAGGAAAATACGGTGTATTCTTTATTGTCCAGGGCGAGAGGGATTTTAAAAGAAAAGCTGGGAGGTGAAGGGATTGGCGAATAGAATACATGATGCATTTGACAGCATTCAGGCAGATGACCGGCTGAAAGAAACAACAAAACAGTTTATACAGGCAAGAGCTGGAAAAAAATCGCGGTTCATTTACCGGGCAGCATTTCAAGGCACGCTTATGTTCGCCTGCATGGCATTGGTTCTGGCGGCAGGGATAAGCGGCTATTCATGGATTTTTACACCAGTTTCCTATGTAAGCATTGATGTCAATCCATCGATTGAGCTTGCATTAAACCGCCTGGACAGAGTAGTGGCTGCGGCAGCCTATAATAAAGAAGGGGAAGAAATATTAAATGACCTGTCGATAAAAGGAAAAAGATACACAGATGCTATTGAGGCGATCATGCATGATCCGATTATGCAGGATTACCTGCAGGATGATTCAGAGCTTATATTTACCGTGGCGGCAGACGGCGGGCGTGATGACCGGTTAAAGATGGAGGCGGAAAATTGTTCCGGCCATATGGGGCACGGCAACAGCCAGAGCATCAGCGTAGATCTTGAAATCGTATCAAAGGCGCATGACAGCGGTATTTCTCTGGGAAAATATTATGCATGGCTGCAGCTTATGCAGTATGACGATTCCATAACGATTGATCAATGTAAGAATATGAGCATATCTAAAATTCATGGATTGACAAAAGTGCACGAGCAGCATGAGTCGCATGATCAGGATGAAGTACATGACCAGCACAATACACATGAGCAGCCGGATGAGAGCAGCGAAGACAGCCTAAATGAACAGGATTTCAATGATCATGAAAGCGGACAGAATGAGGAGGATATGCAGGGCAGCCTAAATGAACAGGATTTTAATGATCATGAAAGCGGGCAGAATGAGGAGGATATGCAGGGCAGCATGAATGAACAGGATTTTAATGATCATGAAAGCGGACAGAATGAGGAGGATGTACAGGGCAGCTTAGATGAACAGGAGCTTGAAGATCATGAAAGCGGACAGCACGAAGAGGATACACAGGGCAGCATGAATGATCAGGATGAAAATTATTGGGATGAATACGACGCCTCCGGCCATAACAGTCATCATTATGAAGGCCGCCATTAGGGGATGGACTGCCTGTTAAGCTGCTGTAGAAATCAGAAAAGCTGCTTGTAATATCAGTCATAAAATGCTACAATAATCGCTGTATGGTGGTGGCAGGATAATCTTGCTTGAGCGTGTTTGAAAAATGTTTTCTATAGAGATGTACCCACGGGCATGACATGGAGAATCGGGGAGCCCGGATCGCAGGAATGATTTTTCAAATATGTTCTTGGGCATGGTTTTTGGGCAGGCAGCCTGGATGAAATGGAGGAAAAGAATGGTAAAGCATATTATATTATGGCAGCTGGACAATGAGCTGTCACAGCGGGAAAAAGATCGGGTAAAAGCAGAGATCAAACAGGGGCTGGAAGGACTGATTGGGCAGATTCCGGGCCTGCTTGACATACATGTGCATACAGACGGTATGGATTCGTCAAATGCGGATCTGATGCTTGACTCGTCATTTACAGATGAAGAGGCTTTAAAAGGATATGCCGTTCATCCAGAGCATGTAAAAGTGGCAGATGCGAAAGTGCGTCCTTATACAAAGCTGAGGGTGTGCATGGACTATCGGACAGATTCGTGAAAAGGAACAGGAATGAATCAGTGAAGTGACGGGGTGTGAACTATGGAACCGGAGAAAATAGAATCGGAATTCGCATATACATTGATTCGCAAAAATGTAAAAAATATCAATCTGACTGTTAAATCTGATGGCAGCATTGTAGTATCGGCAAATCCACGCGTGGATGAGCGGTATATCGAGGACTTTATCAGTTCCAAAATTCCGTTTATAAAAAAGGCGCGGGAAAAATTGGCGCAAAGTAAAACAAATGAAAAAGTATCGTATGAGAGCGGCAGCCGGATTCCATATCTGGGCGGCTTTCTTACGCTTCAGACTGCGCAGGCAGACAGGAGGCTGGTTCCGGAGTGGATCGCCCAGCTCCAGGATGGCAGGATTACCAGTTTTTCCAGAAATAATCATGGAGAAGCGGTGTTCTGCAGGGACGGGCAGCTGTTTATGTATGCAGAAAGCGGGCGGGACGCTGCATACAGGCAGCAGCTTTTTGAGTCATGGCAGAAAATCCAGGCAGGCGTATTATGCGGGCAGCTCAGCAGAAAATATTATCCGCAGTTTCAAAAGCTGGGGGTTGTCTATCCCCAGATTAAGATTCGAAAAATGAGCTCAAGGTGGGGATCATGCATGCCGGGAAAGCATAAGATTACATTTAACAGCCTGCTGCTTGAAAAACCGCTGGAAAGCATTGAGTATGTAGTCGTGCACGAATTTGCACATTTTATTCATCCAGACCATTCAAAAGCGTTTTATGCGTTTGTCGGGCAGATTCTGCCGGACTGGAAAGAGCGCAGGGAAAAACTGTGAATCATGCCTTGTGGGTGCAGCTGGCATTAGAGCGTGTTTGAAAAATGCTTCTATTTTGGACATTAGTAGTCCAAGAAGCCTGAATTGGAGAGGGCAGATCGCGGGAATGATTTTTCAAACACTCTCTAGGCAAAGTTAACACACGCTCCAGTGTTTGCCACGGCATATAGTCTGGCCTGTTCCCCAAAAATTTGTTTGACTATTTACATACAGAGGCTAATGCAGCTGCAGACTTAGATAAAACACACAGTCGCTGAGGGCGGATTCGAGCAATTGTTGTGCAATGCTTACAATGTGTTTGCGGCGTCATATAAAAATATATGTCATATTGTCCAAAATGCATAGGTGACAAGCGGATAATAATGTGATAGAATAAATATGTTTTTAGGCTTGAAGGTGGCTTTATAATATTTGAAATACGGATGAAGGTACCCGGCGGTATTTTTGGGAGAGAAGGGGAGGAATTTCATGGGAGCGGAAAAAAAGACAGGCAGTAACAGCGGAGGCAGCCGGTCAGGCGTTTACCGGCGCAGGACAAGGAGGCTTGGCATAAAATCAAAAGTCCTTGTGCCGACGGCGCTTATCGTGGCAATGGTCTGCTGCTGTATGGGACTGCTTTTTAAATCACGCATGGAAACGGATATGGTGCTGACAGGGGCGGAAATGGCCGCGTATGTCGGCGGTCTGGTGGAGAGCGATATTAACGGAAATCTGGTCGGGATGCTGGCTCCGGGTGTTGAGGATTCAATCGCTTATAAAGTGCTTGGAGATTCTATGCGGGATACAATGGAAGGCTCTGCCATCCGGTATATGTATATATTGTATGCAGATGGGGAAAAGGTATATTACGGCCTTGATCTAGACCAGGAAGATCATCAGGATATCGGTGTCGAGTTTGACGAGCCTTATTCTAAGCTGAAATCGGCGTTTGAGGATGGAGAGATTTATAAAGACGATAAGATCTCCACAGAAGGGGGCATTCCGACGATTTCGGCATATGTACCTGTTTATAATACGAAAAATGAAGTAGTCGGCGCGGTCGGCTGTGATTATGATGCAACTGCGATTGTGGCAGCAGTCAATGATACAATGCGCAATGTGGTTGTGATAGGCGCTGGGTGCTTTGTGGCGGCAGTCGTGCTGTTTGGCCTGATTGTCAGCCGCATTACAAGAAATCTGTGGAAGGTAGATGAGAGGATTTACGATATTGTGAACAGTAACGGAGACCTGACACAGACGATTGAAATGAAGACGGGGGATGAGATCGAGTCGATTGCAGGGCATGTCAATGAGCTGTTAGCATATATGCGCCAGATTATGATGAGCATATCGGATAATTCCAGGCAGCTGAACAGTTCTTCTGAAAATGTCGTATCTCATCTAAGGAATACGCAGGAAAATGTCTCCGAGGTTTCTGCTACTATGGAAGAAATGTCTTCTACAATGGATGAAACGACACTGTCCTTAAACAGGATGCAGGATTCTATTACAGAAGTATATGAGTTTATTGAGCAGATTAATGAGCGTGCGCAGGACGGCGGAAAGCTGTCAGATGATATTAAAGAGCGGGCGCAGAGCACACAGACATATGCAATCGAAGAGCAGCAGACAGCAAAGCAGCGCACGCAGGAAATTATCGCAAGCGTCTATGGCAAGATCGAAGAGTCCAGGGCAGTTGAAAAAATCGGTGATCTGACATCGAATATTATCAATATAACCGATCAGACAAACCTGCTTGCTCTAAATGCCAGCATTGAGGCAGCCAGGGCAGGAGACGCAGGCCGGGGGTTTGCGGTTGTGGCAGACGAGATCGGCAAGCTGGCTATGGATTCGGCTACGGCAGCAGAGCAGATCAAGGATGTCAGCGCAGTGGTTGTAAAAGCGGTAAATGCGCTTGCAGATGAAGCTTCGCGCATGGTGGAATTTATGGAGGCAACAGCATTAAAGGGTTATTCAGATCTTGTAGGCACAAGCGAGGAATATAATGAAGAGGCCCGCAGGATCAATGAGATGATGATGGTATTCAGACAGCAGGCACAGCAGCTGCAGAATAATATGGATTCGATCCGGCAGGTAATCGAGGCCGTAAGCTGTTCTGTTGAAGAAAGCGCAAAGGGCGTCAGCCGGATTTCGGAGATGTCAGCAAGCATTAATGAAAATGTAAAAGATATCGAGGGGCAGGCAGATGCCAATAAGGGCATTGCAGATGTGCTGGACAGTGAAGTAAACAAATTTCGAATTAATGCATAATTCTGTACGATTGTGATACAAATATAAGAAATATACATATTTTGCAAAACTGCATTTATAGTTTATATTAACAAAACCTTGACTTTTTGGTAAAATCAACTTATGATTAAATGCGTTAATACTTTGACGAGTCAAAGGGAAAAAGAGGAGAGTAAGAAAATGAAAAGAAAGATAATTGCAGTTTTAATGGCTGTAGCAATGACAGTCTCATTAGCAGCATGCGGCAGCTCGCCGGATAGCGGATCGGGTTCCAGTTCAAGCGAATCAAATGAATCAAATGAAAAGGACGCAGATGATTCAAAGGATTCCGCAGACGGGCAGGATCAGGAAGGATCAGGCCAGACAGCTGACAGCGGCAAAGTATATAATATCGGTATCTGCCAGCTGGTTGAGCATGAAGCATTGGATGCAGCGACAAAAGGCTTTAAAGACGCCCTGATTGAGCTGCTGGGAGAGGATAAGCTGAATTTTGAAGAACAGAACGCGCAGAATGAGCAGACAAACTGTGCGACAATCTGTAATGGCTTTGTGTCCAATAATGTAGACCTGATTCTGGCAAATGCAACACCTGCGCTGCAGTCAGCGTCCGCAGCTACAAATAAAATTCCGATTCTTGGAACATCGGTTACGGATTATGCGACAGCGCTTGGAATGTCTGATTTCAGCGGTACAACAGGCACGAATATCTCCGG
>Ga0137306_101339_pt1 | contig 25663 bp, 25 predicted proteins | sample Inofroosms_March_FD_97187 | JGI IMG/M metagenome (GOLD analysis project Ga0137306, IMG submission 97187) | Mouse cecal microbial communities from Vienna, Austria - N-Acetylneuraminic and N-Acetylglucosamine D2O microcosms_March | ecosystem: Host-associated > Mammals > Digestive system > Large...
TGGCAAGATTTGTCGCCACAAAATAGATAAATATTGGATAAATCATATTCCATGACTTAAAAATCGGACTATACTGGATGTTTTTTGGATCCATAATATTTTATCAAACCTCTCTCTTCTTATCCTCTGTCTGGTACTTGGTTTGCGTGTCAGACGTCTTTGTGTGGCTGGCATCATCCTCGGGATGCTCTAGTACCTCCACGCCGCTGGTCTGATCCTCAATCTCCATCTTCGTCTGCCTTACTTTAGCATCCTGAGCGATGGCACGCATAATCTTATTGATATCTTTTGGCGTAAACATGTCAATCGCTTTGACCAGATCATCTATATTGTTGCGGTTAAATACCAGACATCCTCCGTCTTCCAAGGGAACTGTAATACAATTCTCTGAATTTGACACATCCCCCAAACAGAGACGATTGTGATCATAATCACACTGAAACACTACCCCTTTATATTCTATGACACCATTCTCATCTGCCATCGCAGAATAGGGCGCCTGTTTTCCCTTTCCCAGCAACTTATTGATCGCTTCCTCTGTCGTGATATGCGCAACCGTATCCTTGATATCTGGCTGTTCTGGCTCTTTTGAAGAATTCTCGCCAACACTGTCTATATTCATAAAACGCATCACACGAAAACTGCCTCCTAACATTACACTCTGTTCAAACTGTTGTTCTTCTTTTGCAGCAGTGCCCAAGATATAAGATTCTCTCTGCTCCTGCTGCTTTTGAAGCGCTTCTTGTTTGCGCTGGTCTAAATCTTCTTTGTATTCTTCAATTGCACTGTCCACTTTATCTAACAGTTTTTCCCATTCTTTCTCTGAAAATTCAGCGATTGTTTTTGGAGTTCCCTCTCCCATCTTTTCACTATTTGCTTCCATGCTTTTGGCATATTCTGACACTGCCTGTGAAAAATATCCATTTCCTGTGTTGTTCTGCAATTTTTCCAACATAACAATTCCTCCTCAATCAATCAACAAATTTTTAAAAACATTTAAATCGCTTCTGCCCCTTAAATCCCTTAATTTTGATAGAAATTTCCTATCACAGAAAAAGGATGGCACCTATCTCTGTCTATCCATAGAAATAAGCGCCATCCTTAGCAGAAACTAAATATGTAAACATTATTTATATCGGAAAAATGTGGAAAAATATAACAACATCAGAAAAAAATCTTACCACAAATTTACTTTGACGCCTTCATTATAATCACTAAAAAATATAATCATATAAATTCATTCTATGATACGAATATCGTAAACTTATCATATTCCGTATCTTAAATAATTCACAACATCCCTTAAAGTATCAAAAACTGCTAACACTCCGGCTTTGTGCATTTCTTCAACATCTTGTTCAAATCCATAAGTTATACCAATACAGTCAATCCCTGCTTCTTTGGCGCCTATGGCGTCATATTTGGTATCTCCAATCAACACTGCCTGCTCTCTCTGCTGAATATCAAACCGTTTAAGAACATCCTCAAGCACCTGAAACTTTGTATTAATACCAAGAGCATCCCTCGCACCGCCAATCACCTCAAAATATTGGGCAATCTGCAGATATTCAAGAATCTTTTTACAAAATCTTTCCGGCTTGGAGGAGGCAACGCCTAGCCGAATCCCTTTTTCTTTAAGTATTTGCAATGTTGCCTTTACTTCTGGATAAAGCTCGCACTCATACACCCCTTTTTTTGCATAACGTTCACGATAAATTTTTATAGCTTGATTTGATTTTTCTTCTGAGAACCCATATTCTCTTTGAAAAGATTCTAGTAAAGGCGGACCGATAAATCGCTCCATTTTCTTTTGATCTGTCTCAGTCATTCCAAAATGTTTTAAAGCATATTGAACACTTCTCGTAATTCCCTCAGCGGTATTGACTAATGTTCCATCCAAATCAAACAAAATCAACGTTTTCATTGTATTTCCTCCATCCTCTCAAAATTCTCCACTGACATTTAAGAAATCCGTTCTAACAGGCTCCTGCGCTTTTCGTCAAACAAAAGTTCCTTATTATATCGATAATACCGCTCACATTCATATTGCTGTAGAAAACTAACACTACTGGAATTAGAATTTAACTCGGTAATAAATATCACCATTTCCTGGCTATTTCCAAAAGCTCCTTCTAGAAAATCAAAAGCATGTTCTAAAATTTTAGAAGCACTCTGGCGCTGTCTCTCAAATACTTCATTTTCTTGTTCAAACAGTTGCTTAATCCTTCCGAAAGCAGTCCCAGGCTGCTCAATATGTTCCAATTTCAAAGTCTGCTGAAAGTTCTCCAGTGCAGAAAACAATTTGCAATACTGTATATTTTCTTCTTTTCCTAGTAATTCCGCCTTTTTTCTCTTTTTATAATTGATATTATATTTTTGATACACATTCGACAACAGTTTCTGTCCATCCATGCCTTCCGTAACGGTCTCTGTCAATTTTTTAAATTCCAAAAGACAGGTTTGAAGCAATTCCATATAATTTTCTGTCTGCACCGACGCCTTTAACGCTTCCTGAACTCTGGAAACCAAAAGTCCTAGAACACTGAGACGCTCATCAAAGGAAGCATGCGCCACCTTTTTTAATAAAATTGGATCTAAATTTCCTTTGAGAACCTCCTCAATCTGATAATCTGTGCGATATTTGTAATAAAGCTCCAGATAATTTGCAAAATCCTTGGCAATCTTAGGAAACTGAATATATTGTACCACCACTTCACGGTTCACCGTCTTTTTCAGTCTCTCATATACTTGAATCAGATTAGAGAGATCCTCCCAGCCTCTGGGCGTGGCAAAATGTCTGCCATCTATGGTAGTTTCCATCTGATAAAAATTTTGTTTTTTGGTATTTAAATAAGAAATTACTGCCCCATGAAGGCCCTGATTGTAGGCATATTCTTTCCAAACTTCAAAATCTGCTTCCACCTCAATCTTCTTGACACGGTCCATTGTCACCACATCAAACTCACGCACAGACTTGTTGTATTCCGGCGGATTGCCAGCCGCCACAATGATCCATCCTTCTGGAATCTTATGATTGCCAAAAGATTTGCACTGAAGAAACTGCAGCATTGCCGGCGCAAGTGTCTCCGATACACAATTGATCTCATCCAGAAATAAAATCCCCTCTTCCAATCCAGTCTGCTCCATCTTCTCATAGATAGAAGCCACAATTTCACTCATCGTATATTCTGTAACTGCATATTCTTGCTGTCCATATTGTTTTTTGGAAATGAACGGCAGTCCAATAGCGCTCTGCCTGGTATGGTGCGTAATCGTGTAGGCTACCAGCCCGATTCCACATTCCCTGGAAATCTGTTCCATAATCTGAGTTTTTCCAATACCTGGCGAACCCAACAAAAAAATAGGCCGCTGACGGATGGAAGGGATCTCATAAGCGCCGTATGCATCTTTCAAGAGATATGCCTCAATTGTATTTTTAATTTCTTCCTTCGTCCGCTTAATATTCATGTCCTACCTCCAACTGTAATTTCCAAATCTCGTTGATCTAAAATTAATTTCATGGCCCAGGGCGGCACATCCACATCCAGGTAATCTTCTTTAAAAAACACAAAAGCAGTGTCATAAATAGGTTTTTTTACTGGAAAACTGCCATATCCATCCGTAAAATAAATCAAACCTCTCAACTTATGAAACGCCTTTCTTGCAAGCAGAGTATTGACATATTCAAATGCTGGCCGAAAATCTGTTCCTCCCATGCCCTGTATCTCAAAATGTTCCATATAATCTGCAAGCTGTTCCCTGCTCTCAATCACCTGGTCTGACTGTACTCGTTCATCACATTGCAAAATATGAATACAAAATCTGCGGTAAAAAGATTCACATTGGCTTAATATACTATAAGTTTCCTCCAAAAATTTCTGCACTAAGGAAGCTTTACAAGACATAGAAGTATCTATCACAATCACAAAATCTTCAATTTTTTGTGTCTCACTAGTCTCCAAAGGTTCCATCAACGGCATATTTCCGTACAATTCCATGCCATAATGATAAAAAATATAATCAAAACTATCCAGATCTAACTTCATTTCTTCCTTTATAACACAAAATTTCTTCAAAAACTCCCGATAATCGTAGCGTTCCCGATTTTCCACATGGAGTTGTTCTCTCAGTCCCTTAGATTCCTCTGCAGCTTCTTTAGAAAATAGTTCCAACTCTGTTTCCATCCGCTCACGAATATCTTTCCATTGATTTTGATTTTCCATAGGTGCTTTGGGATTTCTCTGTGGCTGCCAGAGAAAATGGTCATCCACCATAAACTCCTGTATCAGACGTGCTACAGCCCGCAGATCCAAGTCTGCCTTTTGCAGTAAATAAAAAATTCCTTCCCCATTAAGTACTGGCAATTTTTTCTCCAGCCCCTGATAGACTGCTCTGCGAAACGGTTTGGAAGGATTTCTAAGACAGCGGTACGGCAATCCGTCCAAAATGGATTCCACTGCTATATCACAGGCAAGATCCCAAAGCTGCCGATTTTCTGACCCTCTGGGATTCCAAACGTGCCCCATCAGGCAATGTAAAATACTGTGAAGATAACAGCGGTTGACTGGCACATTTCCGACACGATACTGTTCTATGAGATATTCTGGATTGTAGCGCAAAACTGCCCCATCTGTTGCTGTCCGCCCTAACTCCATAGACGCCAAAGGTCTCAGAGTGTGAAGCGCTACATCCAAAAAGCGCATATTCAAATAGAGCTCATTACGACAATCTCTCCAAATTTCCTCACAAATATCCACTTTTTCCAGTAATTGTTCCTCAAACATTATAATGCAAACCTCTTTTTCTTCCCTGGAAATCTTTGATGCTTGAGATCCATCAACATGCTGATTGCCTCTGTTTTTTTGTAACGCTTGGCCTCATCCAACAACAAATTCAATTGTTCCTCCTGTGACACAAACTCCCCGGCAAGCCAGCGCAAATTTTCAGTCTCATCTTGTTCTAGGATGATTTCTGCCGCCTTCTGTAAATGGTTGGACAACCACTGTTGATAAGATTCCCCTTCCCGCTCTCCTAATTCATAAGGATAGCGAAGCCTTGACACTGTCATTTCCACAATATTAATAAAATCTATATTATACTTTCCAGACTCAAAAAGTTTATCATATTCCGCAAAAATCACCTGTGTATTGCGAAATGCATTGCGATATTGAATCCCCATTCCATGTGTCTGAGTAGAGATAATTCGCGCAGGCGTATTTTCCACAGCCTCCTCAAAAAATTCTGGGTAAACAAGACGGCAAAACAGCGAACATGCCACCCCTGTCTGTTCCCTGTAAAAATCAACGGTCACTTTCTGTTTTAAATCCTGCAAAATCTCACACAGACAAGACCTGCCTTCCAGCCAATGCAATTCCAGTTCTGAAAGATTTTCACAACCAGTAAAAGCTCCTGCCCCGATCAATGCAAGATTACTATAAAAAGACAGATGGCGCAGGCAGATACAATTATAAAAAATATACCGTCCCAGCCTGCGGATGCTCTTTGGCAAAACTAATTTCTCCAATTTTCTGCCACAAATACAGGGATAACCACTGGTATTTTCTGGTTCCTTGTCCTGTTCTTCTGCAAACGCATAGTCTGACAATTCTGTCACAAAATATCCATCCAGCTTCTCTGGTATCACTACCTGGGCGCTGCTGCCATAACAGCGCAAAATACAGATTCCATTTTCCCTCTTTTCATATGCGAAATATTGTTCCACCCGCACATTCCTCCTATATCCATCTTTCCAAAAATCCCTCAAAAAATTTACATTATTACTCTATGATAACTTCTTTCACAACTCTAAAACTACAGACAGACAACTCTTTATAGGCGTATAACAGCCTGCTGGCATGTCTGTGGCTTGAGGGCAAAGAGTTACATAGATTTTATAAAATTACTTATAGCTGTCAAATTTTTGCCAACCCCAACTCTGTCAGCTTATAAATTTCTGAGCACACTTCCTGTATATATTTGCGGTCATGCGAAATACTGATAATGGCGCCGCCAAAATTTTTCAACAGTTCCCGAATCACCGGATTGGACAAGGGCGAAAAATTACGGGTAGGCTCGTCTAATACGAATACATCATTTTGCCCCATACTCATTTTTAAGAAAAGCAGCTTTGCCTTCTGACCGCCGGACAATTCTCCAATTCCATGCTCCATCTCATCTGCAGTATATTTCATACTGCCCAGATAGGTACGGATTTTACTGTACTCCTCTTTGCTGTGTTCTCGCTGCAAAAATTCCACTGGCGTCTTTGAAAAATCCAAAAGCTCCTCATAATTCTGCGGCATATAGGCAGCATTGATATCCTGGCGGCTGGATAACTCTTTTGCAATCCTGCGCAAAAGCGTCGTCTTTCCTGCGCCATTTTTGCCAATGATACAGATTTTTTCTGCTCCCTGCACCCGCAAATGAATATCCCTTGCCAAAATTTGTTCCCTCTCGCCGCCACTGACCGTCAGTTGATCTAAATTGAAATCCAACACAATCTTACCACTGGGAATGGAGATATCCTCTGAAAATTTGGCAAAGATAGCCGTCTCTGCCTCTGGCTTCTCTGTCATATCCTCAAATTGGCGCTCAAAACGTCTTTCCATAGATTTGACACTGTGCATCTTCTTTTTCAAAAGCTGCCCTCCATGCGGATTTTGCCGTGTAATAATATTCTGCTGATATTCTACCTTCTGCTGCACTCTGCGAAAACGCTCCATCTGTTTTTGATACTCACTGTGTTCTTTTTGGGCCAGCCGCTGCTGCCGCTCAAAATTACCCAGACGCTCCCTGATATACTGCTGATAGCTCATCTTTGCCACCGTATGCCGCGCCTGCGTCTTATGGCGAATCTGCTCTAAGTGAATCACCAGATTTGCCGTTTTTTCAATCAAGGTCTCATCATGCGACACATACAAAAGCGGTATCGGACATTCTTGCATAAACTGTTCCAGCCATTCCAAAGTTTCCACATCAAGATCATTGGAAGGTTCATCCAACAACAAGATCTCTGGTTCAGTGAGTAAGATTCCAGCAAGCTGCAATTTTACCTTTTCCCCGCCAGATAAGGAATCTACCTTACGATCTTCATAGAAAAAATAAGGCGCCAGTCCTAATTTGCGCGCAAGTTCTCCAAGCTCCTTGGGTGTTTGATCCAAAAATTGTGGGATCTCATAAAAATAATCCATCACCTGCATTTGTTTCTGCTGATCAGAAAGTTCCTGTGCCAGATAGCCCAAGCGCTGATTTCCCCTGATAATTTCTCCGGTATACTCTGCATAAGGTTGAATCAGCTCCTCCTGATAAATCAACTTTAGTAATGTAGATTTTCCATTTCCTTCCTCGCCGATAATCACCGCTTTATCTCCTGGATTCAGCACAAATGAAAAATCTCTCACAATCTCACGCAGATCTTTTTTGTGTGTAATTGTAATATTTCTTAACTGTAACATAAATCTCCCTTCTGTGTGTAAAATATGTGTTTAATCAATCCTTTTCAATTCGGAAAGGATTTGACAAACAGTCTTTCCAATCAGCGGATGGCGGTAATAGGGAGCCAGCTCTGCAAGTGGTTTTAAGACAAACTCCCGATTCTGCATATCAGGATGGGGAATCTGCAAAGTGTCCTGATCTATCACACAGTGATCATAAAAAATGATATCCAAATCCAGCGTTCTTGGTCCCCAATGTACTTTGCGCTCCCGATCTTGCTCCTGTTCAATCTGATGAAGCAATTCCAACAACTCCATCGGAGAAAGTAAGGTTCGTATTTTAAGCATTCCATTTAAGAAATCTGGCTGCTTTACACCACCATAGGGTTTTGTAGCAATAATTTGAGATTGCTGTTCCAGCACACAATCTTCATTTGCCCCCAACGCTGCAATTCCATTTTGAATATATGTCTCCCTGTCACCCAAATTAGAACCAACCGCAATATAAGCATGATGCCAGGCTCTGGTAATTCTCACAGACACAGATTCTAAAGGAAGTCCAATCGGTGCCCAAGGCTTTGCAATCTCTAATGTAATTTTTTCCAGTGTTGGAAATTGAAGCAGTACAGCTCTTGCCAACTGCTCTGCTGCCGTCTCAATCAACTGAAATGTATGCTCCATCATATATTTGGTCATAAAATGAGAAACTTCTCCATAATGAACAGATTTCGTTAAATCATCATTTAATCCTGCTTCTCTGGTATGGATATACAAAACTGCATTGATCAGAAATTTCTGTCCTAATTTATTTTCTTCTGGAAATACTCCATGTCTGCCAAACACTTCCAAATTTTTTATATAAATTTGATCTAGGTCCCAGCCTGTCATTTTCTCCACCCTTCCCGAATCGCCTCTGTCATCTGGATGGCGCGTTTATTTTCCTTGACATCATGTACACGCACAAACGCACATTGTGCCATCACACCTAATACTGTCGTCACCAAAGTCCCTTCTATTCGTTCATTCACTGGAAGTTCCAGGGTCAGGCCGACTACTGATTTTCTTGAAGTTCCCAACAATACAGGATAACCCAGCTCTTGTAACTGCTTCAACTTATAAATTAATTCCAGATTATGCTCATAGGTTTTAGCAAAGCCAATTCCCGGATCCAAAATGATCTTATCTCTGGAAATCCCGGCTGTTTCAGCCAACCTCAAACTTTCCTTTAAATCTGATTTGACATCTTCCATAAAGTTCTGGTATTCCAGATTATTCCGATTATGCATCAGACAGCAAGCAGTATTAGATTTAGCAATTAGACCGGCCATATCTGTATCATATTTTAGTCCCCAGATATCATTGACCATAGACGCTCCCGCCTGTATTGCCGCTTCTGCCACCTGAGCTTTATAAGTATCAATTGAGATTGGAATGTCAAACATAGACTTTATAAGTTCTATTATAGGAGCTGTTCTCTCTATTTCCTCCTGCGCTGTAATCTGTTGATAACTAGGTCTGGTAGATTCCCCGCCAATATCAATGATATCTGCCCCTTCTACAATCATCTGTTCTGCATGGAAAAGCGCTGCATCCGCATGATTAAATTTTCCGCCATCAGAAAAAGAGTCTGGTGTCACATTTAATATTCCCATAATATAAGTATGGTTTGCCACATCAAAACTCCTGCCCCCAATATTCATCGTCGTAATTTCTTTCTGCATCCTTATTCCTTTCTTATCTCACACAAAATCATTTGATTCTTTTTTAACTGACAGAATACTCCACTAATTTTTCATCTCCTAAGATTAATATAAAACCGTCTGATTTCTGCGCTCCACACTCCAGTTGCATTGTCCCTGCGCTTCGCAGAAAAAACAATTTCTAGAACTGTTATCTGCTCGTTTTATCAAGTTACTTAAATCATGATTTGTTTTTTCTTCCCCGGAATGTTCTCCGACAGCATAAATGATCTCTCTGGCTTTATGCTCTGGATAACCAATCCGCTTTAAAAATTTCCAAGCCATGCTCACCCCCTCCTGTGCATGTCCCTGTGACAGTTTCTGATCATATTCTGCGAGCCTTCCCAAATCATGTAACAGAGCCGTCAGATAAATCTTATCCTTCTGCTGTGCTAAATGCTCCACATTCATTCCCTCTTGTAGCGTCTGCTCTAAGGTGAGAATCCAGGCAATGCGAGCCACATCCAAAAAATGAGACAACCCATGTTTGCAAAATAGCCGTTGCTTCTCTTTTTCTTCCAACTTCTTGACCAGCGCAAGATACCCTTGATCTTGCAATAACTGCCTGGTATACGCTAAATCCATAAGATCACCTTCCAATCATTCGCCAAAATTCTTCCTGCAGATCATGATTTTCCGAAAAAGCTCCCCTTGTCGTCAGCGTAACAGTCTGTGCTCCTGGCTTCTTCACGCCTCTCATAGTCATGCACATATGCTCTGCCTCCAACATCACCATCACTCCCTTAGGCCGCAAGTATTCCATCAAAGCATCTGCTATTTGAGCCGTCAACTGTTCCTGTAGCTGCAAACGACGCGCATATACCTCCACTGTCCTTGCCAGCTTACTCAAGCCTACCACTTTGCCATCTGGAATATAGGCAATATGAGCCTTTCCATAAAATGGCAGTAGATGATGTTCACAAGTTGAATAAAACACAATGTCCTTTTGCAGTACCATTCCTGCTTCTTCCACCACAAAGGTCTTACTCAAAGCCTCTTTCGGCGTTTGCTCCAATCCTGCAAAAATCTCCTCATACATGCGGGCAATTCTGTCTGGCGTCTCACACAGCCCCTCCCGCTCTACATCCTCTCCAATTCCTTCCAATAATAGAGTAACTGCCTGTTTAATCTTTTCCTTATCTATCATGATTCTTTCTCCTTAAAGGCTTCCCGCAATTCTCCCAGATATGACAGTGAACCAAATGCAAGTATCATGGATTTATCCTGCCTGGCACATTGCAGTGCCCTGTCAACGGCCTCTTTTATACTGGAACAATACGTCGCCTCATTATGGTACATAGCTGCCTCTTGTGCCAATGCCTGCCCCTCCATAGCCCGGGGATTCTTTGGTGTGACAGTGAATACACTCTGTGCCAGCGGAAGCATCGTCTCCAGCATTTTTTTGTGCTCTTTATCTGCAAGTACCCCTATTATATAGATAATTTTGTAATTTGTAAAACCCATTTTCAAGGTTTGCCGTAATTTTTCTGCTGCATCCTCATTATGTGCACCATCCATCACGAAAAGTGGTTCCTGGCACAATACAGAAAATCTGCCCTGCCACTTTGCCTTCTGCAGTCCTTTTTCTATTTGATTATCTGAGATATTAAAACCAGAAGCACGTAATACTTTTACTGTCTCAATTGCACAGATGGCATTTTCCACCTGATAAATCCCTGCCATCGACAAGGAAATTTTTCCTATCTTCTTATATTGAAAGGAAAGAAACATACTGTCTGTCTGTTCATCAAATCTGTTTGTTGCTGCTTCCTGCACTTTATTATGCAGACAGGATGGTTTCTCTCCCACCCCACACAATTGTACATCTTCTGCATATTTTGCCTCTGCATAAGTTAAAACTGCATGTTTTTCGTTACAAATGTTCTCCAACACCTCACACACTTGTGCTTGCTTTGGTTTTATTGCGACCACCGGACAGCCCTCTTTGACAATGCCAGCCTTCACTTTGGCGATTTGTTCTAGCGTATCTCCTAAAAACTTTCTATGATCCATGCTGATAGAAGTCAAAACACTGACTAATGGTTTCTCTATGATATTTGTGGCGTCAGTTTCTCCTCCCATTCCAGTTTCCAGCACTGCTATTTGACAATTGTTCTGAAAAAAATACAAAAATGCCGCCGCCGTCTCCACTTCGAACACAGTAGGGTGATTGTAACCCTTTGCACATAAGCGCTCACATGCCTGCTTGACCTCTGTTATCAGCGCTGCAAATTCATGACTCGATACAGGAATGCCATTGATTTGATACTGCTCCTTTCTGTCAAACACCGCCGGAGATGTATAAGTACCCACCTTTAATCCCGCTTCCATAAGAATCGAAGAAATCATTGCACACACAGAACCTTTGCCATTTGTCCCTGCAACATGGATAAATGAAATGTTCCTGTGTACATTTAAAAGCTCCTCCATCAGTCTTTGCATACTCTCCAATCCCAGTATACAGCCGCTTTTGCTGATTTTGTTTAAATACGCCTCTGCCTCAATTTCCCCTAACATTTGCCTGTCCTCCTGCATATATATTTATAAAGAAATTCTTAAATTTCACTGTACGAATCGTAAATTTTATTTTTTTCCATTGACTTTTTCTTAAAAGTGAGATAATCTTTGCTAAGAAAAAACACAATTCATAGTTTGTTCATAATTGATTCACAAATTAAAAATAAAGGATGATGAAATGATGTTTAATACTGCAAAAAACACTTTACAAAAGTTTACTGCAAAATACAAGTCTTTTCTAAAAAAAGATAAAGTCAAGGAACGAAAACATTTCCTGGAACCCGGGCAGAGAGAAAAGCTTGTGTCATTATTTAACCGCTATTCCCTAATCTTTCATTACATATTGGCATGCAGTGTCTGCTTTCTGATTGAGGTTATTTCCAGACACTCCTTCGGGGATGCCTTTGTATTTATGTTCGATCGGGGACTGGTATTTTTGTACAATTCACTGATTGTATTCACTTCTCTGCATCTGGTTTATTTTTTCCGCCGCAGAGCTTTGATGCGCACAATAATCAGTGTCCTGTGGTTACTGTTGGGAACTGTCAATGGCTGTATTCTCTCAAAACGTGTCACGCCATTTACCTACACAGATATGAAACTGATCAATGACTTGTTTACCATGCAGAGTAACTATTTTAGCAATCTGGAAGCTCTGGGCGTGATCTTGCTGATCGCTGTTGTGGTTGCTGGTATCGTTGTATTGTGGAAAAAAGGACCCAAATACCAGGGCAAACAGAATCGTCTGGCAAGTACGCTGGCCATCGGAGCTTTTGCATTTTTTATCCCAATGGTGACAAATGCGGCTGTCAGCAACAATATTCTGGCAAGTTATTTTGAAAATATTGCACAAGGCTATAAAGATTATGGATTTGTATATAGTTTTTCTGCCAGTATGGTAGACCGCGGCATGGCCGCTCCAAAGGATTATTCGCAGGAATCTGTGGATTCCGCCTTATCCAAGGTAAATGTCAAGAAATCGGACAAGGAAGAACTTCCCAATGTGATTTGTGTCCTCCTAGAATCTTTTGTAGATCCTAAAGAGATCAATTTCTTAAATTGCTCCAAAAATCCGGTACCTAATTTTGATCATCTGTATCAAAACTTTTCGTCTGGTTATCTGACAGTACCAGTAGTAGGCGCCGGCACTGCCAACACAGAATTTGAAATTTTGACTGGTATGGGCATGCAGTTTTTTGGACTTGGAGAATACCCCTATAAAACGATTTTAAAATCCAACTCCTGCGAGAGCATTGCCTCCGATTTAGGAAATAATCTGGGTTATGGTACTCATGTAGTACATAATAATGGCGGTAATTTCTACAGCAGAAGAAATGCTTTCTCTCAGATGGGATTTGACAGCTTTATCAGCAAAGAAATGATGAATATCCAGGAATACACTCCTCTTAACACCTGGCCAACTGACAATATCCTTATCGGTGAGGTAGAAAAGGCTTTAAACTCCACCACACAGCAAGACTTTGTCTACACGATTACGGTACAGGGACATGGCGCATACCCAACTGAAAAGGTTCTGGAAAATCCTGAAATTACTGTCACAGGAGCAGCAGACGAAGCTAAGAATAACGAATGGGAATATTACGTCAATCAAATTCATGAAGTGGATAAATTTATTGGCAACTTAATCGATATGCTCTCTAAGAGAGATGAAAAAACGGTTGTTGTATTTTTCGGGGATCACCTGCCTACAATGGGACTAACCGACGAAGATATGAAAGCGGGAAGCATTTTTAAAACTCAATATATTACTTGGAACAATTTTGGCATGAAAAAGACAAGTCAGGACTTAACTTCCTACCAATTACTTGCAAGTATCACAGATCAAGCAAATATTCATGAAGGAACTATGTTCTCCTTCCATCAGAGCAACCGTTACCAAGTTACAGACGATTACTCCAAAGATATGGAATTATTACAATATGACACCTTATATGGCAAGCACTTTGCTTACCACGGAGAAGACCTCTATCCCGCATCCAACTTACAGATGGGTGTACAAGATATCATAGCTGACCAAATTCAGGAATTGGAAGATGGACTTCACATCTATGGAGCCAACTTTACCAAATGGAGCAAAGTATTTGTGAATAATGTTAAAGTTCCCACCGCTTTTGTCAGTGACAAAGAACTGGTTATTTCATTAGGTGATTTAAAAGATAGTGCAAATACTCTGGTCGTCAATCAGATGGGATCGTCTGATACGATCTTTAGAAGCTCAAATGAAATTTCCTATCTGAAATCTTTTTCAGAAGCCCCAGAGACTGTACAGACTGCTCCAGTGGAAGACACCATAGAACAAACGCCTAACAGTACCGATCAGGCAATCAACGGCGATCATTCCGAAGACTTATCAGAAGATATTGAGAATCAAAATGAGCCGGCAGATAACAGCCAGCCCACAATTTAGATAAAATTATTATGATAGAAACAACGAAACCTGCCATCAAGCTAGATATTAGTTTGACAGCAGGTTTTATTTGTATAATATAGCTTACAATTCTAACAAAATATCTCCAACTCAATTTTATAGTTCTATCTATCGTGGAAATATCTGCAAAATATAATACTAAATCACCGAATCCACTGCAATGCCCTTAATTTCCTCCTGCAGCAGTTTCTGCTCTTCCAGAATTTGCTGCGTATTTTTAAGAACTTCTTGCTGCTTACGCATCATCTCACTCATATCAGAATCCATTCCCTGCGTTGATGGTACATAAGTTTTCTTTTCTTTCTCTATGCGCTCCTGTACCTGTTCTTCGACCTTTTGCGCCTGTTTCTCACGTTCCAGCCGCGCTTCTTCCTTCTTGGCCTCTTCCTTTACATTCTCCTCCTTTTGATCCTTTGCCTCTTCTACAACATCCTCAAGATCCTGATCCAACTTTTCCACGGCCTCATCCTTCAGCATCCCTACAATCTCATCACTTGACGCTTTCAAAGATACTTCTGCCAACTTTGTAGCGTCCACCATGCCATGATGCTTTAAAGACTCTTGTTTGATGCCCTTGATGCCGTCAGTTGCCGCTGCAATCACATTATGCGCCTGGTCATATTGCTTCTGCCATTCGCCGGCTTGCTCATTCAATGCCTTCATACGCTCCTGATAGTCTGAATCGTTGGTGGCATCTCCATACTCTTGCTTCAGTTCTTCCATCTCTTTACGGATAGCTCCCAGCTCCTGGGCTGCCTCTGTAGCCTCTTCTTTGCTGGATGCGATCTCGCTGCGGAGTTCATCCATAGCTCCATCCACCATTCCATCTGATTCAAACTGTTTCTTGATGAAATCCATCGCCTCTTCCTTGGCCTTTTTCTTCTTCTCCTCAATGGGATCCTGCAAAAGATTCAACTCAGATGCTTTCAGATTTCCATTTTGTACTTTGCCCTTCTGTTCCTGCTGCACAGCATCCTTGTTTTCCACTTGGCCTCTGCTATTTGAATTAGCAACAGTTTCCGCACTTGACAGATTATTTATCTTCATCCTCCTGCTCCTTTCTTATACTCACCCTCTCATATCCTTCAATATATTTATCGGTTTTCTAACCACTATTCTTAGAATTCATGCATATAAGGCCGTTTTTATGTCGTGAATTGCACAGACAAACATTTATCTTTAAATCACAAAATCCATCGCTCCATTAATCTCACGTTCCCAGGCGACCAAATCCGCCAGTGTCACCTGGTCCACCACACCATTGATCGCCTCATAGAGCATTTTCCAGAGCCGCAATGTCACACAGCTCTCCTGCCGCAGACAATCATTCTCTTCTCCGTCCAGACATGCTACTGGAGCCAGGCTGCCCTCAATCTGACGCAAAATCATGCCCACAGTATATTGTTCCGGCATTTTTGCAAGCATATAACCGCCGCCAGGTCCCCGCATACTTTTGACATAACCACATTTCTGTAACACAGAGATAATCTGTTCTAAATATTTCAGAGAAATCCCTTGTCTTGCCGCCGCATCCTTTAAACGTACTACTTGATTCTCCGCCAATGCCAGATCAAGCATCAGTCTCAGAGCATACCTTCCCTTTGTAGAAATCCTCATAATATTCCTCCCTGCTATTCCTCCTCTTCTCCATTCTCATGTTCTGTGAGGCTCTTATGATAATTCATATGAGCGATCACCAGCAGCGCTATCTTAAACAACATTGCATCCTCAAAAGTACGAATATCCAGACCTAATGCTTTTTCAATCCGTTCCAATCGATAGACTAGGGTATTGCGGTGCACATAGAGCTGCCTGGCCGTCTCAGAGATATTAAGATTATTTTCAAAAAACTTGTTGATTGTGGTGGTAGTCTCCTCGTCCAAATCATCTGGAATCCGATCTCCAAATACCTCCTTGAGAAACATCTCACAAAGACTTGAGGGAATCTGATAAATCAATCGGCCGATTCCCAATTTACTATAGGAGACCGTCTGACTTTCGGCATTGAAAATATGTCCCACCTCCAAGGCCATACGCGCCTCCTGATAAGAACGTGCAATATCCTGCAATAATTCCACCTGATTACCATAGCCTACCCGTACTTTTACCATTGCTTCCATCTGCAGGTTGTCCACCAACATTTCTGCCAACTTTTCTAGTTCTTCCTCAGAAGAACTATCCCGCACATCCTTGACTAAAATGACAGATTTCTCATCAACCTCCGTCACAAAATCCCTGGCAGTGGCCGCAAAAAGGTTTTTTACTGTTTCCACTACCTCGCCTTCTTTTTTACCTGACACTTCAATGATAAATACCACTCTCTGTGCTGTCTCAATATGAAGTTTTTTCGCCTTATTATACATATCCACCACAAGCATATTGCCCAACACCACATTTTGCATAAAACTATTGCGGTCAAATTGTTCTCGATATCCGCTGACCATATTCCTGATCTGACAGACAGCTAAGCGCCCAATCATATAGGCTTCCTCACTGCTGGCACGCGCCAAAAGAATATATTCCAATTCACTATCAATTAACACTTTAAAAAAATGGCATCCTGACAACATCTGGCTTTCTGCCATAGAACCTGCAAATAGGCAGATGTCCTCTTCCATAACCTCTTTTTGCTGATACGTAGACGCCAAGAGCTTTCCCTTATCACTATACAACGCCAAATCAATCCTGGAAATATCTTTGATTTCTTCCAATGTCACTTGTAATTTATGATTTGATAACATAAACTTTCCTCACTTAAAATAGAATCCTCCTCCGCAGTATTCCTTCCTGCGATGGGTTACTTTTGTAACATATTTTTGCTCCGCTCTCGTGCATTCCTTCAATGAAATATGTCGCGAAAGCGATCCGCCGCAGGCGGAGAATCCTGCAAAGCAGGATTCTTTGTTCTATATTAAGAACTCTAATATAAAAAGGAAGCAGCACATCTCTGCGCTACTTCCGTATATTTGTGCTATGCAATTATATTACCGAATTAGTGGGTAATTGTCAATTCTGTTTCCTTATCAAAAACATGGATTTTCTCAATATCCATTGCCAAACGAATGGAATCTCCAAGACGCGCCGGCGTTCTGGAATCAACCTTAGCTGTCATGCTTGATCCATTGATTGTATAGTACAAAAGAACCTCAGAACCGAGAAGCTCATATCCTGTTACCTTGGTATCGAAGATACTGTCCTTATGTGTCTCAAGAGCGATCTGGGAATCATCAATATCCTCTGGACGAATACCAATTACTACAGTCTTGCCATTATATTTGCCCTCAATCAATTTCTTGCCCTTTGCAGGAGGCAGAGCGATAGTATTTTTGCCAACTTTGAGGGATACTTTATCTCCATCAACGGCACATACCGCATCCAGGAAGTTCATCTGCGGAGAACCAATAAATCCTGCTACGAACAGATTATCTGGCTCATTGTATAATTTCTGTGGAGAATCCACCTGCTGGATAATACCATCCTTCAATACAACGATTCTGGTTCCCAGTGTCATAGCCTCTGTCTGGTCATGTGTTACATAAATGATAGTTGCGCCTAATCTCTGATGCAGAGAAGCAATCTCAGCACGCATCTGCACACGCAGCTTTGCATCCAAGTTAGATAACGGCTCATCCATCAAAAATACCTTTGGTTCACGCACAATCGCACGTCCCATAGCAACACGCTGTCTCTGACCACCGGACAAAGCCTTTGGCTTACGATCTAACAATTTCTCCAAATCAAGGATTCTTGCAGCCTCTTCTACTTTCTTTTTGATCTCCGGCTTAGGAACTTTTCTAAGTTTTAATCCAAACGCCATATTATCAAATACTGTCATATGAGGATACAATGCGTAATTCTGGAATACCATTGCAATATCTCTGTCTTTAGGCTCTACATCATTTACAATCCTGCCGTCAATGGAAAGCTCTCCTGAGGAAATCTCCTCCAAACCTGCAACCATACGAAGAGTTGTAGATTTTCCACATCCTGACGGTCCAACGAAAATGATAAATTCCTTGTCTTCGATCTCCAGATTAAAATCCTTTACCGCCTCAAACCCATTGGGATATTTTTTACAAATGTTTTTTAATGATAAACTTGCCATCTTATGATTACCTCCTGCATCTACTCTCTGTGTCTACTCTGCCAAACAGAATTTCTTGATAGAAATATACTACCACACTTCGCTCTTAATTACCACTGTGAACTATACAAAAAGCAACACCCTTTCTTGTAACATCCAACAAGAAAAAGTATTGCTTTTTTATTACTTCGTCATAATAACGAAATATTTATAGTTTTTTATACAGATTGACGAACTACAATTTAGAATACCCAAAACCATTGACCATCGCATCCAGCTTATGCCCTTTCTGACAGAACGGGCAATTTCCTGGCTGATAAGCAGCATATCCTGGAATATCATCCTCCTCAAACACACTCTCAATTGGAAATCCCTCAATCTCCTCCAAGGTACTAAATACAGAGGCCACACCGACAGCATTACCTCCGTAATACCTCACACATTCCAAAGCGCGTTGAATGGTCGCTCCAGTTGTGGTAGTAGCCAACAATAACAATATATGCTTGCCTGTAATCGCCGGCTTAATGTTATCTCTAAAAATCATTTGGCTATTGCTGTTAAATTCTGGTGATACCACATAGACTGTCTTATGCTGATTGATTGTGGATAAAATATTTCTTCTCTCCATCTCTTCCGACAAAAATGCCCCAATTACCTCTGTCCCATCCATGCATACAATGGTGTCTACGGTAATATGACTGGTAAACCTGCTGGCAAGTACCTTGGCCACTTCCTTGGCCTCGTTGATACGTGTCTTTAAACTTGTAATATCAATATAATAATTGATATGTGAATTACTGGTAGCAAAATGTCCCGGCAGAGCATGGATTGCCGCTGCGTTGCTGCCTTTGGCATAAAATTTTATTTGACGTTTTTCCATAATGTCCTCCATTCTGTGATACTGTAACTAATCTTTGATCAATGCACCTCAAAAGCAGCTCTAACAGATCCCAGTCGTACCAAAGCCGCCTCGATTTTTATGTTCCAGAGAAGTAGTCTCCGCAAAGACAATATGAGGCTGGTTCTCCATAATCCGAAACTGGCAGATTCTGTCATTTTTATGAATAACAGTATCTCTGGTAGCATACACAGGCATCTTCCACATATCTTCATCTCCACAGTAACTGCCGTCTATCACGCCGCAACTATTTACCTGCAAAATGCCATAATTTTTAAACGTGGAGCTTCTGGGCACTACATGTGCTTCATATCCTTTGGGCAGCTCCATCGCCACGCCCAAAGGAATCAATTTAAATTCTCCCGCCTTTAACTCCACGGTCTCACTTGCCCGCAAATCAATCCAATCTGACTTCCCATCTATATAGGTAAGTTTGTCAATTTCCTGTGTAAAGTATTTAATCTTAATGGTCTGCATTTACCTCTCCCTACTGCCCAAACAGATTCATGGCCACAGGACTGTACTTTAATTCTTGATATGCTAAGAAGGAATCTGACTGTTTCTCCTCCTGCTTCTCCTGCTCTTCCTCCACCTGCCTCTGCTGTGCCTCCTGGATTTTGGTATACATATCAATAAACTTCAGATAATCCTCATAAGAAAACAATTGTTCTAGAATACTGCGGTAATAACTGTCCTCCACTTCCTGCACAGAGGCGGCTGCTACGCCTGAATTTACAGTATAAGTGCCCTCGGGAATCTCAATTCCACCATTCATATATCCAGTCACTTTCACCACATAATTCTGTGTCTCCTCAAAAGGCGGGATTCCCCCATATTTCTCCACATTATTACTTCCTGCATTGTAAGCGGCAAGGGCAAGACTTACATTGCCATTATATTTTTCCAACATCTGACTGATATATTTCGTACCGCCCATAATATTCTGATAAGGATCATAGGAATCTGTGACCCCAAGTTCTCTGGCGGTGGCAGGCATAAGCTGCATAATCCCTTGCGCCCCAGCGCCGGAAGTAGCATTGGGGTTAAAATCTGACTCTGCCTTGGCAATGGCTTTGATCAAATCTTTTGGCACATGATATGTATTTGCCGCTTCTGTAAAAATTTCTTCCAGAGAAGCTGTGGTCTGCAAATAAGAAGAAAAATCTTCTCCTTGTCCTACAGAAGAAGCGGCGGTTTGAGTTCCCATTGCATCTGTGCCCTGTATCGCATTTACTCTCATATCACTGTGACTCCCTTCTATTTCTATCACTGCAATTTAATTCCAGCCAGAAGATCTCCTAAGCTGGTAGATGCTCTTTCATGAGAAATATATTCTTCCACCTTCTCTGTCTTTTCCACATCCACCATCTCTTCTTCCAGCGCTTTCATGCTGAGGCTTACCTTATTGTCATTAGTATTTAGCACTTTTACCTTTACCTTCTGACCAACACTCAATACCTCGGATGGTTTGCCGATCCTTTTCTGGGAAATCTGAGAAATATGCACCAGACCACTGATCCCATCTCCTAAATCCACAAACGCGCCATAAGGCATTAAAGATTCCACTGTACCTTCCAGCACACTGCCTGGCACCATCCTGGCAATCTTGCGGTCATGCTCTTCCTGCTGCTTTTCCTTTAAAATCACTTTTGCAGACATTACCAGTTTCTTCTTGGATTCCTCCACAGTGATTACTCTGACCTGAACCTCGCGTCCCAGCCACTCCTCAGTAGCCTCCACATAAGACAGAGCCAACTGTGATGCAGGGATAAAACCGCGGATTCCCTCCAGATATGCAACTACGCCGCTGGGTACAATTCCAGCCACTTTAACCGAAAGCTCTGTGCCTTCCTCCAAATAAGTATTTAACTTTTCCCAAGCAAGTACATCATTGGCCTCTTTTTTTGACAACTGAATATTGCCCTCTCCGTCATCTGTCTTTACCACAGTAGCTTCTATTACATCTCCTTGGTGTACCTCCTCTAAAATCTGGAAATTCGGATCATTGCTTAGATCCTCCACCTTAATAATGCCCTGTGTGTAATATTTCAAGTCCAGTGTAACTTCCTCCTCTGTCACACCAATCACTGTTCCAGAAATAATATCGCCTTCCCTAATTTTGCGGAAGGATGCTTCCAGTTCTTCCTTGTAATCTTCCATAGATTCTGCCATAATCAACTCTCCTTTTCCGTCGTATACTGCATAATTACTTTTATTTTAACAGAACTTTTTATAAAATACCAGAAAAATATGTACAAAATTATATAGATTATTACAGTTCAGCCATAGCTGGCATGACGGGCGAATCATGTATGCATGAATGAGCACGTTGTGCCGGCTATGAACGGAGCGCCAGATTATGAGCAAAAAGAGTTGCGAAGCAACGGAAAGCACGTAAGTGCGGTTTTGCGAATGGCGCGGGCTGAACTGTTATATGGATAGGTAACAATTCAGCTATCACCAAATTTATAAACGAAAAATTTTTATCATCTCTTCCAGATTCTGAGACTGCGCCGAAAGCTCCTGGCTGGCTGCTGCACTCTCCTGCGCCATAGCGGAATTATCCGAAATAACCTCTGTCACCTGTTCCAAGGCATAGCGGATCTGTTCAATATTATCACTCTGATTTTGTGAAGCCTCGGCAATTTTATCCACCAATCCCTGCACAGTTTCCGTATGGCAAAATGCCTGCTGTATCTCATCTGCGGCAGTATTCACAATATCCATCCCCTTCTTGACTGCTTCCAGAGAATTTTGAATCAATACCGTAGAGGTATGCACTGCTTCCATGCTGTCTCCCGCGAGAGTTCCCACTTCCCCGGCAACCACAGCAAAGCCTCTGCCAACTTCCCCAGCCCTTGCCGCTTCAATTGACGCATTCAAGGACAATAAATTGGTCTGATCTGCTATTTCCTCAATCGTAGTAATAATATTCTCAATCTCTGCGGAACATCTGCTGATCTCTCGCATGGCATCTACCGCGCGCTCCATCTGCTGATTACTAAACTTCAATCTTCCTCCCATATCATCTACACTTTGCTTTACTTCCTCCGCAAAATGGGCGTTTGCTGTCACCTGTTCTGCAATTTCTGACACCGACGCCTGTAACTGCTGAGCCGTAGCTGCCTGGCTGGTAGCACTCTCCGACAATGACTGTGCCCCCACTGCAATCTGTTCTGAACCGCCAGATACCTGTAAAGAAGCTTCCTCAATATTTTGAATCGTATGTATCAATCGTTTGGAGAGCTGTTCTAAACTGTCCTTTACCTTGCGAAATTCTCCAGTGTATTCCTGCTGCAATTCAAAACGCAGATTCCCCTCTGACACTTGCTGCAACACTTCTGTAATCTCTCCAATATAGTCAATATAATCTCGTAATCGCAGCACCGTTTTATTAAGGGCAGCGGCCACAGCTCCCACTTCATCATCCGAGGAAACTTCCACATCAAGATCTAAATCACCCTCTGCAATCTCTTCTGCCACCAATTTCAGTTGTTGTAAAGGTTTTACAATTCCAGCAGAAATTTTATTGATGATCACCACCAGCATCAAAACTGCAATGATAAAAAATCCCACTACAGCGATAGAAAGACTGATCATCATACCATTATATTCTCGACTTGGCATTCCACTGAGCACTGACCAGCCAGTAGCAGTAATGATCTCATATGCTCCATGCTGTGTCGTCCCATCCCATTTATAAGTAAGTTCTGTATTTTCCTGCTCTTCATAAACATCAATTACTTTTTGTGGCAAACCAGCATCCTGAATAGAGGTCTGAACTATCGATTCCTTGGGAGCATACATAATGGTTCCTTGTGGCGAGAGCAACATAAAAAATCCTGATTTTCCGAGTTTATGTTCTGACATCATTACTGAAAGGGTATCTACAGAAACATCTATAGCTGCCACACCAAGTAATTCTTCCCCTTCTCCATACACAGGTGTGATAACACTAGATACCATTTTGCCTGTGGAAGAATTTTTATATGGCTCTGTCACAATTGTATTCTTAGCGACTGTTACTTGCTCAAACCAGTCTCTGGATGTAATATCCCACTCTCCCAATTCTGATATATAGCCACTTTCCTCGTCTTCCACACACTGGCTGGAATCCACATCTGCAATCCAACAAACTAAAATGTCTTCTTCATCTGTGTGAAACACATTCGTCATATTTTTGCGTACAGTATCAAAAAGTTTCGCCTCACTAATCTTATCTCCCTCTTTCACTTCTTCAAACAATTTCCGAAGTTCATTGTTTGCTCCAAACTGTCTGGTAACTTCCATGTAACGGGTAAAATATTCACTGACTAAATTTGTAACTTGTGCAGATTCTGCTGTAATCTCTGCGGTCCGCAGATTTCCTACCGAACCTCTGACCAGCAGCAAGATTACCGCCGCCACAAACACCAGCACTACCATTGTCGGTGTAATTATCCCCCGCATCATTTTGCCCTTAATCCCCTGCTTTTTGTGCTTCTTTTCGGTTTGATCTTTTTTCATACTTTTCCTCCGCGGCATTCTTTTTGAATTTTTGTTTTATCATAACTGAATCAAATTATGCCCTCCGCTAGACATGATTTTGATATTCTAATTATATGTTCCTAATATATGCCTGTCAATTCATTTTATTTTAGAACAGATGATTTGCAATATAAAAAGACTTTCCAAAGTAAATATTTTGAAAAGCCTTCTATATCAATGGTACTGCTTTCTTCTTAGATTTTGCGCCACTTTATGCTGAAAATATTCACTAATTTCTCTAATTATCATAGCAGTTATAAGTTAACTAGCAGTAATACAGAGATAAATAATGTGAAAAGGACAGCTCCAATCAAACTGATTATATTGATAATTTTTATCCAATTTTTTGCTGATACTTTTGAAATAACAATGGCAGCAAAAACGCCTATTATTCCTCCTAACGAATTTGTAATAAGATCCGTGATATCGCTTGCCCCAATAGCAAAAATAAATTGCACTGTCTCAAAAAACAGACTGGTACAAATAATAGGGGCAAACTGTATCAGCAATGACCTATCCTCCCATAAAATATGAATAAACAGTCCATATGGTATGAAAGCTAACAGATTTTGGATAATTTCATCATACTGTATGGTTCCATTGACAATAACGGACTCTGCAAATGGGATTAAATTGATATTTCTTAAATGTGGCAAATCTACAATGGAAAATTGGAGTTTAAAAATAATAATCCATGATAAAGCAGTCAGATAAAAAATCAATAAGCCTAACGTGCATTTTTTTGATTTCATTAAGCTCTCTTCCTTTCCATCGCAATGTAATTTTACTAACAAGATTCTAACAAAAAGCCGACAACAGGTTCGTTTGGTAATTTAAGAATGTTCTGCCTTAATCATCATAATGCCCTTTGCATGATATGATTTTGATATTCTGCAATTCATCAATATCATATACTAACTGGTTCTTTTCATCAATCCGCCTGGAATATCCGGGACGATGTTTTAGCGACTCCGGCTTTCCAATGCCTTGCATTGCCCCATTTCTTCGTATATCTTCAATCAACGAATAAATTTTATTTGCTGTTTTCTTATCTTTTTTAATCCAATCCATGAATTCCGCCATTGCATCTGGGGAAAAGGTGAAATCATTCATCAATCATAGCCCTCAATTCATCAAGTGATTTATGGATTACTTCACCTTGTTCTAGCTGGGCAAAGCTATGGTCTAATTTTTTTAGGTATTCCTCATTCCTTTTTGCTTTCGCCATTTCGTTATATTCTTTTTCAGATACAATTACTACATTTTCGTTTTTCGGCCTTGACACAATAAGCGTTTCACCGCCTATTACTTTATTGCACCATTCTTTAAAATTTTCACGCACATCCATGCTCTTTACTGCTATCATAGTATCACCTCATAATTCCGTATGGTTTTTCGTACTTTTATTATATATGGTTATTATGCTTATGTCAATTTATTTTATGCCAGGAATTTCAAAGGAAATGAAAACAGCCCCAACACATAGGCTAGGGCTATTCTTTATTGCTCCGCAATCTTTTTCAGTAACCGTATAATTTCCTCATTCTGCCTTATCAGAATAAAATTCTGTTCCACTTGCGCCCTTGCCAGTTCAAGGGAGAAAGTTTCATTTGCACTGCCGCTTAACAAACTGCCGAACGAATACAATTTAGAACCTGCCAGACTTGCAGTTATTTCTTTCGCTGAATTGATATTCCTGCGTCTTAAATCATTTTCAGTGTAGCTGTCGAAGTCCAGTCCGAACTTCTCCATAGCCGCCTTGTCCTTTGCCGCCTGCTTCGCTTGCTTTTCAGCTGCCTTATCCTCTGCGCTTTTACCAAACATAGATTTTACCTCCGTTTCTTTTTTGATGCCCTTACTATACCCAATTTTCGGAAGAAAGGGTACAGGCAATCAGACGTCCACCCACATAATAAAATCTATCTTTTTCGCGTCTGTAAAGCCGGTATGAGGGTATTTATCATTAAACAATCGGAGGATAGCTTGTCCATTGTTTGAATCCAGATATTCATAAAA
>Ga0137306_101340_pt1 | contig 25653 bp, 22 predicted proteins | sample Inofroosms_March_FD_97187 | JGI IMG/M metagenome (GOLD analysis project Ga0137306, IMG submission 97187) | Mouse cecal microbial communities from Vienna, Austria - N-Acetylneuraminic and N-Acetylglucosamine D2O microcosms_March | ecosystem: Host-associated > Mammals > Digestive system > Large...
GTGTATGCATGGGTTTTGGGCTGGCGCACATCAAAGGTAATCTGATGTTCCACATCCTGCCAGCCATTGGTCACCGCATTGTACATATGCACCGGATCCCAGATAATATAAGCCAGAAAACTCACCGTATAATCATGGAAAGGTACGGACTGAACCGTCACTTCCCCGGTGCTCTCCTCATAGCTCCAGTGCTCCCAAGGCACCGGCTGTCCCGTGGTCCGGTCCATCACTTCCCACCAGCGGGTGATATCATCCCGGCTGTTGGGTTTTAACATATCCGGATATAATCCTTTCATCAGCGGAATGCTCAGCGTACTCCCCTCCGCCATATAAAAAGGCGTCATCACGTACATCTGCTGCACTTCCTCCGGGTTGGCCCTGGCCCAGTCGTTATCTTTTCTGGTGGTGTAATAGGTGGAATAAATTTTTGCGTCCACCTGCTGCAGTTCTTCCGGAAAATCCGTCCCGTCACAGTCACGTACCGCGTCCGCACCCCATCGTTCCATCAGTTCCAGCGTCTGGGGTATCACATCCAAATCTGTGGGTATGGTAACACGTCCTTTTACTTTATCCATTCTTTTCTCTCCTTCTGTGGAAATATTATTTTTTTCTATGTCTATGCGTTCAGAATCTGCCGGTAAATCTGATAATCTTCTTCCGTGTACACATCAAATATCACCCGTTCCATTTCAGCATTCTGCTCCAGATATTCCGTCACGGTCTTTACTGCAATCTCTGCAGCTTCTTTTTTCGGGAAATGAAATTCGCCTGTGGAAATACAGCAGAACGCCACGCTTTTCAGCCCCTGCCCCGCCGCCAGCTCCAGACAGGAGCGGTAACAGCCCGCAAGCTGCTCACAGTGGATTTCTTTCAGGCTGCCGGAAACAATGGGGCCTACCGTATGCAGAATATAACGGCAGGGCAGATTAAAAGCCGGGGTAATCTTTGCCTGTCCTGTAGGTTCTTCATGTCCCTGTTCTGTCATAATTTCATCGCAGAGCAGGCGAAGCTGCATACCGCAGGCGCTGTGAATCACGTTGTCAATACAGCCGTGGCAGGGTACAAAACACCCCCGCAGAGCACTGTTTGCCGCATTTACAATGGCGTCTGTTTTCAGGGTGGTAATATCTCCTTTCCAGAGCACCAGACGCCTGTTCCCCGGTACCGCAGGAAGTTCATCACCGTCCACAATCCCTTTTTCCTCTATCTCCTCCTGCAGATATTCATCCTGTATTTTCAAAAGCACCGCGTCCACCGGCTGAGGCGCCCGGATATTCATAAGCGTCCGGAGCAGGCGTTTCTGCTTCTCCGAATCCTCCGGGATTTCCATGCCCCTGTAGGGAGAATCCTCCTGCAGTTTCTGAATTAAAAACACTAATTTTTCTCTGTGTGTCATGTTGACCTCCTGCCTTTTCATAACCGTCTGTTTCCTGAATCATACTATTTGCCCGCTGAAAATTCAATACCTTTTTCCGATATTTAACAGAAAATACATACAGACGCATACCCCGGAACATTGCTCAAATCATGCATTGTGAATCAGAACGGGATACAATATAATGTTTGAAGGCCTTTCCATATGGAAAGAAGAAAAATATCGTCACCTGCAGGGCACCTTTCCGGTGATATCCATGAGTTTTGCAGGAATTAAGGAGAACACCTTTCCGGAAGCAAGGAAAAGCATCTGCCGAACCCTGGAAGAACAGTATAACAAAACGATTATCTGCTGAACGAAAAAGAAAAGGCGTTTTATCTGGAAGTTGTCACAACCACTTCTGATAAGTACGAGGATGCATTTGGATTTACAGAAACCGAAGTGTCTGCCGCCTCAGAGGAATATAACAAAGGGGCTGCAGAAAAATGTGATTCCGCAATATATGGTATGGAAATCACATTTTCCTGCAGCCCTCATTCTTTTCACCGAAATTCTCTTATTTCGTAAATACTACAGGGACAGCTTCTTATTACATATCTTCCGCAGTCCGTCCTTGTGGGAGGTAACAATCAAAATGCTTCCGTTTTCCGCCACAAACCGCTCTATATTTTCCAGAATAATCCGTTCATTTTCCGCATCCAGTCCATTGGTGGCCTCATCCATAATCAGAATCCTGGGCCTGCGAATTAACACTCTGGCCAGAGCCAGACGTTGTTTCTGCCCGCCGGAAAGATTTCCGCCGGACTCCTGTATCTGATGGTCCAGACCGTGGGTCAGGGCAAATTCCTTTAACTGCACCAGCTCCAGTATCTGAAGAATTTCCCTGTCTTCATACCAGCCGCCCAGGGCCACGTTTTCCCGCAGGGTCCCTTCCAGAATCACAGGTTCCTGAAACTGTATTTTCAGCAGGTCAAACAGTTCTTCTTCCGGTATGGCGTGGGCGTCACGGCCGCAGATTTTTACCACACCTTCCGTCACCGGATAAAAGCCGCAGATTAACTTCAGCAGCGTGGTCTTTCCGGAACCGCTTTCTCCCTCTATAAATACTTTATCTCCGCTCTTCCAGGATGCATGGATATCGTTAAGGATATCCTGCTCTTTCCAGGCAAACCGCCGGATGTCCAGTTCCACCCTGGTTTCTTCCTCCGGAGCAATTCTTACTCCCTCCGTTGTTTCTTCCGGCGTGAGATATTCATAAATCCGGTCCGCAGCTCCCACACACCTCTGGGTACCGCGGTAAAAATCTGCCATATTATTCAGAGGTTCCACCAGCTTCTGGGTATACGTGTAAAACAGCAGAATACAGCCTACGGTAATTTCCCCTCTGTACAGAAACACGCTTCCCAGAAGAACCATAAACACCGGGAATATAATGGAAATCAGAGAATTCACACCATAGGAGCAGACATCCAGACGGATAATCCTTCTGGCAGCCTGGAAAAATTTCTCCCATATGTGGGAATAAAATCTTTTTTCAAAAAATTCTTTTTCGTTCAGAGTTTTGATTTCCAGCACCGCTCTGGTATCTTCTGTCAGGTGCTGGCTCAGATTGGCGGTTTCCTGGGAAAATGCCTGATAATTCTCCCTCATTTTCTTATTTATACGGTTGACTGCCAGGAAATACAGGGCGCCCACCAGAATCTCCACACTGCCCAGCAGAAGGTTTCGGGCCAGCAGCACGCCGATTATGATGACAATTTTCGTCATATTCAGTACCAGCATCAGCACGCTGATTCCCGCCGATTCCGCAATCAGGGAACCATCGTTCATCACTGCGGAAACAATGTCTCCCGTAGTTCTCTCATCAAAAAATACCGCCCGCTTTTTCAGGAGTTTCCCGTACATCATGGTGCGCATCTGGTTCATCAGGGTATAACGGAACACATGCCATACCCGCGTCTGATAAAGACCTGCTCCAAAGGCCAGAAGGCCTGTGAGTCCAATCCTGCCGAATTCTTTCAGGACTTCCTGCCAGGGGGCTTTTGATACCGCCAAATCCACAAATCCCTGTATCTGATACACAAAATACAGCTCCAGTACCGTGGAGAGCATACAGAAAAACAGCAAATGCAGCTGTTTTCCTCTGAGGTTGCGGAACAGGCGGACCAGTTCCCGGTATTTTACTTTGTTTGTTGATTTCATCAATTTCTCCTTCTATTTCCGGGGATTAATTACCATACGAAATGTGACCGGATCCTCTCTGATTTCTTTTCTGTTTAATTTGCCGTAAGGAAATCCGAATCCGTAAATCTGATATACGGAATCTGCTTCTGCTTCTGGAAGAGTAATGGGAACAACGTATGCCTTTCCGGCCGGAACTTTAATATATCCTTTTTCTGCTCCCTCTTTCAGAGGAATCTGTTTCCAGTTCAAAAATGCCGTAAGCACATATTCCACGTCTGCTGTTCCGTTTTTATTTGAAATCACAAGCTCGCAGATTTCTCCGGACTTCCCTTCCACAACCATCTCAATTGCATTTTTTACACTGTCATGCTTTTCTGTCAGCATGAATCCGTCTGGTATCTGTGCATCTGTAATATCCATGCTTTCCACAGTCTCATCCGGTTCCGCCTTTTGACCCCCAGATTCATTCATAAGATTAATCCGGTAGACATATCCCCTCTGAAGCTCAAAGACACAGTCCTGATATTCTCCGTCTTTCATAAATGCTTTTTCTTCCGGCTCCGGCAAAATTATATAGGAAAACTCTTCGGCAGATTCCGTTACATCCAGTTCTATCCGGAAATTCATCTCCGTGTCCCCTGTCAGTTCAAATGGAAAGCCCGTATATTTTTCTCCCTCTACCACAAATTCCTGCTGCTGATAATCCACCATGGCAATAAAAAGATAATGCCTTGTTTCCGGAAAATTCTGCTGGAAAGAAACACGCCCCGTTATTTTTTTGTCCTTTACCGGATATATCGTTCCGGAATCATAGATTTTTCCTGTTTCAATATCATAAAACCCAAAAGCCGTATAACCTTCACTCAAAGTAATGGTTCCATCTTCATGGTATATGGGGCCATCGGGTACTGTTTCCTCTTTCTCCTGTGCCGGTTCCTGAGAAATTACTCTTTTCTCTCTGTTTTCCTGCACTTTCTCCGGCAGACACCCGGCCATGGTTATAATCAGAACAACTGCCAAAAGCAGGATTTTTATCTGTTTTTTCATAAATATTTTATCGCATCCATTTTTTATATAGGAAATCATACCATTTGTACGGCAAAAACTCAACCATATCGTCAAATATTCTCTTAGTAAAAAATACACATAACGCCATCCTCAAACTGAGATGACATTATGTGTATCTGATTATTCCCGAAGTAACTACTCTCTCATATTTTCTCTGCTATTAACCTGTTTGCATTTCTCCCCGCAGTTTTTTCGCAAATTTGCTTTCCGGACGACTCAGACAATGGAATATATCTTCTCCATAAGGAACATTGATATGACCGTTTTGATCCATCCTGTATATCGTTCCATTGTAATTAAATTCGTCTCCAACCTCATAATTTATTAAATTATCCCCCTGAGTCATTCCAATGTAAGCCCCGTCATACTGATATTTAGGATAAAGTCTTCCATCATGACCGTAAAAAAAAGTATTTTCCTTTCCATCAACCATAACAGTACACATGCCTGGTTCAAATCCAAGCTGATCCATCATCCTTTTTACTTTGCTTTCGTCCAGCAAAATTGTAATACCTCCCGCCGCAGCGTTACCGCGATTTGTAAGAGCAGAAAAAAATGTTTTCCATTCTCCAAGTTCTTTCAACATAATACCATTTTCTAACGCATATAAGGTTTCTGACCGGGCAACATACAGCTTTCCATTACCTCCTGTCCTCATTCCCCATGTATTTTCCGTTCCGCCATCTCTCGTTGTTACTCCATAGCAGACGCCAGACTCAAAAGTCAGAACATTATCAACCGCTCTCATCTCTGTCAGCAATTCCCTGTCTAATTTTTCAATCTGACTGATGTCACATACCTTACCTTTTACCACAAACTGATTATTTACAACGGATCCTTTCAGATCTTTCAGATTATTCAGATAATCCCAGATATCTTCTTTGGCCACTTTTCCGGTTGCCGACCGCAAAACACCCGATTCCGTATAATCTGCATACAGGTATGGTTCCTGGCTTTGCCGGATATAAGAATCTTTTCCCAGGGACATCCCACGGGACTTTCCCTTGTTGGCTGAAAATATAACTTTTAATGCATCCTGTTCCATCTGAAGCTGATTCAACCTGGCTTTTTGAATAATATCCATATTATTTATCTCGAACATTCAAATCTCCTTTCATGGTAATGTCGGATAGATATAATAAAAACTGTATATTGGCGTAAAAGTTTTATCATTTTTATAGGTATACGAAAATGTATAAGCTCCGTCTAATCCATAATTATAACTGAATGGTACGTCAATACTTCCCCATGCAGCAGAATATGTTTTTATAAAAGTGCTGGGAGATTCAGAATAAGCCACTTCAACCTTATCCGCATAACCTGAATTTACTCCACCAATCAGGATAGTAGTAACCTGTGCTTTTTCCGGACAATCACTATAAGTAAAATCTATAATATCCTCCTGCTTTGTATTACCGGAAGACAAAGAAATTCTTTCTCCTTCTCGTATCACTTTACCAGTACGATATACGGGATTGCCAAACAAAAACTGATATGAGTCGATTACTCTTGTTCCTCTCAGACGAACATAATAATACCCCGTTGGCAAATGATTAAAATCATAAACATGATAGTGGCTGGTAGCATCTGTTTCATAAATCTCCTCTGTCACAGGATTTCCATTTGAATCATATATCTGAAAATACAATATGTCTGAATATATAGAAAAGTAGCTGTCCTGTGCGCTGTTTAAATACACCTTAAACCAGTCTTCATCACTTGTAGAAACATACCCTTTCACAACATAGGAATTACTATTATCCCCTTTCATATACTCCTGTGGCGTCTGCCTGTTTGCTGATATTGTTTCTGCTGTTTCCATAGTATCATTCGGCTCAGTTTCCTTCACGGACTGTGCATGTACATTCATAGTTATTCCTGTAAAAAGTGCTGCTGTTATACATGCTGCCAGAAATTTTCCCCACTTTTTCTTATCATACCACTTTCCTCCTGTAAATAAAATAATAAGTATAATATAATAAGTATAATACCTTTAAATGCAAAGTCTATGACGTTTTTCGAAAATCAGCATCAACGCATATTTTCGAAAAACGTCATAGACTTTGCCATAAAACTATATAAAATAAATAAAAAATTTTCAGGAGGATTACCATTAATGAAAAAACAATCATTATTCTTTTATGTAGTATATCATTAACTTCTCCCTTTATCTCATTACCCTACTGTTGTCATACACCAATCCAGACTTTCGAACTCCATGATTGTGGAAATGTAAATTAATGCCTGCCCGTCTCATACTTTTGTTGATAATATTCTTTTGTATGCTCAAAATCATCCTCATACAGCTTTAATATGTAATAACTGTATCTCATACAGGTCTCTGCCAGCACCTCATTTTCCTGGCCATCCTTTTTTTCGTACACACAGGAAAGATTTCCCATAATCTTTCCTGCTATGTCACCTCTCTGACAATCCATTGTCAGTCTGATTCCTTCTCTTCCAATTAGTTCTGCTTCCTCCAGCCTGTTTTCCACTTCCAGATACCCCGTATAATTAATATACAAAAGAAATAACGACACGGCATGATGCTGTTTTAATACTCTGCTGTTCCCGTATCTGCCTAATATCTGTTTATACAGGTCAGTTGCTCCTCTGACATTCCCGCTTCTTCTCATACAACGGGCTATCTGATTCAATATTACAAACTCCTGCCGGAAAGGAATCCGATGAATCTCTCCATCATATTCCTTCATCGTATACTGAAGCAGTTCTTCCAGCTTCTGAATGGCATGTTCTTCAGAGATTCTTCCTGTACTCCACTGTTCCTGCAGCCAGGCAGTCTCCAGAAACTGCCTGTTCAGGAGAATATTCCTGTCAAGACTTTCTTCCAGTTCCTGCAGAAGAACATGCGCTTCCTCATTTCTTCCTCTCGACGCTTCGCGTTTAAAAAGCCTGACCTTTTCATACAGACTGTAATCATCTGCCACAATAAATCCGTAATAGGTTTTTCGCTCAGAACCCATCCGCTCCATCATGGCATACAGATTATTCCGGTTAGGACTGCGTTTTCCGCTTTCAATCCTTGAAAGGGTTTCCTGCGTACAGATATCTGCGCTTAATGCTTCCTGAGATAAATGCTGTGCCAGACGGAATTCCCGAATCATCTCATTGCTTATCACCACTTCGCTCTGCTGGCTTGTCATCAGAAAATAACATACTTTTTCTAACGGAGGTCTTTCTCCTGCAAACTGAGAAAGAAATTGAATTGCTTCCAGTTCATGTACCAGTTCAGGCTGTTCTTCTGCCTTTTCCAGCTTCTTAAGACACTTTATTTCCAGTTTTAAAAATTCCTCCATCAGTGTCAGTACACCATTCTGAACCAGACATGCTTTCCCCTGCCTGCAGATTTTATATGCTTTCCCTGTCTCGTTCTGCTTCAGATAAATCTCTGTCAAAAGCCATGCGCACTGAGGATATATTTTTGCTTTTTCTTCTCCGTCCGTATAGTGGTCTTCCAGGTACTGAAACAGAACTTCCAGGTAATTTTCTGCTGTCTTAAAATATTCAGTTTCCATCATCAGATAACAAATCAGCAGCAGAATCCGTATTTCCTGTACGCAAAGGTAATATCTTCTGCCTTTTTCCGGTTTCCATTTCGGAACCGTAAGTTCCAGGGCCTGCGTCAATGCTTCCATGCACTCTTCTGCAATATGATTCTGCACATATCTGTCAACCGCCTGCATCATCTGCTGAAACTGCCTGTGCAATACTTTTTGCTCTCCGGTGCATAATCTGTATTCACCCAACAGGGCTTCCACACACCGATGATCTTTTTTTATAAGGCTTTCCAACATACATGTCCGCAGAAAAACAATCTGATATTCCTCCTGGGACATGGCAGTCTCCAGTTTATCCAGAGATTTCCCCAAACGCTGAAACAGCGCTTCCAGCAATACTTTATCTGCTGTTTTTTCTCCTTTTTCCAGACGGGACAGCTCCGGAATACTCAGAAGGCCTCCTGCCAGCTCTTTCTGGGAAATTCCAATCTCCTCCCGCATGGAATAAAGCATATTTCCTATGTGTCCGGTCACTTTTGCTTCTCACCCTCTCACTCGCCTTCCCAGTCATCCTCCTCCCAGTCGGGATACTGCTTTGGCGCCTCCCCTTTGCTTTTGATAACTTCCGGTTCTTCGGTGCCTTCTTTCAATACCCGGAGCACTTTGCACTGGAACAGCCACTCATCTCCGAAATCAAACAGAAATTTGAACTGTTTCTCTTTGCACAGACCTGCCCGGTCCAGGCTGCATTCCTCTGTGGACGGACCATCGTATTCCATTTCCATATCCCTCATAAAATAGCAGTTCCGGCGGCTCCACTGCACATTATCCATGAAAAATGCATGGGCATGGTCGTCGTCAAACCCAAAGGCTTCCAGTATAATGCTGTGCAGATCCCACAGTGTACTTCTGCCGGAAATCCGGATATGGCGGTAACAGCCTGTCCCCAGGGAAACACTGATTACATAGGAATGGTCTCTCCTGGACTTTACAGTTCGAAACGCCGATTTGTCCGGCCGGTTATCAGCCAGTTCCGGATGCAGAAGACGCCTGACTTTCCACTCCAGTTCCTCCGGCAAAATCCCCTGTTCCAGAATCATGTCAATCTGTTCCACCATGTTTTCCGGCAGACTTTCCACCTGTTCTTTATTCAGTTCCAGTATCGTTTCCATCATCTGAATCATTTCATCCATTTCTTCCTCTTCGCTCATGGAAAAATGTTTCAGAAAATCAGCTTCCGCAGTCTCCAGTGCAGGCAGTTCTTTTTCCATACTGACAGTGATTTTCAGCCTGCTGCAAAAGGCTTTCACAAATGCAGCGGTACGCTGGTCCCGTACTTTTATCCGGTCCGGACATATTTTCTGCTGCTGAAGAGATTCCATAAACAGATTCAGCAATTCTTCCGGATTATCTTCATAATGTTCCACCGGAGGCACCGGAAGGATATAATTTGTGGAGGACTCCACTGCCAGCAGAATAATGGGGAAATAGGGAATTTCTTCCGGTTTGTTCCGAACAGGCTCCGGAAACCGGAGCAGCTCACATTCCCATACCCCCATCCGTTCCATCCGTTTCAGGCTGGCTATGCCGATATCATTGCCGGCTTTGGGCGCCGGCCACTTTTTCGGCTTTATACAGGGAAGTTTTGTACTGGTCAGCACAAAACCCTTTTCACTGGGTTCCAGCATCAGAATCTCTTCTGTAAGGTCATTTACCGGCGCCAGTCCCAACGCAATGGGTGTGGTGCTTTTCAGAATTTCCGACAGCTCAATGGCTGCCTGCAATGCCTGGCAGAGGAGTTCCTGCTCCTGTTCTGTCTGCAGATGCCAGGGATAGTGGTTGGACTGATATTTCACAAACTGGGGATAGGCATTTTTTCCGGAAATCCTGATATCATGTGCACGGGCATAAGCCCTGGCTTCCTCAAGCTCCTGTTCCGACAGTTCATTTTTCCCCTCAAAGGCACACTGCAGACAATTCTGCTGCAGCAGATGCTCCTGAAATTCCAGAGGGGAAAGCTGATATCTGTTGGCTCTGGCTATGGTGCGGAAACTTTCCATTCCTTCATCGCCAACATAAAGGCCCAGGGCGCAATGCTCTCCTGCCGCCCCCATAATACTGATGTAACCGATTCTGCCATCGGACAGTTTTACCCCAAAAAGCTGCAAATCCCAGAGGATTTTCCACAACTTTCTTTTCTTATATTCAAACGCAAGTTCATACAGTTTATCTGAAATCATCTTTCACCGCCGTTTTTATAAAAACTGTTCACCATAACCATAGTGTTCCACTACATAATCAATGTCTTTATCGCCTCTGCCGCTGAGACACACCAGAATCGAACCCTGTCCCATTTCCCTGGCTTTTTTCATGGCCCAGGCAACTGCATGGGAGCTTTCCACAGCGGAAATAATACCTTCATAACGGGACAGTTTAAAGAAGGCTTCCATGGCTTCCTCATCTCCTGCGGTCTCATACTGAATTCTTCCCTCATCATGCAAAAATGCATGTTCCGGCCCTACGGAAGGGTAATCCAGCCCGCTGGCAATAGAATATACCGGCGCCGGCTCCCCTGCCTCATCCTTCAGCATAATACTTTCAAATCCATGCATAACGCCTTTCTCTCCGTATTTCATGGAGGCTGCATGGTCTCCCAGTTTCTCGCCTCTTCCCAGAGGCTCCACTCCCACAATGTCAACAGGGTCGTTCAGAAACGGAATAAACATGCCGATAGAGTTGCTGCCGCCGCCCACGCAGGCACATACCACATCCGGATCAATGCCTGTCATTTCACGGAACTGATCTCTTGCTTCATATCCTACCACAGACTGAAAATCCCGAACCATCAGGGGGAAGGGATGGGGCCCAAGAGCAGAACCGATACAGTAAATGGAATCTTTATAATTTCTGGCATAGGAATCAAAGGCGGAGTCCACGGCTTCTTTCAGAGTTTTCAGCCCATGGCTTACGGGCACCACCTTTGCCCCCAGGATTTTCATGCGTGTAACATTCGGCGCCTGTTTTGCAATATCCACCTCTCCCATATGAATTTCACATTCCAGTCCGAAGTAGGCGGCCGCTGTTGCCAGCGCCACACCATGCTGTCCGGCACCTGTCTCTGCAATCAGGCGTTTCTTTCCCATAAATTTGGCCAGCAGACCTTCTCCCATACAGTGGTTCAGCTTGTGAGCGCCTGTATGGTTCAGATCCTCGCGTTTCAGATAAATCTGACAGTTGCCAATCTTCCGGGAAAGACGCTCACAGTGGTATACCGGCGTCGGCCTTCCCTGAAATTCTTTGCGGATTCTCCGCAGTTCGTTGATAAACTGTGACGAATGGCAGATGGTCTGATATGCTTCCGTAATTTCCTCAAAAGCCGGTTTCAGCTCCTCAGACAGATAGGCGCCGCCGTATTCCCCGAATCTTCCTTCTTTACTGGGATAATTTCTTAAATATGTTCTGTAATCCATGGTTTTCACTTATCCTTTCCTGTTGTTTATATTACTGCAAAATTCCCTGGCTTCCACAGCAAAAAGACCCTGCAGCCAGTTTTACATGATAAACATTTTCATAAAAATCATATATTCCCTTCTTTATCCAGCTCACTCTGCACTCTGGCCAGATCCTCCCTGATATGGATGTGCTGGGGACAGGCCTCCTCACATTTACCGCATTTGATGCAGCTCAGGGGCTTCTCTTTATTCTCCATCTGTTCCCAGCTGCCTTTTATCATATCATATTTCCGGTAAATATGGTACTGATTCCAGATTTTGAAATTTTTCGGAATGTTCACTCCTGCAGGACAGGGCATACAGTAACCGCAGCCGGTGCATCCGTTCTGTACTCTGGAACGGAGGGTCTGTACCACATCTGAAATAGCCTGCTGCTCCTGCGGGCTTAAGGGAGTGTAAGTTCCGAATGTTTTCAAGTTATCCTCGGTCTGTTCTTCCGTGGACATACCGCTTAATACCACTTTTACATTTTCATGGTCAGCCACCCAGCGCAGCGCCCAGGACGCAATGGAACGTTCCCGGTCCAGCCCATAAAATTTTTCATTGATATCTTCTGAAAATCCCGCCAGGCTTCCGCCCCGCACCGGTTCCATAACAATCATGGGTACCCCTCGTTTTTCTGCCAGTTCATAGCCCCGGCGGCCTGCCTGTTCTTCCGTGTCCATGTAATTATACTGTATCTGGCAGAAATCCCAGTCCCGGCTGGTTAAGATTTCCTCAAATACTTCATAGCTGTCATGAAAAGAAAATCCCAGGTGACGGATTTTGCCTTCCCGCTGAAGGGCTTCGCATACTTCCAGAACCTGCAGCTCTTTTATTTTCTCCCAGCGGCTTTTGTCCACTGCATGAAACAGATAAAAGTCCACATAAGTTTTCCCCAGACGTTCCAGTTGCTCCCCGAATACCCGGCGCACGTCTTCCTCCCGCTCCAGAAGCCATATGGGGAGCTTTGTGGCAAGATAATAGGAATCTCTGGGGTATTGCTCCAGCACCTTTCCCACAAAGCCTTCGCTTTCCTGTTCATGATAGGTATAGGCCGTGTCAAAATAATTTACACCTGCCCGGTAAGCCATATCCAGCATGTTTGCCGCCCGTACCTCATCAATTTTACCTTCTGCATCAGTCGGAAACCTCATGCAGCCAAAACCCAGCAGACTGGTTTCCACATTCAGTTTTTCTGTTTTTCTTTTTATCATCCATATTCTCCTTTCATCTTAGCGTGACACGGTATTTCCTGTAAGATAAAAAAACAGCAAGGCTTTTGTACCTTGCTGCTTCCTGTCAGTCACTTCAACACAATACCTTATAAGTTTTCCGGTATTTCCGGTTCTTCTGATTTATTTTCCAGGCTCTTGCTGAATTCTTCATTAATCTTCCGCAGTGATTCATCAATCTCTCCGGCCTTGGCAATAATTGCAGAATATTTCTCTGTAGCCATGGAAGATAACTTGCCCATCTCTCCGGCCACAATATTAAATCCTCTTCCGGCTTCTCCGGCTCTGGCTGCTTCAATGGAAGCATTCAGCGCCAGAATATTCTGCTTTCTGGATACTTTGGTCAGATCCTGTACCATACTCTCAATCTGCTCCACATTCTGAGTGGTCACATCAATTTCTTTATCTATGGTATTAATCTTATTCTTCTCTCTGTAACGGGTGTACTCTGAATTCACCAGCATGTTGATCATTTCTTCCATCAGAGCTGCGGAAGCACGGATTGCCTTTTCTGTCTTAACCGGTACTTCTTTCAGAGCTTCTATGTATTCATCGGGGTCTACGCCGATTTCTTCTGCCACCTTGCGGAACTTGTCAAAGTCCGGCGGCGCCGGCAATACCTGTCCGCCAAGGATTGCCCCCAGCTTCTCTCCTTCCACCACAATATCTGCTGCAAAGTCCATCAGACCTGCATGGCAGAAATATGTTCCAACGCCTTCCATATCGCATTTCTGACAGCGCTTCAAACCAATCTCGCTTCCCCTTGTATATTTCATACAGAAATCCAGAAAATTGCTGACTTTCGTAACGTGTTTTCCTTCCTTATCAATCATGCTGACAGCCACGCCTGTTGCATCGGCAAACAGATCCTGCAGTCTCTGTAATTTCTCCTGATCAATTAAATCAAGTATTTCCATAATTATCTTCTCCTTTTCCCCGGCAATTCCATAAATCTTATTTATTGCAGGTTTTTCCCGTCTCTGTTATCTCATATCACCCATAATATGAAAACCGCACTATAATATCTGTAGACATTATAGCACGGTTTTTTCTATAAAACAACAAAAAATTCTCCGGTTTTTACAGGGAGAAAAAATTCACCTGATAGGAAATCGCTTTTCCTGCGCCTGTTATTTTTACCTGAAACTGGTCCCCGGAACGATAGGAAATATTATTGGGACGGAAGATAATACAGCCTTTGGCTCCGTAATTATTGTTTTCCACATTAAAATACCCATATTTGCTGTTGTTTTTTGAAAGCATTCAGTTCTCTTCCCATACTGATGCTCCAGGGATAAGAATCTCCGAAAAATTCCAGCGGCATGTTCTGAGCCGGCCAGGCAACGCCGTAATACGATGATTTTCCGAATGCATTATCTATGGCATACATGGCGGAATAAGAAGACGGCCATTTTTCCGTTCCGGATACAAAACCGAACCCTGTTTTTTTCATAGGCGGGTTTAAAACCCAGCGGCGATGGCCTACCAGTGGAATATTATCCTTGTCTCCGTCATACATCCACATTCTGACCAGCGGATAATTCAGCCCCGCAGGACCTCCGAATGATGTTGCAAGGTTACTGCTGCCGGCTCCGGAATAACACAGCTGATAAAAAGACTGGCTCATTCCGGATGGTTTGGCCGGATAATGGCTCATACTGTTGTTCACGCAATTAATCAGAGCTGCCGCCTGGGCCTTTTTTGTATAATTGTCATCCAGTTTTACATTGTCATTGATTCCTGCAATGTACCGGATGGCATTTAAAGTCTTTAAGGCAGATTTCAGACTTTTCTTATCCACCTTTCCCGCAGAATAGGGGGCTTTTAATTTTGGTGCTTTGCTGTATTTCACTTTCTCATTGATATCAATTTTCTTTGCTTTCAGATACCGGCGTATTTCGCTCTTTGAATGATACTTCACATTGATACCTTTGCTGCTGCCCGCCGCCTGAGCAGTACAGGGCACTGCCGTCATGCAAAGAGATAGCAGCACTGTCAGCAGACATATCTTTTTCAGAACTGTTTTCATCTTATCACTTTCCCTTCTTTTCATTTCTGTGCTGACACACCCGCAGCTTTTGGATTCACCGTTCCCGCTGTAAAATTCTGGGGAACAGTATCAGAAAAGTAATGGTGGTTGCCACCCCGGCCACAAAATCAGAAACTGCCTCCGCCAGAAATACCGCCATCAGCTTATTTTCCAGAAACATCGGAAGAATAAAAATCAGAGGTATCATCAGAATCAGTTTCCGAAAACAGGCAAAAAACAATGATACTTTCGCCTGGCCCAGCGCCAGGAATGTCTGCTGACATGCCATCTGAGCTCCCATGGCAAAGGCACCTGCTATATAGAACCGCATACCCCAGCCGGCCATTTCGTACAACTCCTGAGAACTGCTGTTGAAAATTCTTACAAATACGCCCGGAACTGCCATAACCAGCGCCCAGGCTGACGTGGCAAAAATTACACAGCAGCACAGCAGCAGCCGGTAGGTCTTTTTCACACGCTCATCGTTTCCGGCTCCGTAATTGTAACTGATAATAGGCTGGGCTCCCTGAGTCAGACCGCTCAGGGGCAGAAAAATCATCTGCATGACGCTGCCCAGAATCGTAATGGAAGAAACTGCCAGATCTCCTCCATACCGGTACAGAGAGGTGTTAAAAGATATATTAATCAGGCTCTCGGTACTCTGCATGACAAAAGGAGATACTCCAAGGGCCAGAACCGGCAGCACATATTCTTTCTTCAGTTTCATGTACTGTTTCTCAATCCGCAGTTTCGTTTTCCTGCCTCTGAGAAACCGCACCACCCACACTGCCGACACCGCCTGGGAGAGAATAGTGGCCAGCGCCGCTCCTGACACGCCCATATGAAAACCGAAAATAAAAACCGGATCCAGGATGATGTTTAGCACAGCGCCTATGAGAATGGTGGCCATGCCTTCCATGGCAAATCCCTGCGTTGTAATAAAACTGTTCAGTCCAATTGCCAGCATGACAAATATGGTTCCGCACACATAAATCCGCAGATAGCCCCAGGCATAGGAAATGGTATTTTCACTGGCTCCGAACAGAAACAGCAGTTCTTTTCCGGTAAACAGAAAAAGAAGCGTAAGCAGCACCGCAAGGCCCGTCAGCATTACCACGCAGGCCCCCAATGTCTTTCTGGCGCCTTCCATATCCTGTTTCCCCATATAAATAGCGGCTCTGGGCGCTCCTCCGATTCCAACCAGCGCACTGAACGCCATAATTATCAGAATTACCGGCAGACACAGGCCGATTCCTGTCAGGGCAATGGCCCCTGTATCCGGAATGTGCCCGATATAAATTCGGTCCACAATATTGTAAAGCATGTTGACAACCTGGGCCAGAATTGCCGGCAGTGCCAGCTTCAGCAGAAGTTTTCCCAGAGGGTCTTTTCCCAGGTCCGCTGCCTGATTTTTATTTACCAACGCCATACTGATTTCCTTTAATTTTTACTGTTCTGTCTTTTGCTGACAAAATCAATGATAAGATCCACAGCATCTTCAATGCTGATAACGCTGCTGTCAATGGTAAGATGGTATCCGTCGCATTCATTCCACTTCTCATCGGCATAATAGGAATGGAATCCGGCTCTGGCCTTGTCCTCTTTTTCCACCAGCCTTCTGGCCTTATCCGTGCTGATTTTCCGGTCCGTGGCTGTCTTGTCGATACGGTATTCTTTGGGTGCATGGATAAATACGCTGGTCATATCCGGATTATCTTTCAGGAAAAAGTTTCCGCATCTTCCCACAATCACACAGTCTTCTTTCTCTGCCAGATTCTTCATAAATTCAAAAGGTACTTTTCTCTGTCCATGGGATCTTATGTCTGTTGCAATGACATACAGCAGGCTGTTGACGGACTGTTCTTCGTAAAAATCCCGCAGTTCATCATATTTATTCATTTTCCTGGCTTCCTCCGCCATGGACTCCTTGTCATAATATTTAATATTCAGTTTTTTGGCAAGCTGGCGCCCAATCACATGTCCATAACTTCCAAACTCCCTGCCAATTGTAATAATCATAGTATCACTCCTCATCTGATCTTTTTCAAACACGTTATAGAATTATTATATCACTGTGATTTAAAATTACAATCGCCTGTTGAAAAAAACAGGGACAATTTATGGCTGTCTTCCACAAATCATCCCTGTTTTTCTTCTGTTTTTCCGTATTTTCATTCCCGTATACCTACGCTCTGCGGGAAAGATTTCTGAGCATTTCCACATTCAGATTTCCGCCCATCATCAGGGTTGCTGCTGCGAACTGTGCTCCGTATTTTTCCATGTAATTTTTTACTGCTTTCTGAATCATTTTCATAATAGTTCCTCTCCTTTTCCATAAGATGTTTTCTCTTTACGCTGTCTATCATACTATCCTGCACTCCGAAAAAACAGGTGATATTTTGACTTATTTTAAGTCGATATTGACTTTTTCTGCTGGTTTTTATATAATTTCAGCCAGAAAAACTGTATACGGGAGGCATATGTTTATGGCAGAACCCTATTATGAAATTTTCCGTGAAATCAATGAAGCCGGCATACAGCTTGCATACCATACCATCCCCGGAGGCTATCATCCCCTTCACTGGCATGAAGAACTGGAACTGCTCTTTCCTCTGAACGGAGATGCTGCTGTCACCATAGACGGAAAGACCTTTCAGTTAAGGCACCGCCAGATTCTGGCTGTGGAATCGGGACAGGTACACAGTACAAATACCAGCAGCGACCGTCTGATGTGTCTCTGCATCCACATATCCAAATCTCTGATGAGACGTTACATGCCGGATATTGAATGCTTCCGGATTCACTGCATTCCGGATGAAATCACCGATTCACAGTTCGGGGAATATCTGCACCTGTGCCAGATGGCCGAAACACTGACCCGGCTCTACATTGAAGAACTGCCTGCCACACTGCTGGAATCCGAGGGCATTATCCTGCAGATTCTGGCTCACCTGATGCGGCATTTCGCCTGCAAAACAGCACCTGAATTATCTTCCGGCGATATGCAGGCCCGCCAGAAACTGCGGGACATCATCACTTATGTGGGAGAACATTTCCGGGAACCCATAGCTCTTTCGGATGCTGCCGCACTGCTGGGCCTGAACAAAGAATATTTCTGCCGTTTTTTCAAAAAATATATGGGGCTTTCTTTTCTGCAGTACGTGAATGAAATACGGATTACCCATATCTATCGGGAATTACAGAATACAGACGCCCCTGTTTCTGAAATCATGGAGGCGAACGGATTTACCAGCCAGAAATTGTTTAACCGGACCTTTAAGGAAATTTACGGGTGTACCCCTTCGGCTGTGCGGAAAGGAGAAACAACATGTTAGCATGACACGGGATTTCCTGTGAGAGAACAAAGTGGGCAAACCCACTTCAACTCCCCTGCCCCTCAATCTTGAGGGGATTGCGCATTTTGTTGCGCCGAGTGCGGTCACGTAGTGACATCTTCTATTCGCACGAGTGCGCATAATGGTTTTATCTTATAGGAAGACGCTTTCACGCTTTAGCGTGACAAAGTCTTTCCTATAAGAGAACAAAACCCCGGAAATTTCAAATTTCCGAGGTTTATCAGAGGCGCAGACCGGATTTGAACCGGTGAATCAGGGTGTTGCAGACCCACGCCTTACCACTTGGCTACTGCGCCGCAATATAACTGCCAGAATACTGGCTTCCATATAACAAATTCATACCTGAATCTATTATATTATAGCAAACATTAAAATATTCGTCAAGAATTATCTTCTGAGAAATTTTATCAATGACTCCTACGGGAATCGAACCCGTGTTACCGCCGTGAAAGGGCGATGTCTTAACCGCTTGACCAAGGAGCCTTAGTTATGTCAGCAACAAATAAAATACTAACACAACTTTATTTTTTTTGCAAGTACTTTTTTAAATTTTTTACTAATTATTTTGTAACAGTTCAGCCATAGCCTGTGTTCTGTGGGAATCATGCTGGCATGAATGAGCACAGAATGCTGGCTATGAGCGGAGCGCCACTTAAGCCTCAGACAGGAGCTGCCTCTGGCAGCGGATAGCCTGCCTGACAGGCGGTCTGGGGCCTGTCTAAAGGCGCGGACTGAACTGTTACATTATTTCCCATCCTGAACGTCTAACCTTTTACCACGCCCACTGTTTTCAGTTTTTTCACCGGTGTTACCAGATCCGCCTGCTGCGCCATCACCTGGTCAATATCTTTGTAGGCAAACCGGCACTCTTCCGGCACATCGTTCTTTTTGCGTTTTCCAAGGATAATTCCCTGCTCCTTTAAATCCACCATGACTTTCTCCACGGAAAAAGTCTTCATGGCTCCTGACCGGGAATAATTTCTGCCTGCACCGTGGGAAGAAGAACAGAAGGACTCCGGATTTCCCTTTCCCTCCACCACATAGCTGTACGAGCCCATGGCTCCCGGTATGACAGCCAGTTCTCCCGCCCGGACTCTGGTAGCTCCTTTGCGGTGTACCCACACATTTGCTTCATAATGATTTTCCAGAGCGGCATAATTGTGGTGACAGTTAATCTCATCCCCAAATTCCACCTTAAGTTCCGTATGTTTCTCAATCACTTCTTTTACAATGGTACAGGTTTTCTCCAGCATACGGGCCCGGTTTTCAAAAGCGTAGTCCAGAGCCAGATTCATCCAGCGGATGTACTGCTGCCCTTCCTCAGAGTCAACGGGCAGAAAAGCCAGCCGGTATTCTTCCTCCACCTGACTGTACCATTTCCGGTTCAGTTCCCTGGCCCTCTCATGAAAATAATCGCAGATGGCCTTTCCAAGGTGCCGGCTGCCGGAATGAATCATAATACAGAGATATCCTTCCTCATCCTCCTGAAGTTCTATAAAATGGTTTCCCCCTCCCAGACTTCCCACCTGAAAATACCCGTCTTCAATCAGAGGAACCAGTTCCGGATTTTTCTCATAGTAATCAGATTCCTGTTTTGCCCGGTCAAGAACTTCCGACTCCTGGGGCTTCTTATACCGCTCGGTATTCAGCGGAATGGTACGCATAATATTACCGATTATTGCCTGAATGATACTTCCGTTTCCAGTCTGTATGTCCTGAATTTCCTCCATACGGATATTGGTGGGGATATAATCCATACCGCAGCCGATATCAACGCCCACCGCATTGGGAATAATCACGTCTTTAGCTGCAATCACCCCGCCGATTGGCATTCCCTTTCCTGTATGAGTATCCGGCATGAGACATACCCATTTATGGATAAATGGAAGCTGCGACAGGTGATATGCCTGTTCCAGACAGCTCTCCTCCAGATGCTCCATATTTTCCAGCCAGATTTTCACCGGAAATCTGGTGTTCTCGTTATAAAGTACAAACATATCATCCTCATCCTTTCTGTTTTCCTGTTGTCAGGCAATTGCGAAACGCTTCAATTATCAAAATTTCATGTACAATTTCCACAATTTTTTTAAATATTTTCATCATACAAAAGGCCGAAATGCCAGACGCACCGGACATTCCGGCGAGCCTCTGAATACAAAGAATCATGTTCAGCAAAGGCTTCCATATTTCTTTGAGTCTCGCCTCCATGGTGCTGAAATGCATTTCTCACCTTTTGTATGAGAAAATATTTGTACTCAAACTTTCTGAATTGTACATGAAATTAGTATAATTACTGAATTTCGCAATTGCCTGTTCCTGTTGTTGCACTCATTATATACAGAAACCGGAAATTTATCATTTCAAAAAGGTTGCGAACTTTATGTTCCGTCCCTTATAATGAGAACTGAGAACAAAGTGGACACAGGAGGAAATGAGATGTCCGATTTTCAGGAACTGATACGGAGTTTTTCCAAAACAAGAGAATACGTCCGGGATTTTTTTGTCTATGGATTTAAGACCAGAAGCGAATTCAAGGAGAAAAGCCCCCGGACTTATGACAATGAGCGCCGGCGGCTGGAAAGCTGGCTGAGCCCTTATGTGCGGAAAGATTATGTATCTGGCGGCTCCAACATTTCCCTTGCCATTGACAGCAATCTTCTGGACGTCAATCCCCTGTTCCGGGTCTGGAAAACAAAAAGTTTTACAGATAACGACATTGTCCTGCATTTTCTGATTCTGGATTTACTGCAGGACGGAAAACATCTGACCGCAGAGGAAATCACAGACTGTCTTCTCACAGAATATGAAGTGGTTTTTGAAGTGCAGACTGTCCGAAGGAAATGCAATGTTTATGAAAAAGAGGGCCTGCTGATGAAACAGAAAGCCGGGAAAAAAGTTGTTTTCTTTCTGGACAATACGCTGGCGCGCTGGCTGAAATCCAATGAACAGGCTCTGGACGCACTGGCATTCTATCAGATGGCGGGAGCCCTTGGCATTATCGGTAACGTACTGTCCGAACAGTTTGATTATAAGAATCAGACCTTTCGGGTAAAACACAGTTTTTTTGTACATACACTGGAAGATGAAATTCTTCTGCTTCTGCTGGAAGCCATGAACGGGAAGTTAAAGACGGAGCTTACGCTGAAAAGCTCCAAACGCAATATGAAACATACGGTTTGCTGCATTCCTCTGCAGATTTTTGTCAGTGCCAGGAGCGGCAGACGGTTTCTCTGCGGATACACGGAAAAAAACAGGCGGTTTACCTGTTTTCGGCTGGATACCATTAAAGCTGTCACTCTGGGAGGATCTGCGGCATCATATGAAGAACTGAAAGAAAAACTGAACCGGAACCGTTGTCATCTCTGGGGAGTGTCTTTCCAGGGAACGGAACGCCGTCATCTGGACACACTGACCATGACATTGCAGATTCAGGAACCGGAAGAACATTATATTGTAGAACGGCTGAACCGGGAAGGCAGAGGCGGTACTGTTACCAGACTGGGAAAAAATGTTTACCGTTATGAGCGGAAGGCTTTCGACTGCAACGAAATGCTGCCCTGGGTCCGTACCTTTACCGGCAGGATTCTTTCACTGGAATGTACTGCCAAATCGGTAGAACACAGGTTTTATCAGGATTTACAGGCCATGTACCGCATGTACGGAACCAATGGAACATGAAAGGGAGGGAAGCATAAAATGGAACTGTTTTCTGAAGTGTACAGCTGCTATTATCAGGTGCTGCGCCATTTGCTCTCTAACTGTAATCCTCTTACCATAGAAGAAATCCGCAGTCAGATTCACAGAGAGGGATTTGAGGAAAGTCTTCTCTCCATCATTCCCAAACTGGAAAACGGGGACTGGAACTTATTTCAGAAAGAAGGAAATCTCTATCTTTCCAGATTAAAATCAGATTTTCTTACGCCTGTCTCAAATCTGGAAAAATCCTATCTGAAAGCTCTGCTGGCTGATTCGCGCATATCGCTTTTTCTGCATCCGGAACAGGAGGAAGTTCTGAATCAGATGCTGGCCTCTGTGCCTCCTCTCTGGAAACAGGAGCACTTTTATTACTATGACCGATTTGCGGACGGAGACCCCTGTGACGACGACCTCTACCGCAGCCATTTTCGTACCCTTCTGCTGGCCCAAAAAGAGAAACGATACGTGGATATTGACTACAATTCTCCTTCCGGACATCGGGTTCATCATTATTACGTGCCTGCCCGGCTGGAATATTCTGTAAAAAATGACAAATTCCGGATTCTGGCCCTGAAAGCTGCCGGGAATCATACTATGCGTCCGGAAATTCTGAATATCGCCCGGATTCAGAGTCTTCGCCTGACAGAGAAAATCCTTTCCTCTCAGGTGGATGTAAACGCCGTAATCCGACAATCTTATTACAGAGAGCCTCTCCGGATTCAGATTGCCAGCCGCCGCAATGCCCTTGAGCGGGCAATGCTTCATTTTGCAAATTATGAAAAAAATACCAGAAAAACAGATGAGAACACTTATGAATGCCTGATTTACTACAATCAGGCCATGGAAACGGAATTATTAATAGAGGTTCTGTCTTTCGGCCCCATGCTTAAAGTTCTGGGAAATGAAAAATTTCTCCGCAGCCTGAAAGAAAGGCTCCGAAACCAGAGAAGTCTGATTTCTCCGGACTCCTCCGGTTTTATACTATGTCCACTCCCATAAAAAACAGCATTACAATTGCCTCGGCAATTCCCAGAATGAGAATTCCTGCCTTTCCCAAAACCCCCGGTTTTTTTATTTCTACGGGAAGCAGATATCCCGTTCCTGTCAGCAGCAGCAATACCGGAAAACAGATAAGATTTTTCAGCAGTCTGTGGTCATACAGAAGATAAACGGCCGGCAGCAGAATTGCTATGGTGGTCACCGGAACCCCCAGATAGCTCTCACGCTTTTCTGAAGTCATTCTCTGACGTTCTTCTTCCAGTACGTTAAAATATGCCAGCCTTATCAGCGCACACAGTACAAATAACGCGGCTATCACTCCCACAGGGGTCTGCTTTCCGGAAATTATATAAACAAAAATTCCGGGAAAAACGCCAAAACTGATTAAATCACTCAGGGAGTCAATCTGAATACCAAATCTTTTTTCACTTTCTGTTCTTGTTTTGGTGGCCGCCACGGCTCCGTCAAACATATCACAGACTCCGGCTACCATCAGACAGACCACCGCATTCCAGTAATCCTGACTCAGCAGCCGAAGTATGCCCACAAATGCTGACAGCATACCGCAATATGTAAGTATTACCGTATAATCATAATATCCAAGCAATTTTTTCTTCATCATCTTCTCCTCATCCGTTTATCTTTATATCAGTCCAAACACAATACTGTAGGCCAGAATGCACCATGGTTTTCCCAAAATGATAATCCATATAAATTTTCTCCTGTTCATCTGAATCAGACCGGAAAAATAGCAGAGAAAATCATCCGGAAACAGCGGGAGCAATATGGCCATAAACAAGAGCCAGTCGTAAGATCTGCTCCTTCCAATCCGCCCGCTCCATTTCACATACTGCTCTTTGGGAAACAGGGTAAGGACAAGGTCAATCCCATATTTCCGGGCCAGAAAATAAGCAATAATCGAACCGGCGCTAATCCCTATATAATTGCACCAGAATCCCGGCATGGTTCCAAATGCCACCGCACCCGCCGCACAGCCCAGATAACCCGGCAGTACCGGGACCACCACCTGAAATGCCTGAAATACGGTAAGGACCAACGGGGCTGCCAGACCGAAACCTTTCATATATTCCTGCAGGGATTCTACGGAATCAAATTTCTGGTTAAAGATATCTTTTATAAAAATCAGAGCCAGAATAATCACACCTGCAATTACCAGTATTTTTACTTTTTTTACCATACAGTCCCTTTCCCGCTGTTTTATTTTTCCGTCTGCAGTTTCTTTCCTCCCATCCTGCCTTCTACTTTCAGAATGAAATTCATATACCATCTGGAAAATCCGCATTTTTCCACAAACAGATAACTTATTTCTGCTATGGCAATTCCCGCCGCCACATCAATCAGCACATGTTGTTTTGTGGTAAGAGTAGATACGCAGACACTTAATGCCATGAAAAGAGAAGCAAACCTGTACCATTTCGGTATTTTTTCATTTTTCCTTACCGCAATAAAGCAAAACCAGCTTGTCAGACAATGAATGGAAGGAAAGAGATTATCGGCCGCATCCAGCTGATACAGCAGTTTCATACATTCATCCCATATACCGCTTCCTTCAATGACTGGCCGGGTATTTGTAGTCGGTAAAAAAAGAAAGCAGAGAAAACATACCAGTTTTGTCAGCAAATCCGCACTTAGAAAGCGAAATGCTTCTTCTCTGTCCTGTCTGCATCCAATCACATAATTTACAACCCAGAACACGTAACAGCCCAGATATATGGTGACTGTCCAGGGTATGAATGGAATCCTGTCGTCCAGGGCATTGGAAAGATTGTAATGCACTTTGTCTGACATAAACAATCTTGTCCCATTATAGGCTATGGAATTACATACAAGGGTAAGAACCAGGGGCAGCCGCATAATCCTCGGTACAATTTGCATTTTTTTGCGCATATATATCTCCTTTTCCTACATAAATATAAACCATAGTTCTTAAATAGGGCTTAAATTATTTCTTAAGTTTTCTTAAATTTTTCAGCAGAAAAAGATGAAACTATTTATAAACATGTTTCATCTCTTCCTGTTCGGATTTCTGATACACAAAATCCTGTAAACATTGCTGCCTACAGGATTCCTTTTCACTCCCCGAGTTGGGCTCGAACCAACAACCCCGCGGTTAACAGCCGCGTGCTCTACCATTGAGCTATCGAGGATTATCTGTTCAGTTTTCTTTTCTGTACCCTGAAAAACCCATACAGCCTACAGCCCTTACATCTCTTCTTCCCGTCTTACATCTTCTTCCTTCTTCCTTCTTTCTTCCTCTGGTCAAGCCCTCGACCGATTAGTAGCAGTCAGCTCCATCCATTGCTGCACTTCCACTCCTGCCCTATCTACCTCGTACTCTCCAAGGGGTCTTACTTCTTTCGAATGGGACATCTCATCTTGAGGGGGGCTTCACGCTTAGATGCCTTCAGCGTTTATCCCGTCCGGACTTGGCTACCCTGCCATGGCACTGGCGTGCCAACAGATGCACCAGTGGTCCGTCCATCCCGGTCCTCTCGTACTGGGGACAGCTCCTCTCAGATCTCCTTCGCCCGCGCCGGATAGGGACCGAACTGTCTCACGACGTTCTGAACCCAGCTCGCGTACCGCTTTAATGGGCGAACAGCCCAACCCTTGGGACCTGCTGCAGCCCCAGGATGCGATGAGCCGACATCGAGGTGCCAAACCACTCCGTCGATGTGAAC
>Ga0137306_101344_pt1 | contig 25590 bp, 25 predicted proteins | sample Inofroosms_March_FD_97187 | JGI IMG/M metagenome (GOLD analysis project Ga0137306, IMG submission 97187) | Mouse cecal microbial communities from Vienna, Austria - N-Acetylneuraminic and N-Acetylglucosamine D2O microcosms_March | ecosystem: Host-associated > Mammals > Digestive system > Large...
GTACAGTCGCTATGGCACTATCCGGCCAGACAGGTCATCGATATCCTGACGGATTATCAGGAATACCTGACTGCGGAAAAGGAACAGGGCGCCGATGATGACAGCCTGTTCCAGAGATTCGGCTCGCCGGATACGGTCATAAAGGAGCTTCTTTCAGAAAATCCCTCTGGAAAGCACGATGTTTACCGGGCGCTTATCCTCTGGGGCGCACTGTTTATCTTTTCTTTCTGGGAAGCGATCTATCTTGACAATCTGCCTCCGGTTTTTCAGTGCCTTGGCTTTCTTGCCCTGTTCGGCCTGATCCGCGGCCGGGAACGTCTGGCGGTGGAACGCATATTTCCCGGCAGACAGTTTCACGCAGGCAGGACAGTCTTGATGCACATGCTGATCGCGGCCATGACTGCGGCCATAGAATCATTTACCTGGTACGCCTTTACCTGTGCCAGGCCGTTTCCGCCTAAGATCTTCCATATCTTCACGGGAAGCTTATTTAGCGCTGCATTTTCTCTTTTCAGCTTATCATTTTTACTGATTACCGGAATAATGCTGGCGAAATCCGTCTCCTGCTCTATCCGCTATTTCCCGGTGGCCGTCCATGCTGCGGGAGGAGCCGTATGTACGATCAAGACCTCTTTTATCCTGTCCCGTCTGGATCTGTCCGCAGGCGGCATGTATGAGCTGTATTCTTCGCTGCTCTGCTACGGAACTGCACTGATGCTTTCCCTGGCATCCTCTCTCTGCTTTACTGCCCTGCAAAGACCAGAAAGCCCGGCGGGACAGTACAAAAAAGGAGGTGTCTGACATGGATGCGCAGATCAAAAAAGGAATTTTAGAAATGTGCATCCTGCATATCATCTCGGAAAAGGCGGTGTACGGCTACGACATCATCCAGCGGATGCACAGCTTTTTCCCAGAGGTTACGGAAAGCACTTTTTACGCCATCCTGCGGCGGCTCCACAAGGACGGGGCCACGGATATCTTCCAAAGCTCTGACTCCAAAGGCCCTGTCTGCAAATACTATACGATCACAGAGCAGGGGCTTGAAAGCCTTGCGCGGGCGCGGGCAGACTGGGAGCATCTGAAAAATATTGTGGAGGAGATGGGGATATAGGAGGTCTCCCCGCTCCTCAATGCTTATGGCAATCTGGCATTCCTACCTACAGCCCAATCGCTTTCTCTGCAAATAGCTGCATCTCGGAAATCGTCTTCCAGTATTCTTCTCCCGCGCCTCTGTCATGGGAACCTTTTTCCAGCACTCTGAGAAGCACCGGATTATTACTTTGGTTTAACTCCTGCAACTTCACCGCAAATTTCTTCCCATGGTAAGGCGGCACATTGTTGTCGCACTCCCCCGTCTGGATATAGACAGCCGGATATTTTTCCTCTCTCACATTATGATATGGGGAATAGCTTAACAGGTATTCAAACATCTCCCGGCTTTCCCTCGGGTTGCCATACTCGGTTATATACATCGGTCCTCTGTCATCCTCGGCAAATCCGATTATATCCGTATGGGGAACGCAGTCAATCACACACCCAAAAAGGTCCGGCCGCATAGTTGTAAGCGCAGACATAAGAAGCCCTCCGTTTGACCACCCGGAAATCACGATTTTCTCAGGCTTTGTGAGACCGTCTTCAATCAACTTTTCTGTCACTCCGATAAAATCATTAAAGCAGTTCTTTTTTTTTCATTTTCATGCCCTCTTCGTACCATGTAATGCCAAATTCATTCCCGCCACGGATAGATGCCAGCACATAGATTCCGCCTTTATCTACCCATTCTGCGATATCAAGTTCGGTTACCGGCTCTTTTGCCTCTGGCCGCATACTCGCATTGTATCCGCCATAAGCATATATCCACACAGGGTTTGTCCCGTCTGCCGCCATATCCTTTCTATGCACGATAAAATATGGAATCTCTTTTCCGTCTCCCACAGACGGCGCACTTTTCTGCTCCGTCACAGTCTCCGGGTAAGTCTTTCCAGAATTCACAAGAACCGGCGTCACCTCCCCTCCCTTAAGCTCCAGAAGCATGGGCTTGTCAAGAAAGGACTCAAACTTCAGATATACTGCGTCAGATGTACGCCCGGCAAGTACCGCCGTTCCCATATCGCTTGGCAGCCCGACCATCGTCTCCCCGCCGCCGTCTGCAAACACAAGCTCCGAACATACATTGTTCATATACAGGAGGTAAAGCCGTCCGTCAAGTGCAAATCCGCCTTCTATCGTCTTTCCTTTTCCTTTCTGCGTGCTGAACACGAACGCACTGCTTATATCCTGCCCGTCTTTTACCGCAAGAACTTCTCCTCTTCCATCCTGCTCCATGGAGATAAAGTAATGTGTTCCCTCTATAGAATCCAGATAATTCATCATAAGTGCCTCTTTATTGACGGCAGTAACCAATCCCTCCTCTTCAAGGTATGAATAGTACCGATAACGAGAATAGTCCTGCCACATATTGAAGATGATATGTTTCCCGTCAGAACTTGCATAAATCTCTCCGATAATGGTATTTTCCGATTCTTCATGGACCGTTCTTGTCTCAGCCTCTTCTACATGATATGTAAATACCTTTGTCACGGTTGTCTGTGCCTTTACGTCTGTCTCTGTCGCTGCATAATAGACGATTTCCTTCAGCGGCGACCAGATAGCCGAAAAAGTATCTTCTATCTTTACCAAAATCTCCTTTTTCTTGCAATCCACCACTAGTGCCGCCATTCTTGCAGCCCCGTCAAACACGCCGGATATCAGAATATAGTTCGGATTTGCCGGGCATGCCTCTATTTTAAGGGGGGAAAATCCTGGAATATCCCCTCTCTTCACTATCAGCCTTTCATCCTGAAAACTGCGGTCGGTGGATACTATCCTGTAACCTCCGTCTTCCATAACGGTTGCAGCTATTCTGTCGCCCCAGGATGAGATCGTCTGATACATCGGCCTCAGTTGCCGGGCTTTCAGTTCTTTTTCCTTCCTGTCAAGCTCCTCCCTGTCAAACCAGTTATCCGTATATTCATTCTCCGCCTTCACCCATGCAAGCACATCCGGATCTTTGCCATTCTTAAGCCATCGGTAAGGATCGTCAAGTCCGATTCCAAAATATTCTTCTCTATATGCTTCTTTCCTGCACTTTGGATATTCTTTGTACTCTCTCACTGCCATGTTACATTCCTCCCTCTTCTTTCTTCATTCTTATCTTTTCGATTAACTTTTCATCCAGTTTGAAAAAAAAGACCAACACAAAGGACACGCCCGAAAGTATAATCGAAGGATACAGGTGCATCCCGGAAATCATCCTCACAGCGCTCTCACTCTGGACTGCTGCCATCCCGTCATAGCCTCCTAACTGCAGTCCGAAACCAACAAGTCCGGTTCCGATACCTACAGCCATCTTGCTGCACAGCGTATATCCGGATAGTGTAAGCGCTTCACATTTTATCCCGGTCTTGTACTCCGTATAATCACCGCAATCCATAAGCAGAGGCAGCACGTAATTCGACATATACCCACTGCCGATATTGGACAGAAGATAACATGCAATTGTGACAGGCAAAAGGATATCTCCTGTAACAACTCTTACAAGATAGCCTGCGATCATCAACAGAAAGGAAATTTTCAGCATCCGCTTTTTTCCGAATTTTGCCAAATATCCTGCCGACAGACTGCTGATTAAAGGCGCAATATACGTTACCGGCAAAAGCAGCTGCATCACTTCCGGCTCACCAAGGACATACGTCACATAATACAGCAGCGCTCCTGCACTGATACCGACACCAGCATTAGAACAGCAGGCTGCAAGCACAAGAACCAAAAAAGGCGGGGTATGTATGATCGCTTTTATCATATCCTTTATCGCCGGCTTTTCACTGGTTTCACTTACTGTCTCCTGATCGCGGAATAAAAACACATTCCCGATCAAAAAGACCAGTCCGGCAACCGCTGAGATTATGGCCACTGTCTGATAACCTTTAACTGGATCCGTCTTTCCAAAATAGCTTAAAGCTTTTGTGACAATCACCGATACGACTATCCCGGTAAGCGCACAGGACAGGCTGTAAGACACACTGAAATTCACCCTCTCCTTCGCATCCTTTGACGCACGGGGCATCTGTACCAACGTGGAAACCGTCACTGCTGTGAATGCCATCCCCACCAGATTATAAGCAGCCGCACCCCATATAGTCTTACCTATATGAGAAATATCCGGCACAGTAAACAGCGCAACAAGCGAGAGGGCTGTGATGATCCCGCCTATCAGCATAAAGGGCTGGGTCTTTCCCCACCTGCTGTTGTTTTTGTCAATCAGTGCTCCGCACATAGGGTCATTAATGGCATCCCACGCCTGGCTGAACGCAAAAATCACCCCTGCGGTTCCTGCCGCGATTCCCAGAAAATCCGTAAAAAACAGCATGGAATAATTAATTACCAGTACGTACATTGTCTGGGATCCTACTCCCCCGCAAAAAACTGCAAACCAGTTTCTCCAAAAATTTTTTCTTTTCATTGTGTCCCTCCTTTGCATGACATTTGTCGCTATTTTTTCTTATTATATCATTTTCCTACATAATCCGTCAATTACTTTTTATGACAAATGTCGCTTTTCTACAGGACGCTCATTACTGTTCATGGATCAGGAATCGCTTTTGCATAGCAAAACCCGGAATGATTCCATTTTTATGAACCAGGAATATATTTTTGTGATATACTGTACATACTTTATCCCGGCTGATAACGGCGTATCTTTCCTTCAGCCGCTGAAGCCATGATCCAAGCATAGCAAAGGAGATTAACAATGCCTACTGATACATTTTTTGCCTTAAAAGCCAAAAAAAGAGAACGTATCTATAACGCCGCCTTAGTGGAATTCAATTCCGCTCCCTACGAAGAAGTCACCATCCAATCTATCATCAAACGTGCGGGAATTCCGCGGGGCAGCTTTTATCAATATTTTACTGACAAGGACGATCTGGCTGTCTACTGTATGACAGAAAGTTTCAGCAAATCCATCGATGCCATCTATGAAGATAATATGGATTTTCTCCTGAACAAATCAGCTCTCGTCAGACAGCAGAAAAGATTATCTGAGATAGAGCATGAATTTCAGGATAAAAGTGTTCCTTTTTTTCCTATACGGCTGCTGCGTTCTTCTTTTTGCGAACATGCCGCCCTATATTATCCCCATTTCTGCAGAACTTTGGAAAAAGAAGGTAATGTTCGGCCAGAGCATGTAAAGATTCTCGCTTTTTATCTCAGTATGATAGATCTTCTTTATCAGGAATATGCATATATGAATCATTTGGACCTCACTGACAGAAAGACCCAGGAAGAAGTTTTGTCCGATGTCTCCCTGCCGCTGCAGATTATTCTTGACACCCTCGGGCCATTCCCCCGTCCCGCCGGCCAGGAGGCCGTCCTGATTAAAGATAACTGTTCCACCCTTCAGCATCTGCACCTTTCCTCCATCCGTCTGTTATCCGCTGACGGCACGGACGTGACCATATCGGTTCCCGCCAATGCGGCCTGGCAGATTCAGGGCGATATCCTCTCCATACCGGCTGACGGTGAAAAGATTACCGGGACGCTTAAGGTAAGGATAAATGCATGCCCCCCAGAAGCGGACGTCTCTTCTGAAAACGGCCGGGAAAGCGAAAGCTCTTTTGAAAGCATATCTCCCGGACGCCTGTCTTTCCGGGTCATAAAAAATGGCATGCGCCTTCTCGCCTCCGAGTGTTATCTCCCGCAAAACGGCAGTGTGTGCGCAGTTTCCGCAAAGAAGCTCACCGGAATCGGAACCGGGAGAGACGGAAATAAAGTATGCCTGATGGAGGACGGGGAGTTCTGTCTGTAACGAAGCCGGAAGATGACGGCACAGTAAAGGTAAAAAATCATCCGTTTCCTGTCACACAGCCAAAGAAATCTTGTCTAATCTAACAGGAGGTAGATCAACATGAAAAAATTAACCAATGAAGAACTACAGGCTCTGGCCGCCAAGGCCGCAGCCGGGGACAAAAAAGCGCTCGAAACGCTTATTCTAAGTGTACAGGACACGGTATTCAACCTGTCCCTGCGGATGCTCGGAACATTTGCGGACGCGGAGGACGCTGCGCAGGATATCCTGCTCAAAGTGATCACGCACCTGTCGTCTTTCCGGGGCGACAGCGCCTTTACCACATGGGTATTCAGCATCGCCGTCAATCATCTGAAAAATTATCAAAAGCATATGTTCGCCCACCGTCCGCTGAGCTTTGAGTTTTACGGAGAGGACATCGAACATGCCCGGATACAGGATGTTCCGGATCTGACGCAGGATGTGGACAGGGATATTCTGGCGGAGGAGCTTAAGATGTCCTGCACCAACGTGATGCTGCAATGCCTTGATGCAGAGAGCAGATGCATCTTCATTCTGGGGACGATGTTCAAGATCGACAGCCGCATTGCCGGGGAGATTCTTGAGATAAGCCCGGAAAGCTACCGCCAGCGGCTTTCCCGGACACGAAAGAAGATGGCTGGTTTCCTCAGTCAGTATTGCGGGGAATACGGAGACGGCAGATGCAGATGCAAAGACCGGGTGAATTACGCGGTACAGTGCCGCCGGATAGACCCGCTTAAGCCGGATTATACGAATGCCGCGGAAATTCCTTTTGCGACGATGCTGGATGTAAAAAATGCCATGGAGGATATGGATGGCCTTTCACAGGATTTTTCCTTCTTAAAGCCCTATGAATCTCCTGAACGCACAAAGCTTTTCTTAGCAAAGATCCTGGATTCCGCACAGTTTTCTGTCATTACAAATTCATAAAGGAGACAACCTATGGACACACCGTTGATTCTAAATTATCTGTCAGATTTGAGCAAAAACAACAACCGGGAATGGTATCATACCAACAAAGATGCGTTCAAAAAGGCCAATACTGAATTTGAACACCTGATCGGTGCCCTGATACTGGAAATCGGAACCTTTGACAGCAGTATTTTACGGAACGACCCGAAAGATCTTACTTTTAAAATAGTGAGGGATACCCGTTTCAGCCATGACAAATCCCCTTATAACCCCGCTTTCCGCGCTCACATCTCCGCTAAGGGAAAGCTGCCCGTCCCTGTCGGGTATTACCTGATGATAAAGCCTGGGGGACAGTCATTTTTAGGCGGCGGCCTGTTCGCGGATATGTTTAAAGACGCCACGGCCATGGTCCGGGATTATCTTTCCAGGAACGGACAGGAATGGGAACGGATCATCCGCACGCCGGAATTTGAAAAGCACTTTACCGTACAGGGAACGGCATTAAAGAAGGTTCCCGCCGGTTATGATAAAGAGCATCCTCAGGCTGAATACTTAAAGTTTAAGAGCTGGTACCTCGAATATCCCGTGAACGATGATGAGCTGCTCGATGCAAAAGCATTCGTCACAAAAGCGGCAGGGATCTTCCAGTTGATGAAGCCCTTTAACGACTATCTCAATAAGGCGCTTTCAGAATTTGAGATGCCCAAAAGGTAATCAAAACGGCACGAAATGACGCCCCATGGCGCCGTCCCCGCACAAAAAAGCACCCGCCGGACAATTTTATGTCCAACGGGTACTTTTTTTCTCATGTTATTTGCCAGCCATCTGCTTTTCCTGCTGCTCGATCATTTTCTTAACCATATATCCGCCTACAGAACCATTCTGTCTGGATGTCAGGTCTCCGTTGTAGCCGTCAGATAACGGTACTCCAAGTTCGCTTGCAACCTCATATTTGAATTTGTCAAGTGCACCCTTTGCTTCAGGTACGGCTGTTCTGTTAGATGAACGATTTGCCATTTTACTCTCCTCCTTTTTGTAACTTTGTAACCTTTTGTTTTGTTACAACCATAGTATATGGAGGAATCAGATTATTACACTAGAAGGTTCTTCATATTTTGGAAGTTTTTTCAACCATTCATGATCCGTGTTCAGAAGCCAGTCCGCCGCCTCATTGGCCTGCTTGAGGATCTTCGCGTCCTGATACACATCCGCGATTTTAAAATTCATCAGCCCGCTCTGGCGAATGCCGAACAGATCTCCCGGCCCCCTAAGCCTCAGATCCTCGCTGGAGATCTTAAATCCGTCATTGGTCTGATTTAAGATCTCCAGGCGCTCTCTCGTCTCCTTCGCCTTAGAACCGCTCATAAAGATACAGTAGGACTGATGCTTCCCGCGTCCCACCCGGCCTCGTAACTGGTGGAGCTGCGCTAAGCCGAACCGCTCCGCGTTCTCGATCAGCATCACCGTGGCATTCGGAACGTCTATGCCCACCTCGATCACCGTCGTAGAGACAAGCACATGGCTCTCCCTCCGTGAAAATCTGTCCATAATGTCATCCTTTTTCTTCTGCCGCATCTTCCCGTGGAGATAATCCACCACGACCATCTCCCCAAGCTCCGCCTGGAGCGTCGCAGCGTAATCCGTCACATTTTCCACCTCTAGGCTCTCGCTCTCCTCCACCATCGGGCAGATCACATAGCACTGCCGCCCCTCAGCAATCTGCTTTTTCATAAAGGTATACGCCGTCTTCCGGTAGCCGGTATCCACCACGCAGTTCTTGATGGGCAGACGGTTTGCGGGCAGCTCATCGATGACCGAGATATCCAGATCGCCGTACAGGATGATTGCCAGTGTCCTGGGGATAGGTGTGGCGCTCATGACAAGCACATGCGGCGCGCCCCCCTTCTGGGCAAATGTCTCCCGCTGCTTAACGCCGAACCTGTGCTGTTCGTCCGTGATGACCAGCGCAAGATTATCGTAGCTCACCGCACCCTGAATCAGCGCGTGGGTCCCTACGATAATCTTCGCCAGGCCGCATTCGATCCGGTCATAAGCCCTGCGCTTTTCCTTCGCCGTCATGGAGCCGGTAAGCAGCACCGTCTTTATAGGCAGCCCATGCTCCTCAAAAAGCCGCGTAAGGGAATCGTAGTGCTGCCTTGCCAGCACCTCCGTGGGCGCCATCATCGCCCCCTGATAGCCGTTGAGCGCAGCAGTCATCAGGGCAAGCACCGCCACGATCGTCTTACCGGAGCCCACATCCCCCTGCACCAGCCGGGACATCACTGTGTCGGAAGAAAGATCCTCTGCGATCTCCTCCCACACCTTTTTCTGCGCCCCGGTGAGGGTAAAGGGCAGTTCACCGATGAACCTCTCCACCTGGGGGCAGGGAGCCATCACATATTCATTCTTAAGCTTCCCGCTGCCCTCTTTAAGCTTCCTAACCGCCAGGATAAACTCCAGGAATTCCTCGAATACCAGCCTGTTTCTGGCATGGTAAAACACTTCCTTATCCTCGGGGAAATGAATCCCCCTGAGGGCATAATTATACTCCGCGAGCCCGTACTTAAGCCTGATCTCCTCCGGCAGCATCTCTCTTGACAGGTTTAAGCTTACAAATGCCTGTCTCATGGCCTTTACCACTGCATTGTTCGTAAGCCCTGCCGTCAGGCCGTACACCGGCTGAAGCGTGTGAAGCTTCTCCTCATACTTCGCCGGCGGATAAAACATCTCCGGATGCTCCATCACAAGTCCGTCCCTGCGCCTTACGATACGTCCCCGGACGGTAATGGTGCCTCCTGCGGCCAGAGTATTCCGAAGAAAAGGCATCCGAAACCAGATGACCCGCAAAGTCCCGGTGATATCCTTCACCTGGAGCGTGGTTACCTGTATCCGGGGAGAGCCGCCCACCTGTACCCTCCCATAGATGGCTCCTGTCACCGTCATGACGCGGCCTTCCTCCACCTCACTTACCGGCACAGCCTCCTCATAGACATCGTACCCTCTCGGATAATAGCGGATCAGATCCCCCACTGTATCTATGCCTATTTTATGGAACAGCTTCTCCGTCTTCTCGCCGATTCCCTTTAATTCTTTAATCTTTGTTGATTCAATCATACTTATACCTTAATTATTCAAAAACGTACTATACCAAGGGTGCGGCACACTCTACCTAAGTTCATTCAACTGCATCTTCTTTAGCTCCGAACCCACCGTTCTCTTCCTGCGCTGCGTCCAGTAGACAAGCAGCAGAACCGCCATCCCGGTATTACCCATTGTAATCGCGAAAACAAAAGAAGTCAAGAGCATGACCTCGCCAGTATATTTCATGCCATCTGCCGCAGAATGCAAAACACCCCACATGGAAATCTGCAGGATACAAATTTCCATATGGGGTATATTCCTTTTCTTCATCATGATCTAAAATCCGGCACGACGATACCTACTCCACTGCCATCACGTAATAATAGATCGGCTGCCCGCCGAAATGGGCATCCACATCCAGATCCGGATATGCCTCCTCGATCCTCGCAATAAAGCCTTCTGCATCCTTCTCACTGATTTCCTCACCGTAATAAAGGCTGATCAGCTCAGACTCCTCCTCCACAAGGGCGTCTAACAGCTCAAGCGCTGTATCTTCCACATCCTTACCAACAGCCAGGATACCCTTATCGCCAATGCCCATGATATCACCCTCGTGAATCTCTTTGTCGTCAATATGCGTATCACGCACCGCGTAAGTCACCTGTCCGGTCTTCACATGCTGGATCTCTTCCAGCATAGTCTCCTCGTTCGTCTTAACATCTGCATCCGCCATAAAATTGATGATCGCCGTGATTCCCTGAGGCACCGTCTTTGTGGGGATCACGATAATCTCCTTATCCTCCACCAGCGCCTTCGCCTGGTTAGCGGCAAGGACGATATTCTTATTGTTCGGAAGGATGAAGATGGCATCTGCATTCACCTGCTCGATGGCATTGAGCATATCCTCCGTACTGGGATTCATGGTCTGGCCGCCCTCGATGATGTAGTCCGCGCCAAGCTCGTTAAATATCCCGTTAATCCCTTCCCCGATGGACACCGTGATAAAGCCGATAGGCTTTCTCGGTCCAGCGTCCTGCTGTGCTCCCTTAGCCTCCTTAGGTTCCTGTTCCTTCTCCGCCTGCTCCTTCGCTACCTTCTGCGCATCCCGGATAAGCTTCTCCTGGTGCTCCTCACGCATGTTGTCGATCTTCATGCGGGAAAGCTGTCCGTACCCTAACGCTTTCTGAATGGCTAGTCCCGGATCATTGGTATGGACATGGATCTTGACCACATCGTCATCTGCCACACACACGATGGAATCGCCGATAGAAGACAGGTACGCCTTAAATTCCTGCTCATCCTTATCGGTAAATTCCTTCTCCACAAGGATGATGAACTCCGTACAGTAGCCGAACTTGATATCCGCCTCCTCTTTAGGCGCGGCATTCACACTGACTTTCACGTCCGGCGTGATCTCAGCGTAATCAATCTCTTTCCCGAGGAATGCATCATAAGCTCCCCTGATCACCTCTAAAAGCCCCTGGCCGCCAGAGTCCACAACTCCCGCTTCCTTGAGCACCGGAAGCATATCCGGAGTCTTTGCCAGCACTTCCTCCGCATACTCGATGACCGCCGGTAAAAACACTTCCAGATCGTCCGTTTCCTGCGCCATCTGCATCGCCTTCTCAGAAATCCCGCTGGCAACCGTAAGAATCGTACCTTCCTTCGGCTTCATGACCGCCTTGTACGCCGTCTCCCTCGCCCTGCTGCAGGCAGCGGCAAGCCCCGTCACATCGATCTTGCTCTCCTCGCGGATCGACTTCGTAAACCCACGCAGGAGCTGTGACAGGATAACGCCCGAATTCCCTCTGGCGCCTCTCAGCGATCCTGATGAAATAGCCTTTGCCAAATCCTTCATCGTCGGTTTGTCAAGCGCCGCGACTTCCTTCGCCGCAGCCATAATCGTAAGCGACATATTCGTCCCGGTATCGCCGTCCGGCACCGGGAATACATTCAGCTCATTGATAATTTCTTTCTTTGCCTCGATATTGTGTGCGCCTGCCAGAAACATCTTCGCAAGCATCTCCACATTGATAGATTTTGTAGCCACTTCTTCCCTTCCTCCTTAGCTTAGTCGATGACTCTTACGCCTTCTATATAGATATTGATCTTATCCACAGGCATGCCGGAAAATTCCTCTACCCTATACTGTACATTGCTGATCAGATTCTCCGTAACTGCCGAAATACTCACGCCGTATGAAACAATAATATGAAAATCAAGGGCGATATGATTATCCTCAGATATCGACACCTGAATTCCTCTCGTAAGACTCTCCTTCTTCAGTAAATGAACCAGGCCGTCCTTCATATTCACAGCCGCCATACCGACAATACCAAAACATTCAACCGCAACCGTACCTGCATATTTGGCAATCACTTCCGAGTCAATGGTAATAATGCCAAGATCTGTATTCATGCATCCTTTCATATCAGTAACCTCCATTTTCCTGTCGTTAAAGTTACAAAAACCACATTTAACATATGTATTATACTCTGTTTCCTGTAGTTTTACAATCGGAAACTATAAAAAAAGAACCAGATTCCGCTGAATCTGATCCTTTCATCCGCTCATCATTATGCACGCTCAACTTTACCGGACCTTAAGCATGAAGTACATACATACATCTTCTTTGTTCCGCCGTTCTCTGTCTTCACACGAACTGATTTTACGTTTGATTTCCACATCTTTGGTGTTTTTCTATTAGAATGGCTTACATTATTCCCAAAGTGAGCACCCTTTTCGCAAATTGCACATTTTGCCATGACTGCACCTCCTAACGCTCAAAATAAGTCCCTCAAGCGGACTCACAACACTAAGTATTGTAGCATACAAGCTTCAATAATGCAAGTATATTTTTCATAAATCTGCGATAAATCTGCCGATAATGCACCAGATCTAACAGCAGAACAGATTATACCCTGCAAGAATGCACAGTATGATACTGATCACTTCGATAAATGTATTCGGCAGGATCAATGATAGGATCAAACCGACGGCAACCCAGAACAGGGCGAACCCGATCACACGCTTCATCGCCATACACCTGTTCTTCTTTTGTACATTCTATGCGTACACCGTCCCCTTTATGCGCAGAGATCCCGTCTTTTCCGAAAAAAGCAGAGTATTATTATCGGCATTGGCATTAGCCCTTGTCCGGCATTACCGGCTGACCATCTGCCGCGATTTCTGTTTATATACAGTCCTGCTCTGCATCCTTTGCACGGCGTTACCGGCCTTCCGCCCCCCCCCGCCTGCCGTGCCCTACATATCCGTATCAAGGATATCAGCGACTTCCTGCTCCGTCATCTCCTCATCGTCCCCTTTGGTGAACCGGTCTACCATATCCGGCACCAAGTCAAGGATCTTCGTGATCGTATCCTGATTCTTAATATTCACAAGCTTCGTCTTTCCGTTCTGGATAACCAGCACAGCGCAAGGAGTCATCTTTCCGCCGATCGCTCCGCCGCCCTGGTCCTTCTTGTCGCTCGAAAATGCCCCGGCGCCCAGCCCGAAAGATACATCCACAAGCGGCAGGATGATCGTATCCCCGATATGGATCGCGTCCCCCACAACCGTCTTCGATGAAATCATGCCGTCAACGCCCTTGAACAGAGACTCAACCGTCCCTTTAAAACTATTGTCTGCCATATGTTATTTCCTCCCGCATTATATTTTAAAATTCCGGATATCCTTATAGGTTCTGCGCACGTGCCTGCTCCAGAGAAGATTCCACGCCAAAGCCGCAAAATGACAGAAGCGGACATGTCCCTTCACCTGCATCCTCCCCTTAAGCGTCTTCTGCGTAAAATCTGGATGCAGCAAAACAGCTTCCCCGAAATACGGATAAAAGGGGGCTGCAAAGGCCAGCACCCGCCCTGTCCATGACGGATCGTCAAACCCGAATTCTGCCTCCAAAAGAAGCTTTTTCGGCTTCATCCGCTTAATCAGCTTAAACACTTCCTTTTTCGCCTTCTCAAAAGCTCTCACATGAGTATCGTCCCGGATAAATTCCAGAAGCCTGTTCTTTTTTTCCAGCAATTCTTTTATCTTATCACAAATACCGCGGATTGTACATTTTATCCTGCGGTATATCTCTTTTATCTTTCCAATAAGCTGCCGAATCCTGCCGCCGTCTTCACCGTCCCAGCCTTCATCAGCTCCGCGCCGTCTGAAAGTCTCCTCTTTACTGCCGGGGTACTCTTCTTCAAAGCCTTCAAAAATTTCCCGAACGATCTCTTCGTCTTCGCCGAATTCATCCAGAGCCTTCTTGCGGCCTTGCTTCTTCCTGCCCTTTTTCTTATCCCTGCCAGACCAGCGCCAGGATCTTTTAACACCCTTCCCAGACCTCCAGCTCTCTTTATCCCTGCCAGATTCAGCCCTCCAAGCTTCTTTACAGCTTTTTTCATCTTCCTCATCTTCACTACTTTCGCCAGATCCTTCCCGCCAAACTTTTACAGCGCTCTCCTTGCCGCCTTCGCCCTCTTCGGCTTCATCCCGCCAAGCTTTTCCATCGCTCTCCTTGCCGCCTTCGCCCTCTTCGGCTTCATCCCGCCAAGCTTTTCCATCGCTTTCCTTACCGTCTTCGCCTTCTTCGGCTTCATCCCGCCAAGCTTTTCCATCGCTTTCTTCGCCGCCTTCACCTTCTTCACCGCTGCCATACTCCTTCCAGATTTCTTCATCTTCCTCACCCTCCGTTCTTTTATTCTGTGCATAAAAATCTTTAGCCAATTCCCCGCCGTATTCCAGATCCGCTCCGTATTCCTGCCCGCCGAGAATCTTCTTCCATGCGATCCGCAGTCTCCACTTCAGCTTATTTTCCTTAACATACACGTCTGCCCTTACCAGAGAAAACAGCCACGTAACCTTCCCCTTTATCCTTAACTCAGAAAACTTACCGCCTGCCCTGCCGTTTATCTCATACCGGACGGGGACAAAAACAACAATGCAAACCAGTAATACAAGTATGCCCAGTATCACCGCCAATATTATCCCTATGATTTTTAAGATCAACAACAATATATGTAGCATCTTAACCTTCCTGCTCTTTGTTCAGAATATAGGAACGAATATCTGCCCCTCTTGTCTCATTATACACGTTCTTTGCAATTTCTTCCAGTATTTCCAGAACTTCATCAAAGCCTTTTGCAATACCCACCACAAAATACTCTCTTTGGGGGTAGTTTTTCTGCAGGAACAGATTGGGATCTATGATCTCAAGCTGGTTATTCTCGGTTCCGGGGAGGACGATAAGGCACAGCTCAAGCTGGAACTTCCTCTTCTCAAGCTTTGCGATGATCTTCTTTTTTTTCTTTTTAAGACTCTCCCCTACGTACAGATGTCTGTAATATCTCATATCGCATCTCCTAATAATATGCGTCAAATACCTTTTTCGCCACATTGACCGCCTTGGAAGTGCCGTCTGATGCCTCGATCACCACACTCACCACAAGATCCGGGTTATCTACGTTGGCAATACCGATAAACCAGGAGTGGTCCTTGTCCTTGTCAGAGCTGTACTCGGCAGTTCCAGTCTTTCCGGCGGTCGTATATCCGGCGCCGCTAAGAACCGATGCGGTACCGTAATCCGTAACGCTCTCCATATATTTTTTCAGCCGCGCCGCCTCCTTCGCCGTCATCAGATCTTTGTATTTGTCCGGCTTATTCTTGCTGACGATGGTCCCGGTATGGCTGGTGACAGAGTCCACAAGATAGGGCTTCATCAGCGTCCCGCTGTTGGCGATGGCAGAGGTGATGAGCGCCATATGGTAAGGGCTTACCTGGGTCTGCCCCTGCCCCATCGCCGTCATCATCCGTTCAGCAGTCCCGGCGTTCTTATCCAGGGCAAATTTACTCTTTTTATACGGAAGCTCTGAAGGCAGCGCCGTATCGAAAAGCAGTTCCTTCGCTGTCCTTCGAAACTTTTCGATCTTAAGCCCGCTTCCGATATTGCAGAAAGAAGTATTACAGGAAAAGGCAAGGCTGTCCTTTAAATCCACTTTCCCATGCACCTTGCTGCCGTAGCAGTGGATCGTGTTGCTTCCCGCCTCGATCTCTCCGTCACATTTGTAGGAATACTTGGAATACCCGGAGTCCTCCCGCATGAACTCAAGAGCTGTGACCACCTTGAACGTAGAGCCCGGCGCATACTGTCCCTGGGTCGCCCGGTTCACCAGCACGCCATTGTTATCCTCATTCAATTCTTCCCAGTCTTCAGAGATCGTATTCGGGTCAAAATCCGGTTTTGACACCATGGCAACGATCTTTCCGGTGCTCGGCTCTATGGCGACCACCGCGCCCTTAGCGCTTCCCAGGGCGTCATAAGCCGCCTTCTGGATATCCACATCCAGCGTCGTGACCACATTATCCCCTACATTCTTCTCATTCTTCAGATCCCTCTGGAATTTTTCAAAGAAAAATGCATTGGACGTCAGCAAGGCGGTGTTCTCGATCGCCTCAAGCCCCGTCTTCCCCTTCGCCGTATAGCCGATCACATGGGCAAACATATCCCCGTATGGGTATTCGCGGTATTCTTCCCCGTTTTTTCCTGTCTCTGTCTTTGCCAGCACCTTTCCGTTCCTGTCCAGGATACTGCCCCGTACGATGCGGTCCGCCAGAGAATCCTGCCTCTGGTTATAGGGGCTGCGGATAAACTCCCTGCTCTGGGTCAGATTAAAATAGACAATATAACCCATCATCACCAGAAAAAGGGTTACAAACGTATAGGTAACCCTAGCGAATTCTTTGTTGCGGGCGCGCTCTTTCTTTGCGTCCCGCCGGTCTTGCCGGTTTGCTTCTCTGCGGTCTTTCCTCGTCATATGGCGCTTTTCTTCTCTTCGCTCCCGCTTCCTTGCCGCCTCTCTTTGCTCGTAGCTTTTCCTGTCTCTGTTTCTCAATCGCCTGCTCCTCGTCTTCTCTTAAAATATACAGTCCCTGGATAATCCCGAACATGATCACCGTACTGATCAGTGAGCTTCCCCCGTAACTGACCAACGGGATCGTAACGCCCGTTAAGGGGATGAACTTCGTCTCGCCGCCGATGGTTAAAAATACCTGGAAGATATAACAGGTTCCAAGCCCTAACGCCACCAGCTTATAAAACATATTGTGAAGCTGCATGGCAATATTTAAAAACATCACATAACAGCTTAAGCAAATCAGGATCATGCACAGTGCAAAGATCAGCCCCATCTCCTCAGAGATAGCGGCAAAAATCCCGTCTGACGTAGCGACCGGGATCGTATCCGGCGCACCCTGGAAAAGCCCCATGCCGAACCACCCGCCGCTTCCGATAGCAAACAGAAACTGGACGATCTGATAACCTCCCCGGTCATAAGCGGCCAGAGGATCCTGCCACGCGATGACCCTGACCCTCACGTGGCTAAAAAGATGATAGGCCACCACAGAGGCACAGCCGCCCGCAGAAAGCCCCGCCGCGATATAGAGAGGCTGCCTTGTGGATACATAGAGCATAACCAGATATACCACAAATATGATCAGCGCCGCGCCCAGATCCTTCGACACGACAAGGATGAGCACATGAAACGCCGCGATTGCCGTCGTAATCACGATATTCTTAAACTCCAGCGACAGCTTGAAGCTGGACGCCACAAAAAATACAAAGATGATCTTCACCAGCTCCGAAGGCTGGATACTGATGCCGTTCTCCCCGCCGATCTTAAAGCCCAGCATGGCGCCGCCCGTCACCCGCCCCATCACCAGCACGATCGCCAGAGACACAAGTCCCGCAATGGCATAAAAATTCCTCCACTCGGACAAGAGCTTAAACTTTCTGATGATGACCGGAACAAGAAGGCTTACCGTCACCGATGCCGTCGCGATGGCAAACTGCTTCACCGCGCTGGCGTAATCAAGCCTGGTGAGCATAATCATACCGATGCACAGGAGCATGCACATATTATTAACCACAAGCCTTGACACCTTCGGGTAAATAATCGTATAAAGCAGGAGGATTGCCGCAAACAGCGCCACCTGCATCAGATAAAAGGCCAGCATCTTGATATCCTCTGTCGCCAGATACATAGACACAAAGGCCAGCACATGGATCAGAAACATCAGCACGGTCTGCCGGATCAGCATCCGTTTCTTCCTGTCCGGATCCTGGAACCCGAAGATGCCGAAGCAAAGAAATGCATACAGCGTGATCAGCAAGATCATGATATATTTTGATAGTTGTATGATGATATTTACCAAACCTTCACCTACTTCACTCCCCGATTAAAATGCCCGTTGGTATGATCCATATCCGGCATATCCACCGAAAGATCCTTTTTAAAACATTCCCAGTACAGTCTGATGACCCGCTCTGCTTCCTCCCTGGTCTCAAGCATAAGATCCATCCTAAGCTCTGCCGGATGAAGGCGTTTGACCTCCTCCTGCCTGGAAAGCAGCATGAGCGGCTGGCAGTTATAGATCACATTATAACAGTCCGCGCAGTAGTTCTTCACCGCGAATCTTTTCTGGTACCGGTCTGTCAGATACATCTGCCCGTCCGTCTTTTGGCACTCTGCCGTGTTCTTCCTTACACAGTTCGCCGACACCATCACCGGCTGGTTACCGTACACGATCAGCCCGCTTCCGCTAAGCCTAAGCTTAGACAGCTCCCGGCAGTTTAGCTCCACAGGCGCGAAAAAACGGCTGATCCCCATCTCTTCCATGACCCGCTTACTCCGCCGGTTAAATACATATATATTATAATCTGTCCGAATCTCTTTCGGGTACTTATGCTCCTTAAGCCACTGATAGCTCTCAAGGCTGCGGATCAGCACCCCGTCAAACAAGGCCACCAGTTCCTCATAAAGAGCCTCCCACCTTTCTGCCGTACCTTCCCTGAAGATGTAAGGCATGGCAAAAATCAGCCTCTGTCCCTTGCCCCTTCTTTGCTTCGCCGCGGCAAACCCAGGCTTCCCGTCCACATACACCGTGTCGATACGCCTATCTCCGAGCACAGCCTTAAGGTGATGCTCCTGTGATACGAGCACGGACAGCTCCGGCGCTTTATTTTTCTCTTTGCCCTTATCTGCCCTGCCACTGCCTGCATCAGCCTCTTTGCAAGCCTTGGGCAGGACGGCCTGTCTCCGCTCAGCCACGGCTTTTGTCTCTGTACCGGCTCTCTGGCCATATTCCGGCAAGCAGGGTGTTGCGCCAGTACCGCAAGCGCCTTCCTCCTTGCTTTCCCCAAGCTCCCGGCGAAACGCTGACAAAACCGCCTGCTTAAGCTTATCGATCCCGGCCCTTCGCAGCTCATTAAGGGACTGCATGGGAAGGAATACCTCTCCCTCTGTCTCGATATCCAGGCGGTCAAACACAAATTCTGTATTGCCGGTCTTTCTCATCTGCTTTCCGATGCGCCCGGCGTCTAGAGGCTGATTTTTCGCCCGCTGTACTTTATCACCTTCACATACGATCTTAACATCCTGCGTTCCGATATACAGTTTAGCACGTTCTCCTTCCGAAAGTATTAACTTCCCATTAATTTTTTCTTGCATTTTATCACAGGGAACAAAAGCCGGTCCCCCCGCTGTCTCCTTCGGACGCCGCAAAGACACCATATCCTTCCCGTTATGCCGGTAATAATATCCCTTTGTGTAGCCCCGTCTCCGGTAGCTTCCCAGCAAGATCTCCCGGTCCCTCTCCGAGACAGAAAAGCCGGTCCCTTCACCGCTCAAATAAATATCCGTATATTTCCGGTACATCCTTACGACAGTATACACATAATCCGGCTGCTTCATACGCCCTTCGATCTTAAATGAATCGATTCCCGCCCCGGCAAGCTCCGGTATCATATCAATCGTACACAGATCCTTGAGACTTAACATGTCCTGGCGCTTCCCGTCCCCTGCGTCAAAGGAAAGCCTGCAGGGCTGGGCGCACTGTCCCCGGTTCCCGCTCCTTCCGCCGATCATGCTGCTGAGCAGGCACTGTCCGGAATAACAGTAACACAGCGCCCCGTGTACAAAGCACTCGATCTGAAGCCCTGTCTCCTGCTTCATCCTCCGCACTTCCCGGAGGCTAAGCTCCCTGGCCGGCACGATGCGCTCTGCGCCCTTCTCCCGAAAAAAAGCTGCCCCGTATCTTCCCGTGACCGTAGCCTGGGTGCTGACATGTATAGGAAGATCCGGAAATTCCTCACGGATCAGATCCATGGCGCCCACATCCTGCACGATCACCGCATCGAGCCCCTCACGGTAAAGGGGTGCAAGAAAGCGGTAAAGCAAAGAAAGCTCTCCGTCCTTAACCAGCGTATTCACCGTCAGATAAAGCTTCTTTCCGTGGATATGCGCATAATCTATAGCAAAAAGAAGCTCCTCCTCACCGAAATTCTCGGCAAATGCACGCGCCCCGAACCTGGCTCCGCCCAGATATACGGCATCAGCGCCCGCGCCCACCGCCGCCTCAAGACACTCCTTAGATCCTGCCGGTGCAAGTATCTCTATGTTCTTCATCATCCTACCGATCCTTTTACCTTTTTGCCTGCGAGTAAAAAGGCTGTCAAACGACAGCCCTTACTTACGCTTATTCTTCATCTCAGTCTCGAGCTTCACTATCTTCATCTGAAGCTCCTTGTTCTCTTCCTTCAGCCTGTCCATTGCTTTTTCGGCATTCTCAAGCTTAATCTGCACAGATATCAGATCATGCTTTAAGTCGTACATCTCTTTGTCCTTCGATTCAATATCCGTCTCCAGAGAGCTGCCCTGCTTTCTTGCCTTAAAATAATCATCTGCAATGTTCAGTGCCAAAAGAACACTTCTTGTCTCTGAACTCTGTTTGCGGTAGCCGTCATTACTGCCCAGCTCATCAATCTTATGATTCAGATAGGTTGAAACCTTCTGCAAATATTCTTCGCTTTCAAACCCGCCAAGATTGAATACCTTTCCGCCGATTAAAACTTCCGTAAAATTCTTTGATGATGCCATAAAAGCCTCCCCGACTTAAAATCCTTTTTCAATGTCTTTCGTTTATTATAAACTAATCTTCTCCAAAAACCAACTGTTTTTCACCATTTTCAACGCATTTTCATTAAATTTTTATTAAACATCTATCTCTCCAGCCCCAAATGGGTATAGGCCTTGTCTGTAATGACCCTTCCGCGGGGGGTCCGCTGGATAAATCCGTTCTTCAGCAGGTACGGTTCATACACATCCTCTATAGTCCCTGCGTCTTCTCCGATAGATGCCGCGAGGGTATCAAGGCCCACCGGGCCGCCCTGAAACTTCTCCATCATGGTGACGAGAAGATCACGGTCTGTCTGGTCAAGCCCCTCTTTGTCCACATCCAGGATATCCAGGGCATAGTCTGCCACCTCCCTGGTAATGTGCCCGTCATACTTCACCTGGGCAAAATCCCGCACCCGCTTAAGAAGCCGGTTGGCAAGCCTGGGCGTCCCTCTGGAACGCCTTGCAAGGGCATGAGCACCCTCCTTGTCGATCTCAACCTCAAGCACTCCCGCCGAGCGCCTGATGATCGTCTCTAACTCCTCCACCGTGTAAAATTCAAGACGGTTCACTACCCCGAAGCGGTCGCGTAAAGGCGCCGTAAGCATCCCCGCCCGGGTCGTCGCCCCCACGAGGGTGAACTTCGGAAGATCCAGCCGGATAGAGCGGGCAGTCGCCCCTTTGCCGATCATAATATCTATGGCATAATCTTCCATAGCCGGATATAGAACCTCCTCCACCTGCCTGTTTAGCCGGTGTATCTCATCCACAAAAAGCACGTCGCACTCCTGCAGGTTGTTGAGTATCGCCGCCATCTCTCCCGGCTTTTCTATGGCAGGACCGGAGGTAATCTTGATCCCCGTCCCCATCTCATTGGCAATGATGCCTGCAAGGGTCGTCTTCCCAAGCCCCGGAGGCCCGTAGAAAAGCACATGATCCAGCGCCTCATGTCTCTCCTTCGCCGCCTCGATGTAGACCTTCAATGTCTCCTTCGCCTTCTCCTGCCCGATATAATCCTTAAGGAGCTGCGGCCGGAGATGATTCTCTATCCGCACATCCTCTTCAAGATTTTCCGTTGTTATGATTCTTTTGCCCATAAGTATCTCTTACTTCTCCCGTTAAAGCAATATTTTCAGCGCCCTCTTAAGCACACTCTCCACGTCCGCGGCTTCCTCCTCAGGAACCTGCTTCACCGCCTTTAACGCCTCAGTGCTGCCGTACCCTAAGGCAACCAGCGCCTGCACTGCCTCGCTCTGTACACTGTCGGCATTCGCAGCGCCGCCGGAATATACCGCTTCCGAATCCTTATAATCCAGCGCATCCCCGATCTTAAGCTTATCCTTAAGCTCTAAGATCAGCTTTTCCGCCGTCTTCTTCCCGATCCCCGGCGCCGCCGATATTGCCTTTGCATCACCTGCAAGCACCGCAAATCTGAGGTCGTCCGGAGACAGTACCGACAGGATCGCCTGTCCGCCTTTTGGCCCGATCCCGTTCACCCCGATCAGCAGCCGGAAGATCATCAGGTCATCCCTGGTGAGAAAGCCGAAAAGCTGCATGGCGTCCTCCTTCACATTCAGATAAGTATGTATCTTTACCTCCGCGCCTGTCTGAGGCAGGCGGCTCATCGCCTGCACGGACATATATATCCCGTAGCCCACTCCGTTCACATCTACGATCACCCGGTCCTCTTCCACGGACACAAGTCTTCCTCTGATAAACTGAATCATATTCCCTCCTAACTGTACCGGCACGTCCATATCCGACAAAATCTGCCAGATATCAACGTATCAGCAGATCAGCTCCCTGTCTGCCAGTGCACCAGCCTTTTTAACATCTCCTGCGCCAGTATGCCAATCAGGCAGCCCGTCAGCAGCCCCGCCACGAGAAGCACCGGGATATAATACGCCGCCTGGAACATCTCAACCACGGCCATCGCCACAAAAAGCTGCCCGATATTGTGAAATACTCCGCCTGCGATACTGATTCCGATAATACTGAAGCCGCCCGCCCGCTTTAGCAGCGCCATAACTGAAAGGCTGAGTAATGCCCCCGCAAGACTGTAGATAATACTGAAATAATTCCCGAACAAAAACCCCGACAGAAGGATCCGCACGACAGACAAAAGATACGTCTCCTTAAGCTTCAGCTTAAAAAGCGCAATCACGATAATCAGGTTGGCCAGGCCGAGCTTCACCCCCGGTATCCCAAAAGATATGGGAATCAGCGTCTCGACATAGCTAAAGATCAATGCCAGCGCCGTAAACACGCCAAAATAAGCAACTCTGTCCCTCAATTTCTTCTCCTCCCGCCAAAGTCCGCAGGTCTTCGCCCGAAAGTTTCTGCCGGCCTTATCCGCATGCGTCTTTCGCTCTACTGAGCCACAGCATCAAACTCACTGTTCTCACTGCTGTCCACCGTCACGATCACCTTATTGGGAAGACAGATGATACTCTCCCCGTTTTTCGATACCGCCCGCTGGTTCACGCACAGCTTATCCGGACAGTCCGCCTCCGTCATATCCGCCGTACTGTTCCTGATCTTTAGTCTATTCGTCCCGCCATTAATCTCAATATCCTGATCCTCGGAAAGGCTGTATACCCCCTGTATCTCACCATTCACTTTAACGGTCACGCAGCCCGCTCCCTTGCCCCCGATAAACTCATGGAGCAGAAAGGCAAGTCCCGCCACAAACAAGATGATGCCGATGAGAATCCAGTCCTTCTTCTGTAAATTAATCTTCTCTGCAAACTCTGGCTTTTTCATATTCAGCTTCATATTCACACGCCCTCTCTAATACAAACCTTATTCTAACACAATAAATCCTCCTTCGCAATCACATGTTCGATTGCATATCTTCTTTTTCATTGTTATAATATGATATAATGTCAGGGTTAACAAATCCTGTCAGTCATGGCTGCAAAAAAAACAGCAGCCATAATACATGGAAATACATTTTACCACAATATGTATAAGGGGTGTTATATGAAAATCAAAAAAATGACTGCCTTGATCTGCTCGGCCGTCCTGTTCTTAAGCGGCTGCTCTGGCCTGACAGACAAAAAAGACCAGATATACACGGATACCTTGTTCGACACGGTCATCAGTGTCCAGATCTTTGACCCGGTGGACAAAAGCGTCATCGATGGCTGCCGGAAGCTGTGCCAGGAATACGATGCAAAGTTTTCCCGGACCAATAAGGACAGCGAGATTTCCCAGATTAACAACGCAAAAGGGAAGTTCGTAGAAGTCTCCGACGATACGGTCACACTGTTGAAAAAAGGCATTTACTACGGTGACATGTCAAAGGGGCTTTTTGACATCACCATCGGCTCCGTATCAAAGCTGTGGGATTTCCACGCGGAAAAGCCCTCCGTCCCTTCTTCCAAAAAGGTCCGGGCTGCGAGAAACCACGTCAACTACCGCAACATCATGATCGTGGACAACAAGGTAAAGCTCACCGACCGCAAAGCCTCGTTAGACGTCGGGGGCATCGCCAAAGGATACATCGCAGACCGATTGAAGGATTATCTTGTATCGAAGAACGTCAGGCACGCCATCATCAATCTGGGAGGAAATGTCCTCACTCTTGGCACAAAGACTGACGGCTCCAAGTACAATATCGGCATCCAGCGCCCTTTTGATGAAAGCGGCGAGCCGATCACTTCCGTCAAAGTAGCCGGAAAGTCTGTGGTCACTACCGGAACCTACCAGCGGTATTTTGAAAAGAAAGGAAAGTTTTACCACCATATCCTCAGTCCCAACACCGGATATCCCTGTAAAAACTCCCTGTCCAGCGTAACAATCATCACCGACTCATCACTGACCGCCGACGCCATGAGCACGACCTGCTTCCTGCTGGGTTATGAGGAAGGTATGAAACTGGTCAACCTTCTGGACAATGTGGATGCTGTCTTTATCACAGATGACAATGAAATCCACTACTCCGACAATTTTCTCAAAAAGAAGTAAACCGCCTGGATGCGGCCAGCCATCTTCTGCACTGTCCTTTCAGACGTACAAAAAAGGAACCACGCCCAAGAACCGGTGCTAAAGCACCTGCTGCTTGACGGGGTTCCTTTTTCGTATGCAAAAGGCCAGCCATCCGGCGGAACATGAACGTTGCCAGCCTAATTATCTAACCACCTGACCATCTAACCGTCTAATATATACCTGTCAGATAAGTCATCCCAAACACAACAACGACGAGCAGATAGAGTACCATCACCGCGCCCATGACGATCAACTGTGCACGGCAGAAATTCCGCCGGTTGACGTTGCCCGTGCTGCCAAAGGCCCACACAATGTACAGGATGATTCCCGCACAGGGGATCATGCCGGCAAGAATCGTGAGCAGCCAGTCTCCCATAGACATCGGACTGGTATCCATATCCTGGTAATGATCCTGATTGTAGCCCATATTATTGCTGATATTGTAATTCAGGTTATCCTGATACTGGGTATTGCCGTTCTGAGCATTCTGATATTGATAATTAATGCTCTGGGTATTCTGATACTGGGTATTGCTGCTCTGATACGGATAGCTGCTCTGCCCGCTGCTGGCCGGATCGTTCTGCTGGTATCCTGCATAAGAGCTTCCCCCCTGGCTCTGGGTGTACGGGTACACCGTACTGCTCTGGGCAGCATCCTCCGCTGTCACATCCGCATTAGGATCCGTGTAAACGGGCTTTGCATCCGCATCCATATCCGCATTCGGGTCTGTATATACTGGCTTAGCTTCTGTCTGTTCCTTCTCATCCGGTGTATTGTTCAACTTGT
>Ga0137306_101345_pt1 | contig 25587 bp, 25 predicted proteins | sample Inofroosms_March_FD_97187 | JGI IMG/M metagenome (GOLD analysis project Ga0137306, IMG submission 97187) | Mouse cecal microbial communities from Vienna, Austria - N-Acetylneuraminic and N-Acetylglucosamine D2O microcosms_March | ecosystem: Host-associated > Mammals > Digestive system > Large...
AAAGAACCATCGTCCATATCCATATTGCGTCCAGTGTCCTTAAACTGTCTATTCATTTTCTGCTGCCCCCCTGTGAGAAAGGTTTTATCGCAAAAGTAATATTCTGTTACGGCACTTGGATTTCGTTGGCGATTTCTGCAACTGATTTTCCAGTCGTATCGATTTTTATGGTTTTCAGTCTTGATACAGATTACACCACAGAAATTAATTCCAACTCATCCCATAGCGGGTCTTTTCCAAGCCTGCACATATAGCTTGTATAATTTGTAGGTTCAAAGTTTTCTCCTGAATGTCTCCATACAGTGTCGCACTCAGCGCAGATATAGATCGTCTCCTGAGTTTCTTTCACAACTGCTTCATATATGGGACCTTCTTCGCAGAATGGGCAGGCAGTCATAGTAAACTCCTTTTTATGAGAAAAGCGCCTCTGCTTCCTAAAACAGAGGCGTTTTCACTTATTTAACTAAATAGCTCATGTCATACAGTCCCGGCTTTTCCACACCGGCGATGAACTTGGCGGCCTCTACCGCCCCCTGGGCGAAAATTTCCCGGGAGAGGGCGGTGTGCTTGATCTCCATGATCTCGTCGTGCCCGGCGAAGATGATCTCGTGCTCGCCTACGATGGTGCCGCCCCGGACGGCGGAGATGCCGATCTCCTTCTTATCCCGAGGGTGGCGGGTGGAATGGCGTTCGTAGACGTACTGTGTCTCATGTCCGCAGGACTGAGCCGCCGCGTCGGCGATCATCAAGGCGGTGCCGGAGGGGGCGTCCACCTTCCGGCGGTGGTGGCGCTCCACAATCTCGATGTCATAGCTGTCGCCAAGGACGGCAGCGGCCTTCTTCACCAGCTCCAGCCGTACATTGATGCCCAGAGACATGTTGGCCGATCGGAGAACGGCCGTCTTCTCCGACAGCTCTGCGATCTTTGCTGTCTGTGCCTCCGAAAGTCCCGTGGTGCACACCACCACCGGCAGATTCTTCTCCCCGCAGTATTCCAGCAGCTGGTCCACGGCCGGGGCCGAGGCGAAATCGACGACCACATCCGCCTCTTCAGAGCATTCCTTAAGAGAGCCGTATACAGGATACTTCTGAGATATGCTGTTGTTCTTATCGATCCCCGCAACAATTACAATGTCATCCCGCCCGGAGACCAGCTCCGTAATCGTCCGGCCCATGGCTCCGTTGCAGCCATGCATGATCATCTTTACCATAGCGCTCCTCCTTATAAAATCCCGTATTCCCGCATGGCGGCGGCCAGAGCCTCTTTATGAGCCGGCTCCATCTCGGTGAGAGGCAGGCGCAGAGGTCCTGCCTGTCTGCCCATGAGATTCAGAGCGGCCTTGACAGGGATAGGGTTCACCTCGCAGAACAGCTGGCTGATCAGAGGCACCGCTTCAAGCTGCAGCTTCAGGCTCCTCTTCACATCGCCGTCGAAGAAGGACTGACAGATGTCATGAGTCTGCCTGGGAGCCACGTTTGACAGAACGGAGATCACACCCTTGCCGCCCATGGCCAGGAGAGGCACGATCTGATCGTCGTTGCCGGAGTACAGATCCAGGGCTCCGTCAGCCATCTGCATCATGGTGGCGATGGAAGAGAAATTGCCGCTGGCCTCTTTCACTCCCACGATATTGGGAACCTCTCTGCACAGAGTCACTATGGTCTCGGGAGTCATGGTCACTCCTGTTCTCCCCGGAATATGATACAGAAGAATGGGGATACTCACGGACTCGGCGACGGCTTTATAATGGGTGATCAGACCTTTCTGTGTGGCCTTATTGTAATAGGGAGTCACTAAAAGCAGACCGTCGGCTCCTGCCTTCTCGGCCTCCACCGACAGATGGATGGCCTCCTTCGTAGAATTAGAGCCGGTCCCGGCGATCACCGGGATCCTGCCGCGGACAGCCTGGCAGGTATACCGGACCACCTCGATATGCTCCTCATGTGACATGGTAGACGATTCGCCTGTGGTTCCGCAGGATATGATGGCATCCGTTCCTCCTGCAATCTGTTCTTCCAGAAGCTCCGCAAGTTTGGGATAATTCACTTCGCCCTTATCTGTAAAGGGGGTCACCAGCGCTACCCCTGCTCCCTCAAAAATTGCCATAATGAAAACCTCCTTTATATTCTTTTGTGATATGGTATGCATCCAAAAAGAACCAGCCGAAGCCGGTTCTTAAAGACTTTCTTTAAGTAGGGATTCCCACGACCTCTACTTTCTTTCCATGTCTATACTATCATTGTCCGTTGTCTTTGTCAACTTCCTCGTAATTAATGGTGGAGATCGCATCCACATAGGAGCGCAGCTGTTCCGGAAACACTCTGCCTGTCATCAGAAGTCCCATACCGTCCTCTCTGCCGCACAGAAGTTTCTCAAATTCCTCAATAGAAACAATGTTCTTCTCCAGGATCCCCAGAACCTCATCCAGAATCAGCAGGTCGCACTCGCCGGTAGCCACCACTTTTTTTGCGAAATTAAAGCCGTTGCGGATATTGATCAGTTCCTCCTGCTTCTCCTCCTCGGAAAGATTCTCAAAATAGGTGTCCGCTTTCTCGAAACGGAATACCTTGAACTGAGGCTCCATACACTTTAAGATATCAAGTCCTTCCTGATTGGGGCTGCCTTTCAAAAACTGGATCATAATCACATCCTTCTGTTTCGTCAGCGCCACGATCCCTTTTCCTACAGCCAGAGAGGTCTTGCCGACGCCGTTTCCGCAGATCACTTCCACTTTTCCCTGTTTCATTCTTTTGCACCTCTTTATCTTCCGACTCCTCCGCCTCCTGTAAAGCAGACGGAATCGCCTTGTGCGGTAAACAACTTTGTCCGCATATAGTAGCATATATTTTCATTTTTTGCAAGGTTTCTGACGATATTTTGTCTGTTTTTTACGATTCTCCAAACTCCAGTTTGCTTACGGATACCTCATAGGCCACTCTCTTCTCACATTCGCTGTCGCTGAGTTTTTTCGTGTATTCCCTGCTCTGGACCCTTCCCCAGATGCGCACGCGGGCCCCCACCTCAAAACCGGAGGCATACCTGGCGTTCCTGCCCCACGCAATACAGGGAATATAATCTGATTTTCCGTAAGGCCTGTTGACGGCCAGAAGGATATCCGCGATCTCTCTTCCCAAAGGAGTCTTCCGGTAAATGGGAATCTTGCAGATATATCCGTCCAGAAAGATCTGATTGGTTTTGGTATAATCCGTAAACTCTTCCATAAAACTGATCTCTCTCACAAACACGGACAGCACCAGCCGGTTCCGGGTCCCCTCATGCCGGTTATAAGACCGGAACTGACCCGTGGCTTCCACCGTGCAGCCTATGTAATCTTCTCCCACATTGAGAAGTCTTTCCGATATCATCAGCGGGATGATGTCCGACTGCTCGCTGAGACGGCTGACCTCCAGATCCACTACATAAAATCCTTCTCCGAATACTTCATGACTGAACGTAAAACCGGATACGATCTTTCCGATCACAGTCACCTTGTTGTTTTCAATGGCTTTTTCTGACATAGTATTTCTCCTCTTCGACCTTATTAGTTTTTTGCCTTGCAGCTAATAATAAATGTATGCGCTCCCAAGGCCCTCCATGATAAAAAAAGGTCGTGAAGTTTCGACAGAACCAGCCAGTCGGATCCCGGAGATGCCGAAAGGCGGACAAAACCTGTCCGCCTTTTTTTACGTATCAGTTTTTCTTAAAAGAAGCCCGCTTTCTCAGGGTGGGATCCAGGATCCTCTTGCGGATCCTCAGACTCCTGGGAGTCACCTCCAGAAGTTCGTCGGTATCGATAAAGTCCAGACACTGCTCCAGGCTCATATCCCTGGGCGGCGTCAGCTTCAGAGCTTCATCTGCACTGGAAGAACGGGTATTGGTCAGCTTCTTGGTCTTGCAGACGTTGATTTCGATGTCTTCCGCCTTGGGATTCTGGCCGACCACCATGCCTGCATACACCTTCACGCCGGGCCCGATAAACAGGGCTCCTCTCTCCTGGGCGCTGAACAGGCCGTAGGTGATGGATTCTCCGCTCTCATAAGCGATGAGGGAACCTGTTTTCCGGTAGCTCAAATCTCCCTTGTAGGGCCCGTAGCCGTCGAAGATGGTGTTCATGATGCCGTTTCCCTTGGTGTCGGTCATAAACTCTCCTCTGTATCCGATAAGCCCCCTGGCCGGAATGGAAAATTCCAGTCTGGTATAGCCTCCGTTTCCAGGGCTCATGCCCTGGAGCTCTCCCTTCCGTGATGTCAGTTTCTGGATCACGGCGCCGGCAAATTCCTCCGGCACGTCGATGTAGGCCAGTTCCATAGGCTCCAGCCTCTGATTTCTCTCATTAAACCGGTACAGCACCTCTGCCTTGCTGACCGCAAACTCAAAGCCTTCCCTGCGCATGTTTTCGATAAGGACAGACAGATGAAGTTCTCCCCTTCCCGAAACCTTAAAGCAGTCGGGAGAATCGGTCTCCTCCACCCGCAGGCTCACATCCGTGTTCAGTTCCCTGAACAGACGGTCCCTCAGATGTCTGGAGGTGACGTACTTGCCTTCCTGACCTGCCAGCGGGCTGTCATTGACCATAAAATTCATGGCGATAGTAGGTTCGGAGATCTTCTGGAACGGGATAGCCTCAGGCTTGTCCACGGAACACAGGGTATCCCCGATATGCAGGTCCGTGATCCCGGATATGGCCACAATGGATCCGATGCCCGCTTCCTGAACTTCCACCTTGTTCAGGCCGTCAAACTCGTACAGCTTGCCGATCTTTACCTTTCTCATGACCCCCGGATCGTGGTGGTTCACCAGGGCGCACTCCTGGTTCACCCTGATCCTGCCGTTGTCCACCTTGCCGACGCCGATGCGCCCCACATATTCGTTGTAATCAATCGTGCTGATCAGCACCTGGGTCCCCTCCTCCGGGTCGCCCTCCGGCGCGGGGATATGTTCGATGATGGTCTCAAACAGAGGGCTCATGTCCTTCGCCTCGTCCTCCAGATTCCTCTTGGCATATCCCTCCCTGGCGGAGGCGAACAGAAACGGGCAGTCCAGCTGGTCATCGGATGCATCCAGATCCATCAGGAGTTCCAGAATCTCATCTACCACTTCCTCCGGTCTCGCCTCCGGCCTGTCGATCTTGTTGACGCACACGATGACGGACAGATCCAGCTCCAGAGCCTTTCTCAGCACAAATTTGGTCTGAGGCATGGCCCCCTCATAGGCGTCTACCATGAGGATCACGCCGTTGACCATCTTCAGCACACGCTCTACCTCGCCGCCGAAATCCGCATGGCCCGGGGTATCGATGATATTGATCTTCGTATCCTTATAAAATACGGCCGTGTTCTTGGACAGGATGGTGATGCCCCTCTCCCTCTCGATATCGTTGGAATCCATAACGCGCTCTGCCACTTCCTGATTGGCCCGGAACACGCCGCTCTGCTTCAGAAGCTCGTCTACCAGAGTGGTCTTGCCATGGTCAACATGGGCAATGATTGCAATATTTCTCACATCTTCTCTTTTTATTTTCATAATCGTTCCCTTCCTTAACAACACACTACTATAGCATTACGACAGGATAATTGCAAGCATATTTTCTCGGTCCCATGCGTCAGAATACCAGGACTTCCCCCTCCAGGATCCCGTAATATACCGGATCGCTCTCATCTATCCTGGCTCTTCCCGATGTGGCCTCCGTGATCTCCGCCTTCAGCTGCTGCGCCTGTTCCAGAGGCGCCATTACCCGGATTTCCACCTCTTCTGTATACTGACTGTCCATGACGGGGATCTGATTCTGTCCGAGAATGTACTGGATCTTCCCGATCCCGGAATAATCCGTGGTGATCCGGATCTGTTTTCCCGGACGCTTCTCCAGGACAGTGCTGTTTCTCAGACCCTCCTGGGCGGCGCCGGAGTAGGCCCTCACCAGACCTCCTGTCCCCAGAAGGGTTCCGCCGAAATATCGGATGACCACCAGGCATATGTTATGGACTCCGGAACCCAGGATCACATCCAGTATGGGCCGGCCTGCAGTCTGAGCCGGCTCCCCGTCATCCGAGCAGCGCTGGGTCTGGTTTCTGTCCCCGATCACATAGGCAAAACAGTGATGTCTGGCATCCCAGTACTGTTTTCTCATCTTCTCAATAAACTCCGCCGCCTCCTGTTCCGATTCCACCGGACAGGTCCGGGCGATAAACCGCGATTTTTTCTCAACCAGTTCTCCTGTACCGCCTTCCCACAAAACATGATACCTCTCCGTCATGGTCAAATCTCCTTTATCCAATCTGTTATGATTGTCAATCATAGTATAAATTCCGGCTTCTGACAAGCAGGATTTCCGGCTTTTCGCCTCATGCCGGAGTTCCTGTACAAACCTTAAGAATCCGTTCTATTGAATTGCCGGAGAAATTTTGCTATAATGTACCGGTGAAGGAGGACTTCGATTCTATGAATTATGGAAAAAAAGCCACAGAAAAAAAGCTGAAGGATTCGGCTTCCAATACTCACAGATACGCCAGCAGGCTTTTTCTCGGTTTCTTTAAGACCCTGCTGCTTATGATGGTTATGGTCATCGTGGTCGGAGTCAGCACAGGCATAGGCATGATAAAAGGCATCATCGACAGTGCCCCTGAGATCAATATCGAGAGCATCGTCCCCCAGGGATTTGCCACCACCATCTATGACAGCGCCGGCAATCTGACCGATACACTGGTCATGGCCGGCTCCAACAGGGATCCTGTCACTTATGAAGAGCTTCCCCAGGATCTGATCGATGCCTTTGTCGCCATTGAGGATTCCCGGTTCTGGGATCACAACGGCATCGACCCCCGCTCTATCATCCGGGCCGTCAAGGGCGTGCTTACGGGGGACCGTTCCGCCGGAGGCGGCAGCACCCTGACCCAGCAGCTGATCAAGAACAATGTATTTAACGGCGGACGGGAACAGAGCTTCGGAGAGCAGCTGGAGCGGAAATTCCAGGAACAGTATCTGGCGGTACAGCTGAGTAAGACCATGAGCAAGGAGATGGTTCTCACCAATTATCTCAACACCATTAATCTGGGCAAGGACTGTCTGGGAGTCAAAGTGGCCGCCAGACGCTATTTTGATAAGGAAGTTTCCGATCTTACTCTGTCCGAGTGCGCCGTCATCGCCGGCATCACCCAGAATCCTTCCAGGCTGAACCCTATCTCCGGCCAGGAACGGAACGCAGAAAAGAGAAAAGTGATCCTCCAGTACATGTTCGAACAGGGCTATATCACCAAAGACGAACAGGAGGAGGCGCTGGCGGACGACGTCTACGCCAGGATCCAGAACGTGGATTCCATCACCAAGGATACTCCCACCCACTACAGCTATTTCACCGACGAACTCATCGGCCAGGTTCTGGAGGCCCTGACAGAGGATCTGGGCTATTCCTACAACCAGGCCCACAACCTGCTCTACAGCGGCGGTCTCCAGATCATGACCACCCAGGATCCGGCTCTCCAGGCCGTCGTGGATGAGGAGATCAATAATCCGGACAACTATCCCACTGTCCAGTACTCTCTGGAGTACCGGCTGTCGGTCACTCACTCTGACGGCGAGACCACTCACTACTCCCAGGAGAACATGAGGACCTGGCATAAGCAGGTCCTGGGAGATACCGACTTTGACGCCCTCTACAACAGCGAGGACGAGGCCCGGGCAGACGCGGAAAACTATAAGGCATACGTTGTCCGGGAAGGAGACCAGGTTATCGGAGAAAGTATTACCGTCACCCTTCAGCCCCAGATTTCGTTTGTGCTTATGGATCAGGCCACCGGCCAGGTAAAGGCCATCAGCGGAGGACGGGGACCCAAGACAGCCAGCCTCACCTTAAACCGCGCCACCAACGTACCCAGGCAGCCAGGATCCACCTTTAAGGTCATCACGGCCTTTGCTCCGGCTCTGGATACGAGAGGCGCTACTCTGGGGACCGTCTACTACGACGCCCCCTATACCATAGGAAGCAAAACCTTCCGCAACTGGTATTCCAGCGGATATCAGGGATATTCCAACATCCGGGACGGGATCATCTACTCCATGAACATCGTTGCAGTCAGATGTCTTATGGAGACGGTTTCTCCCCAGCTGGGCGTGGAATACGCCCAGAATTTCGGTATCACCACCCTGACCGACACCGACTATAATCCGGCCACCGCTCTGGGCGGCCTGACAAAAGGCGTTACCAATATGGAGCTGACTGCGGCGTATGCCTCCATCGCCAACAACGGCGTATATACCAAACCCGTATTCTTCACCCAGATACTGGACCGCAACGGCAAGGTACTCATCAGCACCGAACCTGAGACGCACCGGGTGCTGAAGGACTCCACCGCCTTTCTTCTGACAGATGCCATGGAGGATTCCATGATCAGCAGCAGAAAGTTTTCCAGAGCAGGTTCCGGTCCCTCTGCCACCAGCACCAGAGCCAAGCTCCCCGGCATGTCCTGTGCCGGAAAAAGCGGTACCACCACCAGCAACAACGATGTATGGTTCGTAGGATATACTCCCTACTATACTGCCGGTGTCTGGGTGGGATTCGACCGCAACCAGAAGCTGTCCTCCTCTGCCGGTGAGACCAATTATCACAAAGACATATGGCGAAAGATCATGTCCCGGATCCACGAGGGCATGAACGATCCCGGTTTTCCGGTTCCTGACAGCATAGAGACGGCCCAGATCTGCCGCAAATCCGGCAAACTGGCAGTAGCCGGAGTGTGCAGCGCCGATCCCAGAGGGAATGCGGTCTACACGGAATACTTTGCCAAGGGCACGGTGCCCACAGAGGTCTGCAACAATCATGTATCGGCAGCGGTCTGTTCGGAATCTCACATGCTTCCCACAGAATTCTGCCCTGAAAAGATCACCGGAGTCTTTATGTCCATCCCCACGGGTGAGACGGGAGGAACCGACGATTCTGTGTTCCTTCTTCCGGAGACATGTACCATCCACACGGAGACCTCCACTATCCTGGATCCGGAGACTTCGGAAACAGGCGAGCAGACCTATCCCTTCGGTCCGGGATACGGCCCGGGATACGGTCCCGGATATGTCCCTTCCAATCCGTCGGGAGGAGGAAATACCACAGGGCCCGGTCAGGCCGACACGCCCTCTTCTTCATCTGTGCAGTACGTCAATCCTGACGGCCTGCGGTAACCCCCCTTTCAGGGGCCTGTGCACAGAAAAAAGCGGACTTTCAGAAATCTCTGATGGTCCGCTTTTATTTGTGCCTAGCTTTTCATTTTCGGTTTAAAGATCTGCGCCCCCAGATATCCGAAGACCAGGGCCCCGCAGATCCCGGCGGCACTCGCCGTAAAACCGCCTTTGAACACTCCCAGGAATCCGTCTGTCCCGATCCCCTCCTTCACCCCTTTCCAAAGGGTATTGCCGAATCCCAGAAGAGGCACCGTGGCCCCGGCTCCGGCCCATTTGGCAAAAGGCTCATAGAGTCCGATACATCCCAGGATGCTTCCCAGGACCACCAGGGTCACCATAATCCTTCCGGGCATCATCTTCGTCTTATCCAACAGGATCTGCACCAGTCCGCAGATCAGTCCTCCTACCACAAATGCTTTCAGATAATCCATCTCTCGCCGCCTCCTTATCCGCAGGTTTCCAGTACCACACCGTGGCAGATACCGGGGATCGTCTGTCCCTCGTTGAAGCTCACAGTAGACAGAAGTGCTCCTGTGGGCAGAAACAGCACCCGTTTCCACTCTCCGGACCGGATCCTGGGAAGGATCAGGGAGCACAGGGTCACGGCCGCACAGCCGCATCCGCTTCCTCCTGCATGGGTATCCTGAGATTCCCTGTCATAGATCTCCATTCCGCAGTCCATATGGATGTCTGTCAGATCGCTGCCTGACTGTTTCATCATATCAAGAAGGATCCGGCTTCCCACTTCTCCCAGATCTCCGGTGATAATCCTGTCATACCAGGTCTCATCCACTCCGAAATCTTCAAAATTCTGCCGGATGGTATGGTAGGCGGCAGGAGCCATGGCCGCTCCCATGTTCATGGAGTCCCTGGCTCCGAAATCCACGATCTTTCCCGGCGTCACGCCGGTGATCCTGGCAATGGCGTTCTGGGCATATTTTTCTCCGCTGGACACTACCGCCGCCCCGGCCCCCGTCACGGTCCATGTGGCCGAAAAAGGCCTCTGATTGCCGTAAGCCAGGGGAAACCGAAACTGTTTTTCGGCTGTGGCGAAATGGCTGGAGGCCATGGCCAGAACCCGGTCTCCATAGCCTGCGTGGACCGTCATGGCTCCCAGACACAGAGCCTCGGCCATGGTGGAACAGGCTCCGTACAGTCCGAACAGAGGGATCTCCATGTCCACGGTGCCGAATGAGGTGGCGATCAGCTGTCCCAGCAGATCACCCGCGAAGAGATACCTGATCTCCTGCCTTCGGATGTCCCCCTTCTCCAGTGCCAGGTCTGCCGCCTGCTTCTGCATGGCCGACTCTGCCTGTTCCCAGGTGTCCGTGCCGAACATCTCGTCCTGCTCCACCACATCGATCAGTTTCCCCAAAGGCCCCTGTCCCTCTTTCTTTCCGGCCACAGAGGCAAAGCTTGTGACCACCGGAGGGGTCTCGAATTCAATGCTGGATTTTCCTTTCTGCATAGTTTCACTCCTTTTTGGCTTTGGTTTCAGTGTTACTATGTCCAAAGGAATGAGGGAATATGCAGGCAAAAACAACGCTTCATTTTTTGATTCGATTTTATGATCTGTGTTCCTTTCCGCAGAACCGGCATCCGAAAGGAGTCGCCGCGCAGCCTCCCAGGGCCGTCTCCCGCAGTTCGTAGGGCATCTTTTTTCCCACACGATACATGGAAGCCAGCATCTCGTCAAAGGAGATCCACTGGCGGATGCCTGAGAGAGCCAGTTCCGCGGCCACCAGCGCATTGGCCACCCCGGCCGCATTGCGGTTCTGGCAGGGATATTCCACCAGTCCTCCCACCGGATCACAGGCCAGGCCCAGCATGTTCATCAGGACCACGGAAGCTGCGTCCAGACACTGTCCCGGTGTTCCGCCCATCAGTTCCACTGCCGCGGAAGCCGCCATGGCGGCGGCCACTCCCACTTCTGCCTGACAGCCGCCGACGGCTCCGGCCACGGTGGCGTTGCGCATGGCCAGATATCCCACGGCTCCGGCATTGAAAAGCCCGTCAGTCATCTCCTGTCTTGATAAATGGTATTGGTGTTCCAGAGACAGCAGAAGCCCCGGGACCACTCCGGCTGAACCGGCTGTGGGAGCCGCCACAATGATGCCCATGGAAGCGTTCACTTCCAGGACCGCCATGGCATAGGTAACGGCAGAACCCAGCACATTTCCGCAGATGTCCTGCCCTTTCAGGTGATGAGTCTCCAATCTCTTGGCCTCGCCTCCGATCAGGCCTCCCATGGACTTTACCGGGTTCCTTAAAGGTGTATAGGCCGATATTTTCATGGTATCGAGCACATTTTCCATCCGATCCTGGATCTGCTCCGCGTCTGCCTCTCCCATATCGCATTCCCGCTGCCTCATGACCTGTGAGATCTTCCAGTGATTCTCATCACACAGTTTCAGCAGCTCCTGTCCGCTTTTAAAATCAATCATCACTGCCTCCTCCCTGTCCGTTCTGAACGATCATCACATCTTCTACAAGAGGATTCTCCAGAAGTTTCCCCTTTATGTCTCCCGGAAGCCGGTTATCAGATTCCACGATCGTATAGGCCTTCTCTCCCTTGGACTCACGGAAGATCCGCATAAAGGCAATGTTCACGTCCGCTTCACTCAAAATCCTGGTAATATGGGCGGCTACCCCGGGCCTGTCCTGCTGGATAACGATGACGGCGTTATATTCTCCCGTAAAGTCCACCTCCACCTGATCGATCCGGGCGATCCGCACCTTTCCTCCTCCCAGGGACTCTCCTCTCACGGTCATCTCCTGTCCGCTGTCGCTGATCATCCGGATGTCTACGGTGTTGGGATGGATATCCGTCTCCTCCGTATTCACCTTAAACACAAATTCCAGTCCCCGTTCCCTGGCTATGGACAGAGAATCCCGGATCCTGATGTCGTCGGTGGCAAAGCCCATGATCCCTCCCAGAAGCGCCTGATCGGTTCCGTGTCCTTCATGAGTCTTGGCAAAGGAACCGTAGAGGGTAAATTCCACTTTTTTCAGCCTGCCGCTGCACATCTTCTGAGCCAGCCCCGCGATGGCGCAGGCGCCGGCTGTGTGGGAACTGGAAGGCCCTACCATCTTAGGCCCCAGTACGTCAAATACACTTATAAATGACATGTCTTTTCTCCTTGTATCTCAGAATAAAAAAATATACCACAGGTTCTCTGATCCTGCCACTGCTTAACCTCTCAGAAGCAGAATGTCATGAGGATCAATCCAGACCCGGATCACATCTCCCTCCCGGGCCTTCCCTCCGGCACCATGAACCGCCCACTGTTCCTTGGGCATCTCCAGCCGCAGCCGGGCGCTGACGGAAGGATCCCGGGATTTCAGGGAGGCAGCCATGACTATCATATTGAATACATCCTCCACGATCCTTTCGATCCGGCATTCTATGATATTGCCGGTCACATGGGGCATGTCTTCACTCAGGATATGGATATAGTGGCTCCTCACTCCGATATGGGTGATCCCCTCCGGCACCGGACGGCCGCACTCCAGACTTACTCCCCAGTCTCTGGCATAGACCCGGGTCCCGTTTTCCGGCTCTGCCGCCGAATAATTCTTACAGCCTGACAGCATACAGGCCGCCATGGTCTCCGGTTCCTCGAACATGGCCTTCACCGGAACCACCGGAGTCGCCGTTCCCCGGTCCATGACACAGGCGCTTTTGCAGATCCGGTAAATCTCGTCGCGGCTGTGAGATACAAAAAGAACCGTCCCTCCGAATTCTTTCAAATGATCCATCAGTTCCAGCTCCAGCTTCCAGCGCAGATACCCGTCCAGAGACGAGAAAGGCTCGTCCAGCATCAGAAGCTCCGGTTTCATCAGCAGGATCCTGGCCAGAGCCACCCTCTGCTGCTGGCCGCCGGACAGCTGTCCCGGCCGCTTCTGCTCCAGTCCGGTCAGACAGAAACGCTCCGCCATCTCCGCCGCTGCCTTTCTGGCTCTGGTCCTGTCTTTTTCCCATGCTTTCAGCCCCATCATAAGATTCTTCTCCACCGTCATGTTGGGGAACAAGGCATAATTCTGGAACAGAAGCCCCATGCGGCGCTTCTGAGGCGGAAGATCGATTTTTTTCTCCGAATCGAACATGGTCTTTCCGTTGAGCACGATCCTTCCTCTGTCCGGTTTCATGATGCCGGCGATACATCTGAGGGTCGTGCTTTTGCCGCAGCCGGAAGCCCCCAGGATCCCCATGACCTCATCTTCTGCCTGAAACCGGGCGGAGAGCCGAAAACCGCCCAGGTCTTTCTCAATGTCTACATACAACGACATGGTCAATCCCTTCTGCCTTCCCTGTTTTTTCGCTCCAGCATATTCACGGTCAGAAGCACCACCGCCGAGATCGCCATGTTTACCATGACCCACTTAAATGCCAGTTCTTCCTGATCCGTCCGCCAGAGCTGATATACGGTGGTGGATATGGTGGCTGTCCTGCCCGGCGTATACCCTGCCAGCATACTGGTGGCGCCGTACTCTCCCAGAGCCCTGGCAAACGCCAGCACCACTCCGGCCAGAATCCCCTGGCGGCAGGCAGGCAGGCGGATATGCCAGAAGATATAGGCATTGGACAGCCCCAGAGTCTGTCCCGAGCAGGCGAGAGTTTCGTCAAAGCTTTCAAAAGCCCCTCTGGCCGTCCGGTACATCAGCGGGAAAGACACTGCCACAGCGGCAAAGATCCCTGACTGCCAGGTCATGACCAGCCTCATGCCGAACTGCTCCAGGAACCATCTTCCAAGGGGCCGCCTGGTTCCCAGGAGAAGCAGCAGGAAATATCCCACCACCGTAGGCGGCAGCACCATGGGAAGCGTCAGGATCACATCCAGGACCCCTTTCACCACCCGGTTCAGCTTTGCGATATAACAGGCTGCAAAAATTCCTGTGAAGAAGACGATCACGCTGGAGATCAGCGCGATCCTCAGTGAGTTATAAAGGGGATACCAATCCATACGTTTCTCCTTATCCGGGGTTTTATCCGGAGACAGCCTCTGTTACTGTCTTGCACACTCTGCCGCCGTTCCCCTCAGAATCCTCAGCCCGTGGTCAAGAGAATCGAGAATAAAACCCAGGCTCTCCTTCACGGCTTTCGGGCTTCCCGGCAGATTCACGATCAGAGTCTTTCCTCTGATCACAGACACCCCCCGGCTCAACATGGCCCTCGGCGTGATCTCCATGGACTTAAAGCGGATATACTCCGCAATCCCCGGAGCATTGCGGTCCGCCACCGCCATGGTGGCCTCCGGAGTCTGATCCCGCATGGAAAAACCTGTGCCGCCGCTGGTCACCACCAGATCCACCTGGCGCCCGTCTGCCAGGCGTTTCAGCTGAGTCTTCAGCGCCGCCGGCTCGTCGGGAAGGATCATAGTCTCCACCACCTCATATCCTGCATTTCCCAGCATGACTTTTGCGGCAGGTCCGCTCTCGTCTGTCCGTTCTCCTCTGGAGCCCTTATCGCTGACCGTAATCACGGCCGCCGTAAAAGGCCTTTCCGGGTCAGGAAGGGTGACTGTCAGCCGGTCTCCCGGGCAGATGTCTCCCTCTTTGATCACCTCCGCAAAGACGCCCTCATGAGGCATGATACACTCCCCCATCCGTTTAAAGATGGCACAGTGGCTGTGGCATTCCTTCCCGATCTGAGTCATTTTCAGTTCCGCGGTACCCACTGTAAACCGGCTTCCCACAGGCAGGCTTTTAAAATCGATGCCTTCCACCACCAGATTCTCTCCAAAAGCTCCGTGATCTACATTGGCCCCTCTCTCATTGAATTCCCTCACCTTGTCATAGGAAAGAAGGCTGACCTGGCGATGCCAGTTTCCTGCGTGGGCATCTCCGTCGATGCCGTGGCAGGGCCGTACATGGATCCGGTCCACTCCCTTCTTTTCCGTTCCCTTTTTCTCGCTGACACAGACCGCCTTTACGATCCCTGTCAATTTGTCTGTTCCTGCCGGCATATCGCTCATCTTTCGCTCCTTTCTCTCTCTGAAGACCTGGGATTCACAAATTCACCGCTTTTTCCGCCCGTCTTTTTTTCCAGATACACGGCTCCGATCTCCATGGATTTATCTACTGCCTTACACATATCATAGATGGTGAGAAGAGCCACGCTGACCCCTGTCAGCGCCTCCATCTCCACCCCTGTCTTCCCCGTGGTGCAGGCCGTGCAGACTGCCTGGATCTCATGATTCTCTTCCTTCATCTCAAACTCGACGGCCAGCTTCGTCAGATTCAGAACATGGCAGAGGGGAATCAGTTCCCATGTCTTCTTGGCTCCCATGATCCCTGCTACCCGGGCCACGGCCAGCACATCCCCCTTTTTCATGGAACCCCGGGCCACCTTCTCAAAACACTCCTGACTCAGGAAAATACTTCCCCGGGCTACAGCCTCCCGCCTGGTATCCTCCTTTTGTCCCACATCTACCATCCAGGCATTGCCCTGTCCGTCAAAATGCGTAAATTCCATCTGAAGCCTATCCTCCGATCCTCACCATATTTTCATTTTCCGTCATCTGTTCCGGATGCTCGAAGCAGTGTGCTCCCGGTTTTCCCCATATGGTCTCTCTCATGGTATCCAGAAGCTTCCGTTCCTGTTCTTCCCCGGTATCGCCGCTCCGAAGGATACTCATCAGGTCCGCCCCGTCCTCATAACAGAGACAGCTTTTGAGATAACCCCGGGAAGTGAGACGAACCCGGTTGCAGCTGTCACAGAATTTGCCGTGGATGGCGCTGATGAGGCCTATGCTTCCCTCAAATCCCGGGATCCTGTAATAGACTGCCGGACCGTTGCCGTGGACTCGGTGGTCCTCTTCCAGGCCGGGATACATGGCCTTAAGCCTGGACAGCAGCTTTCTGTGATCCACGGACTCATACTGTTTTCCGTATCCGACAGGCATCATCTCGATAAACCGGACATCCGCCCCGTAGTCCCCTGCCAGTTTCAGAAGTTCCGGCCAGCCCGGGCCGTCGTAAGCATATCCCAGCTGCCTGGCTACATCCGCCAGATTAAGAGACACCGCATTGATCTTCACCGGCACCTGCCTGTCCTTTCCGGCCCGGATGGCCAGTTTCACGGCTCTCAGCACCGGCTCAAGAGACCCGCCTCCCGTCAGCGCCTGATACAGTCCGGGATCCAGAGTATCCAGGCTGATATTGATCCCGTCGATGCCCGCTTCCATCAGTTCCTCCAGATATTGCTCCAGCAGGATCCCGTTAGTGGTAATGGTTACTTTTTCAATTCCCGGAATCTCCTTCAGCATTCGGATGAACTGACAGCAGCCCCTCCTTACCAGGGGTTCCCCTCCTGTGACCTTGATCTTGCGGATCCCGAGTTTTGCCCCGGCAGCCGCGATCCGGGCACATTCTTCCAGAGTCAGGATCTCTGCCATGGACACCCACGTCACTCCCTCGGGCATACAATAACGGCATCGCAGATTGCAGCGGTCCGTGATGGATATCCTCATATAGTCAATTTCCCGTTTTAAATGATCTCTCAATTATATAACCTCCAGAAACACGTCTGTTACGCCTCCGCAGACCATGCCCTCCTCTTCTGCCTCTTCTCCGGTCATGTCCACCCGGCACATTCTCCTCTCTTCCCCGCCGCCGCGGATCATATGCAGCGCCCGCCGGACCACGTCTGCTTCCATACAGCCTCCTCCGATGGTGCCCACACACCTGCCGTCAGGCAGTATCAGCATCCTGGTCCCCACTTCCCGGGGCGCAGAGCCTTTCCGCATGACAATGGTTGCCAGCACACGTCTCTCCTGCTCTTCCTCTTCCCTTTCGGGATCAAGGATCTCCCGCAGCAGCTCCCCGGAGTATCCGCAGGTACGTCTTATCCTGTTTTTTACTTCAATAATCTCTGCCATAATGGCCACACCGATCTCCTCCGGCGTCTCTGCCCCGATATCCAGACCGATGGGACTGTAAAGCCGTTCCAGCACGGCCGGATCCCCTCCGTCTTCTGCCACCTTCTCCTTCACGGCAGCCACCCTGCGGCGGCTTCCGATCATACCGATGTAAGCATGGCTTTTCCTTACGATCTTCTCCAGGCATACCTGATCAAACCGGTGTCCTCTGGTAACGATGACAAAGTAGGTATCGCTTCCCCCCTGGATCCTGTCCAGTCCCCTTTCAAAAGAATCGCACAGAACCTCCGTGGCACCCGCCTGTCTGGCGTGGTCCGCAAACAGAGGCCTGTCCTCCAGAACCGTCACCCGGCATCCCATCATCAGTCCGATCTTTATGACCGGTATGGACACATGACCCCCTCCGCAGATGACCAGATGCATCTCCTGGCCCAGCCAGTCGCAGAATATCCTGTTTCCCCTGATCTCTTCCGTCTTCCTAAGTCCGCCCTCCCCGGTAAGGAGCCGGCCAAATTGTTCCTGATTCTCCGTAAAAAAACCGCCCTGTCTCGACTCCCACACCAGGCTGCCGTCAGAAAACACTGCCTTCTCACCGGCGGCTTCTCCTTCCAGAACCTCTGCCGTCATGTTCTTTTTGTCCGGGTCGCATTGGGAAACCACCCTGTAAAAATCCAGCCTGCCCATATCAGACTCCCTTTCCAAAGCCGCAGTTGGGGAAGGTGCAGACAGGACAATTGAGGCACAGTCCCCCCTGTCCCAGAGCCGCCAGCTCCTCCTTATACACCTGATCGTCTGCCATGACTCTGGGCAGCACCAGGTCGAAGATCGTGCGCTTCGCATACATGACGCAGCCGGGCAGCCCCATGATCACCGCGGTCCGCTCCCGTCCTTCTTCCTTCACCTCATAATATGCCAGCAGGAACATGGCTCCCGGCAGCACCGGGGCTCCGTAGGATATGATCCGCGCCCCTGTATTTTTAATGGCCAGAGGAGTCTTGTCATCGGGATCCACACTCATGCCTCCGGTACAGATCACCACATCGGCGCCTTTGCCGATCATGTCAAGAATGGAGGCCGTCACTTTCTTATCATCATCATTCCATGTGACGTGGTCTGTGATCTCCGTATCAAATTCTTTTAATTTCTCCTCAATAACCGGTGTGAAGGTATCCTGGATCCTCCCGTAAAATACTTCGTTTCCTGTAGTTATGATCCCTACTTTTTTATGTAAGAACGGTTTCAGTTCCAGAATCGGTTTCCCTCCCGTAGCCTCCATGGCTGCCTTTTTGGCCGCTTCCATCTTTTCCTGTCTGATCACCAGAGGAATGATTCTGGTTCCCGCCAGCTTATCCCCTTTTTTCACCGGGAAATTGCCGTGACGGCTGGCGATCATCATCTCTCCGAAGCCGTTGACTGCCTTCAGGCCCTTATTATCCACCTTTAAAAGCCCGTCACATTCCGCAGTCAGCTCGATCTTTCCTTCTTTTACGCCGGAGCGGCTCATATGGTCTCCCCGGCAGATATCACAGAGGATCTCTGCCCCTTCGTTTTCATGGAGCATCCCTTCCTCCTGCTCCCACACATACAGCTGATCTTTGCCCACGCTGAGAAGCACCGGGATATCCTCCCTGGTCACGATGTGGCCTTTACGGAATACCGCATCCTTGGTCACTCCCCTGACGATCTGCGTAATATCATGGCACAGTACCGCGCCTTCTGCATCCACTGTCCGGATCAGTTTCATGATTCTCTTCCTCCATCTGTCAGTAATCGGATCAGGCATTCTGTTCTCTCTGCCTGCCCGCCGTTAAAATCCTTTGCCCATATAGGTCTGATAAGCCTGGTCCGTAAAATCCTGTATGGCCCCTACCATAAGCTCATAGGATTTTGTCAGCTTCCGTCCCTTTTCCGTCAGCAGGGAGCCGCCTCCTCCGCTGCCGCCTGTCCACCGCCGGACCACGGGAAATCCCAGCTGCTGTTCCAGTCCTTTTATCATCTTCCGTCCTTTGCTGTAGGAGATGTCCATATGGATACAGGCCTCCTGAAGAGAGCCTGTCTGTCCGATCAGGGTAAGGAGCTTCTGTACTCCGGGTCCGTAGAAAGGCTCGCTGGCAGTCAGCCTCACCTGGATCTCGGGCCTGATGGGATATCCCTGTCCTCTCCGATAATTCCAGTCCAACAGTTCCTCATACTGCTCTCTGGTATCCATATCACGGTAGATCCCCTCGTCCTCCACTTCCAGGTCCGTGACGGTGATACCGGAATGTTTGATGGCCGCTCTCAGACCTCCCGGTCCCTCATATCCGCACAGCTCCTCTGCCACCTGGCTCCAGAGCATAACGGGATGTCCCGCTTCCCCGTGGCACACGGTCCTGATGATGGGAGCATCGATCATCAGCTGCTGCCGGATGGTGTCCGGCATAATAGCCGGCAGATCCATGGGCAGGATCATCAGGCGTTCACAGTCCCCGCTGGCTGCATGGATCCCCAGCTGTACGGAGTCAAACATCTGTGTCTCCTGATATCGTTCGTTTTTTACAAACCGAACGCCTGTGTAAGAAAGGTGCTGCTGCAGCTCGTCTCCCCGATATCCGGTCACCACCACGATGGGATCGATCCCCATCTCCTTTAACATCGTCACTATGTGAAGAGAGATAGTGGAGTTACCGAAGGGAAGCATAGGCTTAAAGGCTCCCATGCGGGAGGATAAGCCTGCTGCCACCAGCACCGCACCTGTTGCTTTCATGCTGTTTCTGGATTCCCCTTTCCTGTTTTCAAGTGATCTGGCATGATCTCTAGGAAAACTATACCATAAGAACAGGGGAGAGGCAAGTAGTCCCGGATGCATTTTTATCCGGTCAGGACAGGTTCTCCCCAAACACCTGCTTCATAAGCCGGATAAAGCACCGTTCCATCTGATCAAGATACACATCATTTTTATAGACCACATTGATATCCCAGCTGTCCGGCTCATGGTCATACCGGTAACAGCAGAACTTATCCGCGCCTCCCAGTACATCCACTGCCCTCTGAGGTACGATCGTAACGCCCAGCCCGGCTGCCGCCAGCTGCACGGCAGAGATACAGCTGGATATCTCCATAAATATATGAGGTATAATTCCGTGGCGTTCCAGGATCTCATCGGTCTTCTCCCGGATGGCGTGTCCTTTTTTCAGAAGAATAAACGGCAGATCTCTCATGAGTTCCGGTAAGATTCTGTCATCTGTCCCTTCTTTTATCATCTCTTCTGTCACTGTCCGGGGAGCTGCTACCAGAAACAGCTTTTCTTTATAGATCAGTTCTGTCGTCACTCCTGCCTTCTTTCTGATCCCGTCTCCCGGCTGGACGAAAAATTTAATCTCATCCCGCATGAGGGACTGAAACAGCTCCTCTGACTTGGACTCCTGGATGCGCACCTCCGCAGCCGGATACTCCCGGCGAAATCTCAGGATCACTTCCGGGAGCATATACCCGGCGCGTTCTGTGGGAATTCCAAAATAGATGACTCCCCGCTCTCCCTCGCCGATGTCTTTCAGTTCTCCCCGGAGGTTTTTATCATTCCATACCTTATTCTATCAGAAAAGCACTGCCGTAACAATAATCAAGCAGGACACTCTTTTCCCATATTTCATCTCTGTTCTTTATAATAGTTGATCAGACCTCCCGCCAGCAGGATCTGTCTTTCCTTTTCTGTCAGTGTATCCAGGGTACACTTTATCACGGTGCTTTTCTGACTGTTCTGGATCTCGCTGCCCAGGATCCGGGCTTCCACTTCCGTCTTCCCCTCTCTGAGTATGGACTCCACATCGGGGATCAGCACATAATCACCTTCCTTTAAAGTCAGCCTCTCTTCTGTCCTGAGAGGAAGCATCCCCCAGTTGATCAGATTGGAGCGGTATCGTTTCGTGGCATACTCGTTGGCAATATTGGCATAGCCTCCCAGTACCTTCTGGCAGCTGGCCGCCTGCTCTCTGGAAGAACCGTCTCCGATCTGATGGCTTACCATGACACTGCCCAGACGGATATCTCTCACACTTCCTCCATACCTGCGGACGATTTCTCCCAGAATCCTGTTTAATTCCTCATCACCCGCCGTCCCCTTTTCCCGAAGCTCTGTCTCCAGACCGCGGACCGCCTTGGCCCGTTCCACATATTCTCCGTCCCGGCTGATCATCATATAGTCCGATATCTTCTCCGGATTAGAGCGGAAGGATGAGGCCTCCCCTGAGGGGATCAGTTCATCTGTCGTCACGGATCCTTCATAAGCCCCTGCCACCTTTAAGAGCAGATGTTTCTTAAGAGGATACATCCGGGGCCAGTCGGCGATGTTGGGGCCCATGGTCAGTGTTTTCTCCGGATTGCCTTTTTTGTAATTGTCAAAAACCTGGTTCCTGTAGATCTCGGGATTAAAATGATGTTTCCACTGGCGGTAATCCACTTCCAGTTCCGTGGCCGCCGTCAGACGTCCTCCGTTTCGCACCGTAGCCGCTATGGAACGGGCATCCATAAGGCAGGCCGCCGCCATCTGGCCCTGACCGGGCTTGGAGCCTTCCCGGTTGGGATAGTTTCTGGTCATATGACGGATGCTCACCTGGTTGTTGGCCGGGACATCGGTGACGCCGAAACAGGGGCCGCAGATACATGGCCGCAGGGTGGCTCCGCACAAGGCCAGCTGGGCGCCGAGGCCCTGATTCATCAGATCCTCCATCACAGGCAGGCTGGCCGGATTGATCCCCAGTGAAAGACCGTTTCCCGGTATCCCATAATCTCTTAGGATATCGGCCATAGCCCCGATATTCTCAAACATTCCTCCGCTGCATCCGCTTACCAGAGCCTGGTCCACATAGAACTCCCCGTCTCTCATATGAGACATGAGAGAAAATGGTTCCCCCTTGGTGCCCTTGATCTTCTGTCCCTCTTCCTGGATCCCGCCCAGGATTTCTTCCATATTTTCTTTAAATTTCCTGATGGGCATGGCATTGCTGGGATGAAAAGGCAGGGCGATCATGCACTCCACTTCAGACAGATCAATCTCTATAAGCCCGTCGTAATATGCCCCTTCCTCCGGCCTCATCTCCCGGTATTCTTCCCCGCGTCCGTGTTCTGACAGATATTCTTCTGTCTTCTCGTCCGTACACCAGATACTGGACAGAGCAGCGCTCTCTGTAGTCATGACGTCGATTCCCATACGGTATTCCATGGAAAGGTCACGGATGCCCGGCCCTACAAATTCCAGAACCTTGTTTTTATTGAAATGATTTTTAAAACAGGCCGCCACCAATGCCAGAGCCACGTCCTGAGGACCTACGCCGGGCCGGGGCTTTCCTGTGAGTCTGACCGCGATCACCGGCGGATATGCCAGGTCATAGGTACGGTCCAGAAGCTGTTTGACTACCTCCCCGCCTCCTTCTCCGATCCCCATAGTCCCCAGAGCCCCGTATCGGGTATGGCTGTCGGATCCCAGTATCATCATCCCGCAGCCGGCCATTATCTCCCTCATGTACTGATGAAGGACCGCCCGGTAAGGAGGCACAAAGATGCCGCCGTATTTTTCCACATTCCCCAGACCGAAAACATGGTCATCCTCATTGATGGTGCCGCCCACTGCACACAGCGTGTGATGGCAGTTAGACAGTACATAGGGAACCGGAAACCTCTCGATGCCGCTGGCTCTGGCCGTCTGAAGGATATTCACATAATTATTGTCCGGAGATACCAGAGCGTCAAATTTCAGCTCCAGCCTCTCCATATCCCGGCTGTGGTTATGGATCTTTAATATCCCGTAAGTCATGGTCCGTGTCTTTCCCTCTTCCCTGGAACACGGCGCTTCTCCTGTAATCAGATCTCCCCTGTCAGTTTTACCATAATCTCTCTGCCCCCTCCATTTTATATATTATCTGGTTTTCCCAATTTTGTAATCACGGTCCCGGTTCTCTTCATCTCGGCGATAACCTCTTCCTGCCTTTTCCTCTTGGCCAGGGCCCGCTCCATGGCCAAAGCTGCCTCCTCCGGACGGATCACACAGACTCCGTTCACATCACCTGCGACGATATCTCCCGGATATACGGTCACTCCTCCGCAGCTCACCGGCACATTCACGGCTCCTGCTCCGCTTTTTAAGGCAGTTCCGCAGGTAAGACCTTTTGCAAAAACCGGAAACCCGACCTCCTCACAGCCTTCCAGATCCCGAAAAGCTCCGTCTATGACGACGCCGGCGGCTTTCATAAGCTTTGCGCACAGGCTTCTGTGATCTCCCCAGTATGCGCAGCTTAAGTTGCCTTTTCCTGCGATGACCAGAACATCTCCCTCTTGATTGATTTATTATTCACGACCATTTTCCCGCCTGGCCAAAAAAATATTTTTTGCTTTTTTCATCATATATGCTGCCGCCAAACTTCCGATCAGACCGCAGAAAAATCCAATCAGTTTCGCATTATCATTGTAGCGAAACCATGCGCTCCCTTTAAATTTCTGAATATCAAAATCCGGATAATTCCCTCTTCCGCTTATAACAGAAAAAAGTATATAAAAATTCGGCAGGTTTGTAAACAGCAAATGGGTTTCCATCACTGTAAAAGAATTGTGCGCAATAAGATCTATAAGCCGATTCTGACCGATTTTTTCAGACAGATAATCCATAACCTTATACCAGAACAGGATCCCTGTAACAGATGTGATCAGAGGAAGATACCATGAATTAAAATTTCCCATTCCGGATGTGGCGATAAAATTAATCTTTTTACCATAAACGCAGATTAAGATCACGTTTACGCATATACAGAACAGGCAGGTCTTGACTGCGCTCAGCTTCTTCACATATCCTTCCAGATATTGATGAAAAAAATATCCCAGATGATAAAACTGCAGATAAAAAAGCATTCTTAAAACCGGAAGATATATTCCTCTGTTATATCCCTGCATACACAGAACCAATGCCCCGCAGCCTGCTGTTATATAGCCTGCAAGCAATACGGAGTCCGTAACTCTTCCTTCTTTCCTGAGGATATTACGCGTCATATTATACGTCACAGAAACATAAAAAAGCATGATTACAAACCAGGATGGGCCGTTGACAGAAGACAGAGGACCGCTTATGAGACAATATTTCAGACTCTGGAGACTCATACTGCAATACCAGTTTACAATCCCGAGACGCTTGAAAATATAAGCGAGACCGTTTCCTGCCAGATTCCAGATGAGATACGGTATGAGCAGCCTTTTGCTTTTATGGATTAAATGTTCCACCGTAGATTTTCTTTTGTAAAAATATCCCGATATGAAAACCAGCAGAGGCATATAAAAAGAATTATACGGGAAAATACCGGACAAAATTCCGATTGTTGTTCCTGTATGATCATCAATGACCATAATCATGATAAGCGCTTCCAGATATTGAAAGGTCTGATTTCGGTTGCCGGCTCTATCTGCATTCTTCATCATTTTTTTGACCTCTGTTACTCTCAGATATTATAAAAACAGGACGATGTTTTGATTCCATATATATTTTCGCTATATACTGTCCCATAATTCCTATACAAAACAGCTGAATACCTCCGATAAAAATGATAATACAGACAATAGAGGCCCAGCCTGCAACAGGATCTCCGAAAATCAGCCTGCGCAATACCAGAAAAATCAGGATCATAAACGAGCAGAACGTCATTCCGATACCAAACCATGAAGCAATGCTCAATGGTGTCTGAGAAAAATTGATGATCCCGTCAACTGCATATTTAAACAGCTTCCAAAAATTCCATTTACTCTCGCCTGCCACCCGTTCTATATTTTCATAAGTAATCCAGTATGTTCTGAATCCGACCCAGCCGAAAATTCCCTTTGAAAATCGATTATATTCTGCCATAGAAACAATGGCATCGACCATTTTTCGCTTCATCAGGCGGAAATCTCTTGCTCCATCTACAATATCCACATCAGAAATCTTGTTTATGATCTGATAAAATCTCCGTGCAAACCAGCTTCTGACTGGCGGCTCTCCCTTCCGGTCAGCCCGCCTGGTCGCCACACTGTCATAGGATCCTTCTCTCAGAATATCCAGCATCCGGGGAATCAGCCCCGGCGGATCCTGCATATCCGCATCCATAACTGCCACATAATCTCCACGGGCGCTGCAAAGTCCGGCATACATGGCTGCTTCTTTTCCAAAATTTCTGGATAATGACAGATAGATAACATGCTCATCCGTTTCTGCCAGACCTTTCATCACTGACAGCGTATTATCCCGGGATCCGTCATCGACCCATACCAGTTCATATTCACAGTCCGTCTTTTGCAAAATCTCTGTAATCTGGCGATAAAAGACCGGCAGAGATTCCTGTTCATTATAACATGGTGTGACAATTGAAATCCTGTCCATCCCATATACCTCCTAGTCCGGAAGATGATACATCTGATTCACCATATCATCTGCCACGAAAAAAGCGGAAATCATTTTATCCGTCAGACCATGCCTGTAGAGACTCACTGCCATTTTGACGCCTCCTTCTGAGATTCCCAGAGGCCATGTGTCAGAAAAATGTT
>Ga0137306_100400_pt2 | contig 25585 bp, 23 predicted proteins | sample Inofroosms_March_FD_97187 | JGI IMG/M metagenome (GOLD analysis project Ga0137306, IMG submission 97187) | Mouse cecal microbial communities from Vienna, Austria - N-Acetylneuraminic and N-Acetylglucosamine D2O microcosms_March | ecosystem: Host-associated > Mammals > Digestive system > Large...
TCAGAGACGGATCGCTTTATTCTCCGAAGCCGTTCTCCTCTGTCCTGTGGCAGCCCGCTCCCTTTTTGGCTTCTCTGGCAGTTCTGCTTGCTTCTCTGATGCCGGCGCCTGCTCATTTATCAGCTTCTCCATCTTCATTTGTGTAGTAATCAGCTCATGCTTTAAGCTGTAGATTTCCTTTTCCAACTCAGATTTTTCATTTTCCAAGCGATTTGCCCGCTCTTCTTCTTTAAAATAATCATCTGCTATGTTCAGTTGCAATAGCACTGCCTGATAGTCCGCACTTAAGCGGGAAAAACCTTCTGCCTCCCTCAGTTTTCCAATTTTCCCATTCAGATAAGCGGCAACCTTCTGCAGATACATCTCCTCTTCCGCTCCACTTAATTTATATATTTTTCCATCAATCAAGACTTCCATCTGGTTCTTTTGATTCACGTTCTCTAACCTCTGATCTTTCCTGGCTTTTTCTTATAGTTTCAATATCTTCACTGCATTAGATAAATGGCAGATCCAAATGCTGATATGCATGCCTGGTCGCTACTCTTCCCCTGGGGGTTCGGTTCAAAAATCCATTCATCAGCAGATACGGCTCATATACGTCTTCCAACGTGCCTGCATCTTCCCCCAAAGCCGCCGCCAAAGTATCCAGTCCCACCGGACCGCCATCAAACTTTTCGATAATCGTCAACAAAATACTCCGGTCATTGTGATCCAGCCCTACTTTATCCACATCCAAAATATCTAGGGCAAAATCCGAAACCTCTTTTGTGATCACGCCATTATACTTGACCTGGGCAAAATCCCTTACCCTTTTTAGAAGCCGGTTCGCAAGCCGCGGCGTCCCCCTGGAACGTCGGGCAATCTCTGCCGCACCCTCCTGCTCAATCTCCACCCCCAGCACCTTGGCAGAACGTTGGACAATAACCGTCAACTCTTTTGGCGTATAAAATTCTAACTTTTGGACCACACCAAAACGATCCCGTAAAGGCGCTGTCAATAATCCTGCCCGGGTAGTTGCTCCTACCAAAGTAAAATGGGGCAGATCCAAACGGATCGACCTGGCCGAAGATTCTTTTCCCAACATAATATCAATGGCAAAATCCTCCATCGCCGGATACAGCACCTCTTCCACCTGTCGGTTTAACCGGTGAATTTCATCCACAAATAGCACATCGCCCTCCTGTAAATTATTGAGAATCGCCGCCATCTCTCCTGGTTTCTCGATAGCAGGTCCCGATGTCACTTTCATGTGGACTCCCATTTCATTGGCAATAATTCCTGACAATGTTGTCTTTCCCAATCCCGGAGGCCCATAAAACAATACATGATCCAAAGCCTCTCCTCGTGCCTTAGCCGCGTCCATATAGACTTTAAGATTTGCTTTGATCTTTTCTTGTCCAATATAATCCTCTAACATCTGCGGACGAAGATTCGGCTCAACTGCCCGATCCTCTTCCATTATCTCTGTTGTTATTATTCTCCGCTCCATTCTTTACTCCAACTATCACATCTTATTCCCTGCCGCTTATAAACCTTCTCTTATAACAAAAATTTAAGCGAAGCTTTCAGTACTGCTTCTGCCGTCATTCCTTCTTCCACTGAGACCTGTCGCACCGCTTTCGATGCTTCTGATAAAGAATATCCCAAAGCAATCAAAGCCTCAACCGCTTCTTTGGCCACTCCGTCTGCTAGTGCTGGCAATAAAGAATCTTCTTCTCTATTCTGTTCACCCTCATACATTGCCCCTGGCAAAATGTCTTCTATTTTAATGCGATCTTTCAAATCCAAAATCACTCGTTTTGCCGTCTTTGGTCCAATCCCTGGCGCCCGAGCAATCCTTTTGGCATCTTCAGAAATGATTGCCATTCTAAGTTCTTCCGGTTCCATGGCAGACAAAATCCCCAACGCCGCTTTCGGACCAATGCCGTTCACTCCCAAAAGCATCCGGAACATTTGCAGATCCTTCCGACTCAAAAATCCATACAAAGTCATGGCATCCTCTCGCACTTGAAAAGCAGTATAAATCCGTACTTCTTCTCCCGTATGCGGAAGTCGTTCCAAAACCGATAAGGGAACATGAATATTCCAGCCGATATTTCCCGCCTCTACAACAATGCCATCCTCTAGAATTTCTACCAAAGGCCCTTTTATATAAGAAAACAATAGTCCTGCTCCTCTCATTCAAACTATCTTTCGACATCATATCATATCACAATCACAAGTGCAAGTACAAGACCGAACAAAGATTCGTTTCCTATTGACTTCCTGTTTTTTCACCGATATAATCATTCTGAAAACTATTTTTCCCAAAGCAGTCCATCGCACACATGCTTCTCTCACTCCAAAATCAGTCCATATTTCTGCTTTCACGAATTCAAAGGAGCCTACTTATGATTACAATAAAAAAACAATTGTCCCTTCCTGACACCTATCCTTTCGAGCGAATCGGAAAACGGGAAGAAATCCTCTTTTTTGATATTGAAACGACTGGTTTTTCCGCCGATTATTCCCACCTCTATCTCATCGGCTGCATCTTCTATCACCAAGATTGCTGGCATTTACTACAATGGTTTGCCGAAACTGCCGAATCCGAAGAAGAGCTGCTCCATGCCTTCTTTTCCTTTATAAAAAAATTTCAAATTCTGATTCATTTTAATGGAGATCGCTTTGATATTCCTTTTCTTATCAAACGCTGTTCTCATTTGGGACTTTCATATGATTTTTCCGATATTATAAGTATCGATATTTATCGCCGGATTAAACCCTATAAAACCTTGATTGGATTAGATAGTTTAAAACAAAAAGCCATCGAAAAATTCCTTGGTATTTCCCGCGCAGATCTGTATTCGGGCGGCGAATTGATTTCTGTTTATGAAGAATATCTTCGCTCTCAAAATCCCCGTCTATATGATCTTCTGCTCCTGCACAATGAAGATGATTTAAAGGGTATGCCTTCCATCCTCCCGATCCTTTATTATCCTGACTTTTTAGAACATCCCTTTTCTCTGGTTAGTCAAACTATGCGTCAGGAAACAGCGGAAACGGGAAAAACAAGACATCTGCTAGACTTACTTTGTAAAAGCGATTACCAAATTCCGATTTCTTTTAGCGCTGAAAAACTTCCATTTCGATGCCATGGAAAGGGAAACCTCCTGCAACTCTCCATCGAACTCTACAAGGGAACATTAAAGCATTTTTATCCTGATTACCAAAATTACTATTACCTCATCTATGAAGATACCGCTATACATAAAAGCATAGGAGAATACGTAGATAAGAATGCGCGAATTAAAGCCAAAGCGAAAACCTGTTATACCAAAAAAGAAGGGGTATTTATTCCTCAACTCAGTCCCATCTGGGAACCAGTTATGAAAAAAGACCGGCGAGATAAACTTTCCTATGCATCTCTTTCGGATGTTTGCTTTCAGGATGCCCGTTGCTTTCCGCTTTATATCACTCAACTTCTGCAATATCTTGCAATTTGAACAAGGATGCTGAAAAGTAAATCCTCCGCAGTTTTTCTATCCTGTGTTCGGACGGTTCCTGTACACAGGATAGAAAAACTGCGGAGGATTTATTTTACAACATCCTCTTAATCTTTAAAAATTCTTTCTAAGTTGAAACTTACTAATCAAGCGTTTCAAAATCTGAGCCTGGCCCGCCAATTCCTCGCTGGCAGCCGCACTTTCTTCTGATGTTGCTGAATTGGACTGTATTACTGTGGAGATCTGAGTAATACTGTCTTTGATCCGATTGATCGCCACTTCCTGCTCTACAGAAGCCGCAGAGATCGCCTTGATCTGCTCGGTCACCACCACTGCTCCATCTACCACAGAATGTAACGAATCCTGTGTCATATTGGTCAGCTTGGAACCATTATCCACCATTTGCAGAGTTTTCTCAATCAATTCCGTTGTATCTTTGGCGGCATCTGCACTCTTTGCTGCCAAATTACGCACCTCATCCGCTACCACCGCAAAACCTTTGCCAGCGCTTCCTGCCCGAGCCGCTTCTACTGCTGCATTCAGAGCAAGAATATTGGTCTGGAAGGCAATATCTTCAATCGTCTTGATAATGTGCTGAATCTCACCGGAACAAGAACTGATTTGACGCATAGCCTCAGCCATCTCCTGCATCTGTCCATTGCACACATTGATGCTCTCTTCCACCTGATCAGCTTCTTTGGTGGTAATCGCAGCACTTTCAGCATTCCGATTAATCTGTTCCGTTACCTGCTCAATCATGTGCATCAAATTATCCACTTCAGATGCCTGTTCCGTAGCTCCCTGAGCAAGATTCTGGGCACCATCGGCCACCTGATTGGAACCAGCATCCACCTGACTGGCAGAAGAATGAATCTGCTCCATCGTCTCACTCAATTCATGGCTAATCATTCCAATCGCCTTCTGAATCTGTACAAAATCGCCAACATACTGGATTTTACTCTCACTGCCCAGATTACCGCTTGCCATCTCATTCAAAACTGCTGTAATATCCGAGATATACATTTTCAGATTCTGTACAGAAGTATTTAAGCTTTCCGCCAATGTTCCAATCTCATCTTCACTATCTATATCAATATGAAAATTCAGATTCCCCTGAGACAGATTGCGGCTAGATTCTGTAACTGTCTGCAGAGGCTTCACAATCCGCTTCATTGCATACAGTACCAGCCAAATGCTGACCACCAAAGTGACGACAACCGTAACAATTGACATCCATTCCGTCGTAGATGCCGATCGCATTAAACCAATCTGATTCTCTGCCACCTGACTATTGGTAATCTCTGCCACCTGATCCAAAAGCGCCACCAAACTCTGTACATTTGCTTTCGTATTGGTCAGATACATCTCATTCGCTGCCTTCTGATCCGTCTTCCCCAGTTCCAAGACGGTTTCTGCCGACTCATGAATCGCCTGATGGATCGGCTTCATCTGCTCAATCAGCTGTAATATCTGATCATTGGGAATCTCGGAAGCTGCCGGATCATAAAACCATTTTCCCAAAACACAGCCTTTATAATCTGTGCTTCCCGTAAATTCTGTCCCCATTGCCACTGCAGAACACAGATTCTCAACCCATCCATAATGAGCTTTCTCTGCAGTCAATACCAGAGAATGAATCTCTGTCCATTCTTCTGTCGATTTACTATACTTTCTCACTTTGCCCATACCACTGATCGTCACAATTCCGCTGACAATCACCACCAAAAAAATAAGAGCGATGCGTATCATAATATCTTGTTTAATGCTATGCCTCATTTTCTCCACCTCTTACTTGATTTTTGAAGTTTTACATATTTTAAATTCAGGCGTTTCACCTGTATGTTATCTTCTTTTCCAGAAACCACGCAAATGCTATTCTTTGTCGGTAAATGGTAACGACAAATCAGCATCGGTATGTCAGAAAAATCGCTTTCCCTGCATACCAACGCTGAGCCGTTCTTACTCATACAGCCATCTTATCCAATTGGTTGTTCTTAATACTTGTCATTTCCCCCATATGTAGTATAGGAAGACAAATCGACATAATTCTCATCTTCTTGAGAAGGCTCATACTGAGGCACTTCCGGCATCACACTCACATTGCTTTGCCCTTCCAGACGAAACTTCTTTACCAACTCCTTCAAAATCTGCGCCTGTCCGGATAGCTCCTCACTGGCTGCCGCACTCTCTTCTGCTGTAGCGGAATTGGTCTGAACCACGCTGGAAATCTGATCAATACCAATGGTAATCTGAGTGATCGCCTCCGCCTGTTCCTTGGATGCCTTGGCAATCGAATCCATCATACTGGTAGCATCTGCGATGCCTGTCATAACCTGCTCTAATGATTTTGCCGTCTCGTCCGCAATTCGCTTTCCGTTCTCAACCGCATGAAGAGAATTCTCAATCAGTACTGCCGTATTCTTGGATGCCTCTGCACTCTTGCTGGCAAGGTTGCGAACCTCATCAGCCACCACAGCGAATCCCTTCCCTGCCGCACCTGCCCGAGCCGCCTCAACCGCTGCATTCAAGGCAAGAATGTTCGTCTGAAAAGCAATATCTTCAATCGTCTTAATAATCTTCCCAATCTCGCCAGATGCATTGTTGATATCAGACATAGCATTCAGCATATCCTGCATTCTGCGGTTGCTCTCTCCTGCTACTTCCCCTACCATTTCAGCTTTCTGACCAGCATCCTGAGCGCTCTCTGCGTTACGGTTAATATTGCCGGAAATCTCATTAATGGATGCCGCCAACTCTTCCACAGAAGATGCCTGCTCTGTGGCTCCCTGAGACAATGCCTGCGCTCCGGAAGATACCTGATCGGAACCGGAAGACACCTGATCTGCGGAACGATTCAAAGTGGTAAGCGTATTGTTGAAGCTGTCTTTGATCTTTTTCATGGACTGGTAGATCTTTTGATAATCTCCAATATAAAGTTCCGGCGCTGTGGAGTGAACCGTAAAATCTCCCATAGCCATAGCACTCAGCACAGTCTCAATATCGCGAATGATTGTCGCCACTCCATTCGCCACTTTATGCATATTCTTTGACATATCGCCAAACTCATCGCTCGAATCATAATTGACTTCCACAGAAAGATGACCTTTGACCATCTCCTTCATAGCAACTTCAATTTCTTTCACCGGATTCAGGATGTTATTCGTCAGCATTATCGCAATCACACAAGTAATCGCAAAAGCAACAGCAGCAATCACAATCGCCAATGTCAACAGAGCGTTATCTAGAGTCATCGCTGTCTCATAAGTCTTCTGACACGATGCCTCCATGTTATTAAATGCCGTCTGAAGAATGTTTGCAAACTCCTCGGTCCGGGGATTATACTGATCCATCACCAGCTCTTGCGCCTGACGATTGCCCTGTTCGCTGTTCATACGGGCATACTCATATATCTGAAGACGCAGACTTTTGGCATCTCCCATCTTTGCCTCAAAATCTTTCAGCAAGGACACATCGCCCGTGTAGTTGGAATAAATCCACTGCAGCTTCTCCTGGATATTGCTCACATACCGATCCACTTCTGCAATCCGCTGTTCTGTCTCTGAAGGTTCTGTGCTTATCACGCTCAGCATCAACTCCTTCAGCGCCCGCTGAAGGCTGATCCGCATCTCGTAGATATTCGCCATCGCATGATAATCTTCTTCATAGAACTTCTCATAACTTGCCTTCGACTTAGAGATCCCTATGCCGGCAGCCACAACTGACACAAGAAACAATGTCAGTATAATGCCAAAAGACACAAGAAACTTTTTACCAACCTTTAAATTCTTCATTCGTTGCTCCTCCTTGTTGAGCCCTCATTTACCGGTCAGCCCCTTATAATATTTCTGAAGGCTGTCCATTCCACACTCTTTTATATTATCTCGGCACATTTTCCCATAATATAATACAAAACATAAAATTTTTTCAAAAATTCTCTTTTCCCTTAATAATTTCATTTTTTCGCCGATATTATATTTCAGTATGTTGTGGTCTGGTATTTTCTTTTTGTACAGGACTGTTTTATTTTCATGCAAAACATTAAAAAGGATAGGTGGTGTATCGAATGGATAACGGTATGGAAAGTATGCTTGATACATATCTTTTTGAGACGAATTCCCTTTTAGACCAACTGGATGAGATGCTTGTGAAAGATGAAAAGTTAGGAGACTTTTCGTCGGATGATGTCAATGAGATTTTTCGTATCATGCACACCATCAAGGGGTCTTCCGCCATGATGGAATTCGGTTCTCTCTCCAGTATTGCACATCATATAGAAGATTTATTTTTCTATATCCGCGACAAGGGGATCGACTCTCTCAGCGCTCAGCACAAAAAAGAGTTATTCAATCTGATGTTCCGCTCGGAAGATTGTCTGCGCGGGCAGGTAGAAAAGGTAGAGAGCGGGGAACCTCTAGACACAGACATGGATGCCTTTGCTTCCGAGATCAACAATTTCCTTAAAAAGATCAGCAATGCACCGGAAGAAGCTTCTGTCAATACCCAATCTCCAGCAGAAACAAAAACGGATTCTGCTGCACCGGTTGTGGAAGGGAATCTTCCTAAAGATTCCAGCGCCGTATGCTTTATCCATGTTTTCCTAGACGAGGGGATCGGCATGGAAAATTTACGTGCTTTCATGATTGTAAATGCATTGAAGGAATGCGAGCTGGATTTCCGCTACTACCCGGAAAATATGGAGTCCAATCCCGATTCTTGTGCTGTCATCATCGAAGACGGCTTTTATATGGCTTTTGATTCTGAGGAAACGGCCGCCAAAGCCGGGGATCTTCTTCGGACCCAGAACCATATTCGCTCTTATGAGCTGGCAGCCGTTCCGGAAGCAGCGCCGGCTCCGGCTGCTCCCGAACCGGCTCCGGCTCCTGAAACTTCTAAACAGCCAGCGCCGGCAACGCAAAACGAGGCGGCGCCGAAACCCCAGACGCCAGCGAAACAGGCGCCAGCTACTCCGGTCAAGCAAAACCTGATTAGTGTAAATCTGATGAAGCTGGATGATTTGCAAGCAATTGTGGGCGAGATTGTAATTACGGAATCCATGGTTACATCTGCTCCTGAATTGAATCAGCTGAGTCGAGATGCTTATGATAATTTTATGAAGTCTGCTCGTCAGCTGCGCAAGCTCACGGATGATTTACAGGATATTGCCATGTCTCTGCGGATGGTTCCCATTTCTGGCGTATTCCAGAAGATGAACCGGATTGTGCGAGATATGAAACAAAAATTGGGTAAAGATGTTCGTTTGACTCTCATTGGGGAGGATACGGAGATTGATAAAACTATCGTGGACAGCATCCAAGATCCGATCATGCACATGGTTCGTAATGCCATGGATCACGGAATCGAAGACGATGCCAACGATCGAATCCGAGCCGGAAAAAATTCCCAAGGCGAGATTATTCTCTCTGCTTCCCATACCAGCGGCGAAGTTATGATCACTATCTCAGACGATGGTAAGGGCATGGATCCAGACAAGCTTTTAGCCAAAGCCAAAGAACGCGGCATTCTTACCAAACCAGAAAGCGAATATTCCCGTAAGGAAGCTCTGGGATTAGTAATGTTGCCTGGTTTTTCTACAAACCAGACCGTCACTGAGTTTTCTGGCAGAGGCGTAGGTATGGATGTAGTAAAAAAGAATGTGGAATCGGTAGGCGGTGTCGTCTCCCTTACTAGTGAACTGGGCAAGGGCACGACTTTCCTGATGAAGATTCCGTTGACTCTCGCAATTATGGATGGCATGAAAGTAACGGTAGGTTCCTCTATTTTCACAATACCTATTGCTAATATCCGCCAGTCCTTCAAAATTCTGCCCGACGAGATTATCCGCGATGAAAACGGCAGCGAGATGGTGGAACGTATGGGAAGCTTTTATCCTATTGTAAGGCTTCATCAATTCTATGGTATCGAAACGGAGATTACAAATCTGGAAGATGGTATTCTCATGTGGATTGAGTCCAGCGATCGCTCTTTCTGCCTGTTTGTAGATGATCTGATTGGAGAACAGCAGGTAGTAGTCAAACCCCTTCCCGTCTTCCTAAACTCCTTTGAGCTTAAGAATTTCGGCGTCGGCGGTTGTACCATTCTAGGTGACGGGAATATCAGTATCATTCTGGATGTCCCAAGTCTTTACACAGCGACCTTGGAGAACATATAAAAAAGGGAGGAATTTAGCATGTCTGAACAAATCAATGACCAGGGGCTTCTGGATCTGTCTGATTCCATGGATTCCGATGAGAATTCCACTGTGGAACGCTGCCTCACCTTTGAATCCGGAGACCTGATCCTATATATCAGCACCAAACATGTGATTGAGATTATCAATAACCATACCATTACCACCCTGCCGTTAGTAGCACCCTATATCAAAGGGATCATCAACTTGCGGGGACAGGTTCTTCCGGTCATCGATCTGGAATTACGTATGGGGAAAAATTGTTCCAATTCCGACGAGAAGACCTGTATTATTATACTAGATATCAACTCTGTCTCTCTGGGAATTCTCGTGGATTCCGTACGTCAGGTAGTTGACATCAATTTAAAAAATGTGCGCCCCATTCCCCTGAAACGGCAGCAGAAACTGCTGGATGGCATGGTAATTATGGATGACGGAAGCGTCTTTATGTCCATTGATTGCCAGGCGCTTTCTAGCACTTATGACTGATTAAGTAGCTATATATTTTTATATCTCCTCTGAGAATAATATAAATGAAACAGGAGTAATCTGATGCTGACACTAACTGATAATGATTTCCATCGTTTATATACTTATATTAAGAAGAATTATGGAATTGACTTAAGCAAGAAAAAACAGCTTATTGTCAGCCGCCTTTCCAATACTCTGTCCGCTCAAGGCTTCCAGAACTTCTCTGCTTATGTAGACGAGATTATTTCCGGACGTGATTCAGAGATGGTAACGGCCATGCTCAATAAACTGACCACCAACTATACCTATTTTCTCCGGGAAGAAGCACATTTTAAATACTTTGAAGAGGTTGTGCTTCCAGATCTTGCCCAAAAACATGCCCGGGATAAAGTGCTTTCTATTTGGAGTGCAGGCTGCTCTTCTGGCGAAGAGCCTTATACAATTTCCATCTATCTGAAGGAATTTTTCGGCGCCCAAGCTTCCCAGTGGGATACCCGTATTCTTGCTACGGATATCTCCCAAAAGATTTTGAATACAGCCATTGCCGCTTCCTATAATGAGGAGAGCATTGCTCCTCTCCCGGATTCCTGGAAAAAGAAATATTTTGTCAAGACCGAGCCAGGGCATTGTACCGTATCCCCAGCGCTAAAGCAGAATGTGATTTTTCGTCCTTTCAACTTGATGGATCCCATAACCTTCAAGAAAAAATTCGACTTGATTTTCTGCCGTAATGTCATGATCTATTTTGACCAGGATACCAAAGACGCCTTGGTACGGCGTTTTTACAATGCTACTGTTCCTGGTGGTCATCTTTTTATCGGCCACTCTGAAGGGCTGACTAAGGCGACCTGTCCTTATGAATATGTCCAACCTGCTATCTACCGTAAATCAGGAAAGTAAGTTCGATTTAGAAAGAAGGTTTGATTATAATGCGCAAGATCCGTCTGATGATTGTAGATGATTCCATCCTTTTCCGAAATTGGTTAGTTCAAAATTTGGGAGCGGATTCTCGTTTTGAAGTGGTCGGATATGCTGTGAATGCCTTAGATGCAAAGAACAAGCTTCCACAAATTAAACCAGATATTATGACGCTGGACATCGAGATGCCTGGCATGACTGGTATTGATTTTTTGAGAGAGGTTCTTCCGGTCCATCCGGTGCCCATTATTCTGGTATCCTCCCTCAATGTGCGGGTATTTGATGCGCTTGCTGCAGGCGCTGTTGATTTTGTGCGCAAACCAGATATGAATATGGAAGGAGGAAAGGAGGCTTTCCTCAATACGCTGAAATCAAAACTCTGCGCCGGGGCAGAAGCTAAAGTCAGACTGCCTTCTGCCATACCAACCACTGCCAGACACATAACAGAAGGAGTCACCACTCCCTCTGCCGGGATGCCCCCAAACAGCTCTGTGACGACCGCCTCTCCGGTCTCTACCCGGCTGCCAGCTAACTTTGGAAATATCGATGTGATTGCTATCGGCGCCTCCACAGGAGGAACCGAGGCGATTCTTGAAGTAGTACGTCAATTCCCAGCCAAAATGCCAGGAATTGTAATCACACAGCACATGCCTCCCGGATTTACCGCCATGTATGCAGAACGTCTGAACCGTATCTGTCAGCTCAAGGTAAAAGAGGCTTCTCATGGTGACAAAGTTATTCCGGGCCAGATTCTTCTTGCTCCTGGCGGCCTTCAGATGAGAGTCATTCGCATGGGTTCCGGTTACTCTGTCAGCTGCACCGAGGAAGCCAAAGTCAGTGGGCACAAACCCTCTGTGGATGTACTTTTCGATTCGGTAGCTTCCACTGTAAAAAATCGTGCCATTGGCATCATTCTTACCGGTATGGGAGCGGATGGCGCTGCCGGGATGCTGCGGATGCGTAAAGCTGGTGCTTATACCATCGGCCAGAATCGGGAAACCTGTGTGGTATATGGGATGCCTATGGAGGCTTATCGAGCTGGAGGCGTTTGTGTCCAATCGGCCTTAAGCTCTATTCCTCAAGTTGTTATGGCCCGGCTTTCTAAACCCTCTTGACGGGCTTTTTATTTATTTTTTATTTATTATGCAAAAAACAATAAATTCTGTTCAAAAAAAGCCTAAGCGGGTTCATAAAAGTTTTGCCGAGTATCTGGTCACAGCAGCTATTGCTGTGACCACTCTCGCTATTGCCGCCAGCCTGTTCTTATATTTCCGGCCTTTTACTCTGGAAGATGTTTGGAACACTACCCATCAACTGACTTCCTACGTATCGCAGCAAGTTTCTGATTTTCGTGATCATCAGGTCGCACGTTATCAAGAATGGAAGAAAAAATACTTAGATGCCAAAGTTGATAACTCTGCTATTATTACTGACGAGAATTCTGCTCCTCTCTCCCCCATGACCGGGGATGCAGTACCGTTTATGGATCGCACTTCTGATCTGGGAGAAGTTTCTGGTTTAAACAGCGAGCCCGTCTTTCCCCTTCAGGAAGATGCCATTTTTTCTTTTATGATGGATACCGCCTTAGGCCCCATGCTCTACTATAACCAGGGGGATATTCGTTGGAAAAATTATCTTTATGGCGGTGTTGATCCCATCAGCCGTTATGGCTGCGGTCCTGTCTGTGTGGCGATGATCATCAACAGTTTTGGCTCTGCCAGCGTCACTCCTGTTGAAATGGCTGATTGGTCTGCCGCCAACGGTGGATATGCCCGCCATGGCGGTTCCTACCACAATTTGATACCAGACAGCCTCTCTGCCTTTGGCCTCCAGGTAGACAGCGTTACCGAACGGACCGCAGAAAATGCTGCCGCGCTTTTGGACAGTGGTCATATTCTGGTAGCTCTCATGGGACGCGGAAGTCTAACTCAGAATGGCCATTTTATCGTTATTACGCAGCTATGCGAAAATGGCAATGTCTATATTGCAGATCCAGCCAACTATGAAAACTGCACAAAAGAATGGGATTTACAACAATTAATGAACGAGCTAAAACAAGTTTACGATCATGGTGGTCCCTTGTGGGCCATCTCAATGCCAGGTCCGTAAATTTTCATCTTTATAAAAAAGATAACCAGAATTTTGCCAAGGGAATCTCCCTTCTGCTAATCCCGGCTATCTTTTTTAATTTTCTTTTAGTTTTCCTTATGCTCTCCTGCCAAAGCCTGATCGACAATCACCAGTTCCTCCGGACGGAACATTTCCCGCAACACAGCAACCATACTGCCATAATTTGCTTTCATCGCTGCTTTTAAAACAAACAGACGATCTTTCAGTGTAGAAAAGTCATAAAGATTCTGCCCCAAAAAGGTTGCGACTGCCAAAGCCGACGCCGCTTCCTTGCGTCCGCTGCGTTCATCAAAAGAAAATGCTGTCAACATCAAGAACAGAGTACTCATCAAATAACGATCTGCTTTCAGCAAAACGGTAGAATAATTGATACATTCTGCTAAATTCCCATTATTAAAACAGCAAGTCGCCAACATTTCATAAGCCTGTCGGATATCTCCCGAAAGAAACATGGATTTAAAGGCTGTCCCATATTTTTCCAACTGTGCTAACGCTCGCTTCAAATGCTTCTCCGCCTTTCGATAATTCCCATGGCGTGAGAAATATTTCCCAGCATAAAAATCGAAGTCTCCCTCCTGCGGCAAACGAAGAGTTGCCTTATTGTAAATCTCCATAAAATTCTCTTCTGTGGTCTCTATATTCGCATAAAGAATCTCCATCAGCTTAGTAAACGTCATAGCCGTCCGGATCGGATCGATCGTCTCTACCGTATCCGGCATCAAAGAAATCGACTTTCGAAATGCCTCTTCCGCCTTCTCTAAATTCTCCGCCGAATAATATTCATCTCCCAAATATCCCAGCATTCGATGGCTATCTGGATGCTCTTCCAGCTCTTTTAAAATAATCTTTAGATTTCGTCCACTGGATACTTTGCCATCATGTAAAGCTTTGCCATATCCCGTATGGTAGATGGAAAGCTCATTCACTGCATCCACGAAACGAAAGTCCGAACCATCCACCGATGTGATATACTCATGGATCCGCCCCACATATCGCACTCCCCGTGAATTGCGAAACACCCGAGATTGTGTCCCTACTGCAGAAATCGTACCATCGTCCATCAGATGCACCCACGAAGAAAGAATCGCGTCATAGCGCTTATCCTGCAATTGTCTTACATAATATAACACCTTTCTGGCATCCTCCTCAGAAAAGTATTCATCCGCATCCAAAAAAGCAATCCATTCATATTTTGCCTTACTGATCGCAAAATTTTTCGCCGCAGCAAAGTCGTCAATCCATTCAAAATGATATATCTTCGCTCCCATCTGCTCTGCAATCTCTACAGTCCGATCCGTGGAACCAGTATCCACTACAATCTGTTCTGACACGATCCCCTTTCCCCAAGAAAGCGCATGCTCGATATTTCTCTCTTCATTTTTCACAATCATACATTGGGAAATTCTCGCTCTGCTGCGACCCTTCATAATGCTGTCTCCTCTCTGTTTGCTCCCGCTATCTTATTTCCATTCGTTCCTGCATCATCACAGTTACTTCTTTCCTTCCTCCAGCCCTATTGCCGTCCGTTCCTGCGAGGTGAAAAGTTTCTCCGCCATATAAGAGGCAAAGTCCTCACATCCTCCCTGCTGTGCCGTCTTCCATAAAAACAGCCGATCTCTTAAAGAAGAGAAATCATAAAGTCCAGAAAAAAATTGTAAAATCTGTGGATATTCTTGTTCTTTTCCCTCTTTTCCTGACACCAAAGTTAAAAGCAACCGGGAAAGTACCGTCATCCCATAACGATCGGATTGCAAATATGCCACTGCATAAGTCACACATTTCTGGCTCTCCCCTGCCTCATAGCAACATCGTACCAGCAGATCATAGGCTTCCTTCAGATTCCCTGCCAGCAAAAGCGCCCGGTTCGAACAGCCAAAAGTATTCAGCTTCTGCAGCGCCAATTCCAGATATTGTATCGCCTGTCCTGCATCCTCAGAAGCAGCAAAAAAACGTCCGACCATATAATCAAAGTCTGCTTCCTTTGGCATCTTCTCCACTGCCTGACGATAAATCTTGTCCACAGCTTCCCAGGATGCCTCTTCTTTCTCTGTCAAAATCATCAACAATCGCGTATAGGTAGCAGCGCTCCGTTGATCCTCCTCTGACAACTGATCTGGCATATGCATGACCGCTCGTCGATACCACGCTTCTGCTTCTACTCGCTCTCCGTCATCTAAATACTCATCCCCCATATATCCCATCATCTCATAATCCTTGGGATGCTCCTGCAATTCTTTCTCTATCAATCGCCGGTTTCTTCCACTTCTAGTCTTTTCTGCATATGCCTCTCCCTGATATCCCGTGTGAAAAATAGATAGAGAAGCCACCACATCGCCAATCCGCAGCGCCCGTCCGGTAATCGATTCCAGTTGTTCATGTATTTTCCGACGATAACGGATGTCCGGCAGGTTTCGGAAAAAACGGATCTGTGTTCCGGAGGCAAAAATCCTCCCCTCTCCATCCAACTGCTGCCAACCGGTTGAGATTCCATCAAAGCGAGTCGGGTCAAGACCACGAATCATTTCTACCAGGCTCTTGGCATCTTCTGGCATCATATATTCATCCGCATCCAAAAAGGCAATCCACTCTCCTTGCGCCTGCTCAATCGCATAATTTTTCGCTGCTGCAAAATCGTCAATCCAGGGAAAATGATATACCTGCGCTCCCAGCTTCTGAGCCAACTCTACGGTTCGATCGGTAGAGCCGGTGTCCACTACAATCTGCTCCCACATCAGTGGCTTTCCCCAGGACAAGGCACGTTCAATATTCTTTTCTTCATTTTTTACAATCATACACTGGGAAATCCGCACTCGCCTTTCCTCCTTACCGGCTTTTAAAGAAAAAAGCCATCTCCCGGCCTGATCTGGGAAAAATGACTTTCAACTCTCAGACATATTCTATTTATATATCGGCTTTTTAATAGGGAAATTAAGATTTTTTATAAGGAATTTCTATTTCACACTGCTCAAAAAAGCCCGGCGGGAAAATTCCCACCAGGCTTTTTCTTAATCTGATACAATTTTCAGACAGTCACTGTCTGAATTGAATTACCATCAAGCTCCTATGCAGCAATTACTGCAACAGGCTCAAGATGCTCTGCGGTACCGAGTTGGACTGCGCCAGCATGGACTGAGATGCCTGCAGAAGAATGTTGTTCTTCGTGAATGCAGTAATCTCATCTGCCATATCAGTATCACGGATACGGCTCTCAGCAGATGTGATGTTCTCAGAAGTAACTTTCAGGTTGTTAACCGTATGCTCCAATCTGTTCTGAGCAGCACCGAGTTTTGCACGATAGCTGGAAACAGCGTTGATAGCGGCATTGATGGTATCGATCGCTGCATTCGCTACAACTGTGCTGCTTCCGGAAATATCCATCTTGTCAAGCAGAACCTGTCTGGCATTGCTGCTTTCATTAAATTCCACATTATCAAAAGCATTTGCCATAGTTGCAAACTTATCACTTACTTTTCCGTTTGAAAGGATATAACCCTTTGTTTCTGCATTAACAGTTACTTTCTTATTCGCAGCAGTGCCCGTTGCTTTATCAAATACGTACTCTGCTTTTTTTCCAGCTACATTGGCATCCTCACCTGTCTTCGCCTGTGCGTCTCTGTCATATCCAACCATACTATCCCAAATCGCTGCCTGAATACCGCTCACCGTCATCGCCTGGCTGTTGACTACGATCGTTTCTTTTCCACTCGGACCAATCTGGAAGGTCATCTTTCCAGCGCTGCCCTCGTTTGCCAGTGGCTTGATACCGTTGAAGTCGGTGTTGTTGGCGATACGATCGATCTCCTTCAACAGCTCGGAAACCTCGCTCTGCAGGTTGCCTCTTGCTACGGTATTATAAGTACCGTTTGCCGACTGAGATGCCAGAGTCGTAAGACGCTGCAGCATGGAGTGAACCTCGGTCAAAGCACCCTCTGCTGTCTGAATCAAACCGATAGCATCCTGGGCGTTCTTCGCCGCCTGGTTCAAGCCGTTGATCTGAGATCTCATGCTCTCGGAAATCGCAAGACCTGCCGCGTCATCACCTGCACGGTTGATCTTGTAACCGGATGACAGCTTCTCTAAGTTCTTGTTCAATCCGCTCTGGTTTACGCCTAAGTTTCTGTAAGAGTTAATCGCTGCTATATTATGTTGAATAATCATAAATCGTTCCTCCTATCCTTGAACACTGTCCTGAGAACCTCCCTGTCCTCAGATTTTCCCTCCTGTGTGGGCCCCTACACCGGAGAGTCGACAAAGCTCTATCATGATCTTGATGGATCTCTGTCTGTACATATTTGTATATCGTCACTTTTGAAAAAATAATAAGTACATTTATTCCCTATATACAAAAAAATCGTTACGCATTCGCTTCGGAAATCCTCAATAAAAAAATGACATTCCCCGCAGGTCCTGTCATTTTTTATTAAAACAAATATCTTTTTTGCTCTGAAAAACAAAATTCCCTCGCCAATCACTCTTACTGTAGCAACCGCAAAATCAATTCTGGAACTGAGTTCGCCTGCGCCACCATCGAACTGGACGCCTGATAGACAATATTATCCTTCGTATACGTAGTGAACTCTTCCGCCATATTCGTATCGCGAATCTGACTCTCAGACACCGTTATATTCTCTGAAGTAACACTCAAGTTATTATGTGTATGTTCCAGATGGTTCTGTGCCGCACCAAAACTCGCCCGGATATCTGCCACAGCCTCAATCGCTTCGTCAATCTTAGTCACAGCTGCGTTAGAAGCGGGTAATGTAGTAAAAGTAGTATCCTTCAACAGCAATGCTTCACTGCTCAAATAATAGCGAGGCACATCCAAAGTCTCATCTCCCGAAGCGCCGATCTGCAAGGTGATATCATCCCTTTTTTGTGGCGGCACATAATCGGTTGGCAACGCTGACGTTGCATCAAACAACGGTATCTCATCAAAATCCGACGTCTGTCCAATCCGATCGATCTCATCTAAAAGCTGCATTCTCTCTGCATCCAGATTCTCCCGCGCTAATGTTGTATACGTACCATTCGCCGACTGAATCGCCAAAGTCTTCAATCTTCCCAGCATGGAATGCACCTCAGATAACGCACCCTCTCCTGTAGACGTCATGCTAATCCCATCATTGATGTTCCGCATGGCCTGATCCAGAGCAGTAATTTGATTCCGCATTAACTCAGAAATCGCCAATCCTGCCGCATCATCCCCCGCCCGGTTAATACGGTATCCGGAAGAAAGTTTCTCCAGCGACTTTCTCATCTTTCCCTCTGTAATTCCCTTATTCCTGGAAGCGTTAAAACCTCCTATGTTATTCTGTATGACCATATCCGCTAACCACCTTCCATCAATACAACTCTATCTCACGGCCTTCTGTAAAAGAAAACCGCATTCTCATTCTTTAACCTGTTGACTATAATATCGGCAGGATTTCCAGGTTACATAAGGGTATCTCAGAATTTTTTTTGGATTTCACATTTCTCTCATATTTATAAAGAGGCGCCCTGTTTTGCGGTTTCGGAATGTTAAAACATCTAAAATTCCGGCAAATGCGAAACAGGGCGCCTCTAATTTCAATATTATTTAGATAAGCAGTGGCAAAAGGTACGCCAAGGAAGAGGGGAGAGAAACAACGGAAAACCGTCTGCTCCTTTTTCCGTTTTCGAGATTAAGAATTCCTAAAACCCCTGACTTTTGCTAAAAACAAAACGAAAATATACAAACTCGCTCCGCTCAGACAGTGTATATTTTCGTTTCAACGCCAAATTCAGGGATTTAAGGACTTCTAAATCTCTGCAAAGTCAAAATATCACAGACGATTTCCCGTTGCTTCTCTCCCCTCTTCCTTAGCTGTATTTCTCACTTTTTTATGAAATGACATTGGCCCTAACTCCACCCCTTCTTAATTCTCTTCACCGCTGGCGCAAATCCTTCCTGGGCGGCTGTCAGATACGCCCGGGCCGCCCGATCCATCTGTCCCGAAACTTCGTACCAGGCCCCCAGATTATAAGCCGCGCGAAAAGAACCCGTACCCACGACTCCTCCAAGTTCTGGCTGCTCCCCCAGCTCTAGACATCTCAGATAACACTTCTCAATATTTGGCAACAAATCAATGTAACGTCCTACGTCTGACATAACTCGTTTCATATAAAAAAGGCCGCATACAAAACAAAAATCTGACCAGTTTCCCAGAACGGCCCCTTCTCTTTCGATAATCTCTGCCGCCTCATCTAAATGCTCATTCTTTGCCAAATCCAGCAACGTATATAAATAGAGCACTACACCTCCGGCCCTATAGCCATCCTCCTTACCTGCCAGGCGATAAAACTCCCGAAACCAGGGCAGACTATCTTCCTGCCTTTTCAGATTCCGCAAGGTATAGGCCAGTTGAAACACATAGTAGCCGTCTTCTGGATTCTCCTTCACTGCCTGCTCCAGATAAGGCAAGTTCCGCTCTCCTTTGTCGGCATAGAGATAGCCGTCATGTTCCACCTGCAAAGGAAGCAGATAGCAGGGATAATCCCCTGACGGTTGCTCGTGAATCCTCCCTTCATAGCGGACGCCTTTCGGAAGCAATCGCGGCAACACTGCAGTACTCATGCTGATCCCCTCCTCATTGCGAAAAGAGTCATATCGGGTAATGCATCCCAGCCACATCCCAGTCCGGTCCAAAAGTAACTCTTCCAGCTTTTCACGAGTAACCGCCCTCAGATATTCATCCCCATCCAGGATTAAATTCCAGTCGCCATCCGATTGATCCAATGCGAAATTACGGGCTGCAGAAAAGTCATCCTCCCATAAGAAGGAATGCACCTCTGCCCCCATCTTTCTGGCAATCTCTATTGTTCGGTCTGTTGAGCCGGTATCAATCACAATTTTCTTATCCACCAGCCCTTCTACGGTTCGCAGGCAACGTTCCAGAGAACGCTCCTCATTTCTTACAATCATTACCAGATTGATCTTCATATCATTCTCTTCCCTTTTGATTTTGCTTTTCTACCTGCTTGGCAAAAACAAACTTTCGGATAGCCGCCTCGGAATCCAGAGACAATCCCTGGAATTGACATCCATAAGTATACTCTCCTCGAATCAATCCTCCTACTCGCAGAACTTTTGCCTTTACCTCGCAATCCTCTACGCCAAAGCGATATCGGAAAGAAAAATGATCATTCTTCTTCAATTCCTGTGTCGTTGCCAGAAGAATCCCCCCAGCGCTGATATTCCGGATCGTGCCGGAAAAAAACCAACCAGATGCTGTCTGAAACTCCGTCCATAGCTGGACTTCCACCCGCAGATCCTTTTGCCTCTGAAATACTTCCACAATTTCCAAAACCTCACACTCCGCCATCCAGGGCTCTTTTATCCTGGTGGGAAGAGAATTTCTCTGAATCACCAGCTCGCAGCGGCTTCGAATGACCCCCTGTGAACGGTCATAAAAATCAATCATCGTGCGAAACCGGACACTGCGCAACTTCGGATTCCGAAAAAACAACCGGATTTCTTCCTCATTGCGGTTCTCAACTCTGGCTCTGGACAATGGCCGGTTATCGGTTCCATACACCAGGCAGTTATCACAATCCCTCAATCTCATGACATCTACTCACCCTTCTCTGTTATAATGTAATCGTGCCGACCTCTCTGCTGGCATTCATAATCATCTGCATACGCAACAACTGAATCAGGCTGGCATAGCTTGCCTTATCCATGGTTATCGTATCTCCTTCTCCCTCCGATACTCCACGCAAAAGACCGGTGATATCCATCCCTCCGGTCATCGACATTCCGTACAACCCTGCCAGCGGATTATAAGAAGCCGTTCCGTAAAGACTTCCTCCATAAAGACCAGACAACGATCCATAGCTGTCTCCATAAAGGCTTTTAGAGGAAGTGGCAGCACTATTCACTACCTTTCCTGAATAAATCGGCTCTCCATTCATATAGGAAGTGACCTTCTTGACATAATTCTGAGTCTCCTGGTAGGGAGGAATCCCGCCATATTTCTGAACACTATTCGGCCCAGCATTGTAAGCAGCAAGCGCCAGACTTACATTTCCACCAAAACGTTCCAGATTTTCTTTCAGATACTTCGTTCCTCCCATGATATTCTGCCGTGCATCATAAGGATCGGTAACTCCCAAAGAACGAGCGGTTGAGGGCATCAGCTGCATCACCCCGATAGCTCCAGCCTTGGAAACGGCATTCGTATTAAAATTGGATTCTGCCTTTGCCACCGCCTTGATCAGATTTACTGGCACCTGATACCGAGAAGACGCCTCCTCAAAAATCGAATCCATGCTCTCCGCAATCCCCTGGCTGACACCTTGAAACACATTCTGAAAACTGCTGTTCGTCTGCTCTGTCTGTGTGGCATAACGGTTCTGTGAATCTTGTATCTTTTGTGTATGTAATGCATTCAATGCTGCTACTGATGTCGCAAAGCTCATGATATCCTATCCTCTTTCTTCCATCGAAATAATAATAAAATCTTTCATCCTTCGGCATGTCTGCTCTAGAAACCAGAAAACTCACTGTACTGCTCCGTCAGCTCCTAGCCTCCATCCATCCACAGTCGTATTCACTGCCATACTTCCATCGCCGTTTAGATAATATCTCTTGCCAGACACCTCCACCCAGCCTCGCTGCATCCGGCCGCTCGCATCCAGATAGTACCATTTCCCGTCTATCTGCTGCCAGCCCCGTTGCATAACGCCAGAGCTATCCAGATAATACCACTCTCCCAAATTGGGCTGCACCCATCCCGTACACAGGTTGCCGTTTTCATTCAAATAATACCAGGAATCTCCAGATGGATTGACCCATCCTGTCTGCATCTGGCCATCGCCATTCATATAATACCAAAAACCACTGATATTCTGCCAGCCCTTTGTCATCTCCCCATTCGGATCAAAATAATACCATTGGTTTGACACCTTCTTCCAGGTATTGACACCTTTGCTACCGTCTGGCAGGATATAATTGTTTCCCCGGATAGCACCGCCGTCTCCGGCTCCTACTCCTGGCCCGCCGCTACTGCTTTTACCACTGCTCCCAGGCGTACTGCTAACTCCCCCAGAGCCATTGTCGCTATTGCTGTTCCAGCTTTCCCAGTCGTCTGCGTCGAACTCCTGATCCGAGGAGGTAACAAAATCCCCCTCTTTCAGATATTTCTTCTCATCAGAAGTGACAGGAATCGCCTTAACCTCATAATAATAGGTCTTATCCACATCATTCATATATTCAGTCAGATTCACCGAATTGGCCCCCGTCACTGTCATACGCTTAACCACTTTATCATTGCCGTACAATACCAAAGAATAACCAGGCGCATAATCCACTGGCTTCCAGACTGCCCGCCGCCGGGAAGAGCTCCATCCCGCCTCTGAAGTATTGCCAAGAACCGTGGCCGGACGATAATCCACTTTTACCTGCAAAGTCGTATCGTCCAGTGCCTTTGCCGATACAAAATCAGCTCCCTTAACCTTACATTTGGATCGGCTGATAGAAGAAGGAAACAGTTTTCCTTCATCGGCATAGACCGTAATCTCCACCCGCACCTTCTTCCCAGGCTTCCATCTGTCATAATCGGTATGAAACTGAATATCTCCCAAATTACAACCTGCACCACTGATACTGATCTCTGGATCCGGAATCTCTTCCTGCTCCCCAAAAGTCGTCTTAAAAGTGACCGACAAACTTTCTATCACGCTAGAATCCGCGCTATAGCCAGAGATAACCATCCCGGCAGTCATAATCCATGACGCCAACAGTCCAACACCCGCTCTCACAGCTCTTTGCTGCCAGCCCGCTTTGTTGTGTTTATCCATTCCCTGTTCTACCTCGTTTCTGAGCATTCCTATTTTCATTCTGCCTTCTGCGATACCTCACAAAATCTCAGCCTTTTTCTCTGCTCCTAACAGCGTCTCATCTCCAGACACCGTCCGAACCAATGGAAAAACCATCCACCTGGGTATCCTGTGCCATTTCTCCTGACTCTGGGTAAAAATAATACCAGTCCCCATCAATCTGATTCCAACCCTCAAGAATCTCGCCGTTGGAATCGGCAAAATAAGTCTTTTCATCCCTGCGAATCCAACCGGTAAACATGGCTCCCTGAAGACTGTTTTCCACGGTGTTCAGATAATAGAGTTTTCCATTCTCCCGCAGCCAGCCCGTATATAGACTTCCATCTTCATTAAAGAAATAATAATAAGGTCCGATCACCCGCCATCCAGAAGAAATCATTGTTCCCTTAAGCTCTTCTCCTTCCGTCTCCGGTCGGAAATAATACCAGCGATCCGCAATCTTTGACCAGCCTACTGCCATTTGCCCATTATCATACAGATAATAATACTTCCCGTCAATCTGCTGCCAGCCGGTAAGCATCCTTCCGTCAGCATTAAAATAATACCAGTATCCGTCAATTTCGAACCAGCCATCCGCAAACAGACGACCGTCTGGATAACGGTATCCCCATATGCCGTTTTCTTCAAACCAACCCACTTTGCCGGCAGTTCCTTTCACCACCGTAGAGTCTTTTGCTTGTTGGCCTTTGCCATCGGACACATAGCGGTCGGTGATCTCTAAACTTCCGGATTCCACCCAGTCACTTTTTTTACCATATTTCTGCTGGACGTCCGTCCCCGGAATCGTCCGCACTTTAAAGGTATAATCTCCCTCTTTTGTCATATAGGGGTAAAAATTATAACTCTTTCCCGAAACCTTGGCCACTTTATGTACATTCTTCTCATCCCGCAGAAGCTGCAACTCATAATAACCCGAATCGTTCTCCGGCTTATCCCATCGTGCCTCTCCCAGATTCTTTTCATTCCAATAAGCATCCTTGGGCGGGTCGTAATCTCCCTTCACCGGCTTTACCCGCAAGGTGACCACTAAAGAATCTCCGTCTCGTTTGGCCGAAACAAAAGTTCCGCCACTAATCTTGACATTGGAAGATTTGTAGCTGGCAAGGAAATAGTATTCGCTTATATCGCTTGGCTCTAACGTAACCTTCATCCGGGGCTCATCCGCTGCCGTGATCTCTTTTGCATTTTTATCTATCCACTCTGCAGCAGTCACCGTGTACCGACCGCTAGCGCCTACCGTCCGTCAATCTGGATATCGGGAAGATGAGTCCCTGGCTCTAACTTTGAGGATACCTTAACGCTCACACTGTTGATCGGCTTCGTCGCCGCCAATGCTTCCAGAGGCAATCCCATCACGCTCAATACCATGAGCAGCAATACTATACCTCTCTTTATTTTTCGAATCATGAAAATCCTCCTAAATATTTCTGTTTTCAGTTCCCGGCCTCCGTTTCCTCCCCGATCGCTTGCTCCCCGGAATCCGGCTCTTCGCCAACCGCTTCCGATATCGGTTCCTGCCCCGGTACATATCCCAGAAAATAAATATAAATATCAACAATCGCCTGATACAGCTCCCGAGGGATCTCCGCCCCTAGCTGCAGCTGCGTCAGCAATGTGGCCAAAGAATCGTCCTCATAAACTGGCACGCCCGCTTCCATGGCCGTCTCCGTGATCTTTTCCGCCAGATATCCCATACCAGACGCCACGATCACCGGAGCTCCGTTTTTTTCCGGATTATATTTCAGAGCGACTGCTTTCTGTCGCATCAAATCATCAAATTCTGACATTAATTGTTCTCTCCTTCTCCCGAATCTCCGGAAAAATTTCTTCTACCTTCCGATCTCGGACCCGCTCTCTCACCAGAAGCTGACTGAAACGAATCCCATTCTTCTTCAAAATATCTGCCACCTCATTCTGAATCTGTTTCTCCTGCTTAACCAGCTGAGGCGGAACAAAAAGCTGCAGGCGTGATAAGTGGTTCTGCAGTAACATCACCAACTCAAACTTTCCTACCCCTTGTATATCAAACTTTAAAAACAGCTTGATCTTCCTGCCGTCCTCTTCCTTATCTCTTTTGGCATCCGGATCAATCCACATCTCCGACATCACATTGTTGTCTTCATACTGAAAAGGAAGGATGAAATGAAGCAAAGGCATATATACGCTCTCGTTCAGCAGCATACCATTCATAATGTTATAAAACTGCTGTACATTCTCTAGGCCCCCGTGACCGTTGGCTCCCTTCAAAAGCAGCGTGGCGAGATTATCCGCAAACTCCGACAGCGGCGGCTGGCTCTCCCTGGACCCAGTCGCTAAAAGCTGCTCCATATCTGCTTCCGGATCGCCTTTAAATAATCTGCCAAAATCTCGATTGGCAAGCATATTATCAAAAAGTCGGAACAAACGCCCTTTATCTCCATTTTCATACCGGACTGCATGAAAAATCAAAAGCATCGTGGCCTCTCGGACCGCACCATAATCATGCGTACGTGAAATATACGAGGACAAAAACGGAATCAGCCTCTGATTTAAAATC
>Ga0137306_101348_pt1 | contig 25527 bp, 12 predicted proteins | sample Inofroosms_March_FD_97187 | JGI IMG/M metagenome (GOLD analysis project Ga0137306, IMG submission 97187) | Mouse cecal microbial communities from Vienna, Austria - N-Acetylneuraminic and N-Acetylglucosamine D2O microcosms_March | ecosystem: Host-associated > Mammals > Digestive system > Large...
TGGATCCTCTAAATTCTCTAGAGGTAACCGATGGGGATATTTCCCTGCAGCTGCATTAGGATGGCGTATAATTGAAGAACCATTCATGGAAAACACAAAAGAATGGATGTCTAATTTGAAGTTACGTCTTTCATACGGTACAGCTGGTAACAACCGCATTGGAGATGCCATGTACGAAACAACATATAAAGCATATTCCAGTGGAAAATACTATGGTCAAGGAGGTGAACAAAATCCCCACTATACATTAAACAACAATCAATTGGCCAATTCTAATTTGAAATGGGAAACAACAATCACACGTAATATCGGATTAGATTTTGGTTTCTTTAATGAAAGACTTTCCGGTAGCATTGACTATTATTGGAATACAGTCAAAGACCTGTTGATAGAAATGCCTATTACTGCTATCGGTTACACCAGTATGCAGCAGAATCTTGGCCAAACATCTAATAGAGGTGTCGAATTATCATTGAATGCTTCTATTCTTCAAAAGAAAGATTACTCTTTGAATTTCAATTTCAACATTGGCTTCAACAAGAATAAAGTAGACAAACTCGCAGATGGAGTAAATTCTATGTCATTTAATTCTGGAGCTTTTTCTTCTGACATGCGTGGACAAGATGACTATCGTGTAATCGTAGGACAACCTTTAGGTCTTGTATGGGGATTTGTATATGATGGAGTATATGGTGTAGATGATTTTGTAACCTATACCGATGCTAATGGTAAAACACAATTCCAATTCGACCAATCCGGCAAATACATCCTCAAGGAAGGTGTTGTAGATAACACTTACATGACAGCCAGTTCTTATGGTGAATTACGTCCAGGAGCCATGAAATTAAAAGATTTGGATGGTGACGGTAAGATCTCAGAAGATAAAGACCGTACTATTATCGGCAAAACTCAACCTAAATTTACTGGTGGTTTTGGCTTAAACGCAACTTATAAATGGTTTGATTTTTCTGCAAACTTCAACTTTGTTGTCGGCAATGACGTATACAATATGGATAAAATGGTTTCATCACAATCATATCGTAATAGCTATGCCAACTTACGCGCAGATATGACACCTGTTACATTAGGAGGTAAAGCATGGACTTATTTAGATCATGCAACAGGCACTATCATTACTGATTATGAGACTTTAAAGAGCATGAATGCTAATGCTACATATTGGTCTGCTGCTACAATGTCTGACAATAATCCCGTACCGACATCTTGGGCAGTAGAAGACGGTTCATTCCTTCGTTTGCAAAATCTGACAGTCGGCTTCACACTTCCTAAAGAGTGGACGAAGAAATTTGCATGCAATCAACTCCGCCTGTATTGTACATTGAACAATGTATTTTGTCTGACTAATTACTCTGGTTACGACCCCGAAGTCAACACTGCTATCCGCAACAGCAAGACTAGCGGTTTAACCCCAGGAGCTGATTTCTCTGCATATCCCAAGTCATTCTCTTGGACTGCTGGAGTAAATATTACATTTTAACCGATTAAACAATATCAGAAATGAAAAAGAGATTTTTATATATAACAGCTTTAGTTACCGGAATGTGTCTCACAACCTCTTGTGAAGATATGCTGGATACCAAGTCCCTGTCAACTGATAACTTGGAATATCTGACTTCCAATCCCACCGATGCCCGTAAGATGGTAGCTCATGTTTACTCATTTTTCTGTGAGGATACTTATACCTCACGTATGAGTACCAACTGGATGCAGAATACCGATATTGAAATAGGATTCATTGCAAAATCGCAATCTGAAAATACAGACCGTCGTGGCGTTTGGTGTCTGAACATGAAACAATTTAACGATATCAAGAATTGTTGGGATAACAGTCTAAAAGCTATAGACTTTGCCAATCAATGTATTCAAGGTATTGAAAATAGCGACATGTACAAAAATGGCAATAAAGACATGAAACAATTGCACGGAGAAGCATACTGCTTGCGTGCATATTGGTATTGGCTGATGTGTAATTTTTGGGGAGATGTTCCATTTGCTACAACTCCAACAACTGCCCAGAATATGCACAACGACCCACGAACAGACAAAAACATCATTTATACTCATCTCATTCAAGATCTTATCAATGTAGAGGAAGAGATGCAATGGAGTGACGCTTTGACTGTGGAATACATGAACCGTGATTTTGCATTAGGTTTCATCGTTAAATTAGCAATGTTCCGTGCTGGATATTCTATGCAGGCCGATGGTACTATGGCTCGTTGTACACAAACAGGTGAAGAGTATACAGTGACATACATGGACGAGAATGGAGTAGAAGCTACTGCAAGTAGTGCGGATGATTACTATAAAGTAGCTAAAGCATACGCTCTTAAACTTATTAAGTTAAAAGACCGTGGTTTGAATGCCAACTTTAAAGAAATATTTGACAACCAAATCAATGGTTGCAATCCTGGAAACAGCGACGTACTTTTTGAAATGGGCTTCGTTCCCAATTCAGGAGGTGACATAGGTTGGTGTCATGGTTTAAGTGTTGTAGATGGTTCAAAAGGAGCAGGAACGACATATACTAACTTAACACCGAGTTACGCTTGCTCTTTCGATCCACAAGACCAACGTCTGCCCGTTACTTGTGCTAATTATCGTTGGCTGTATGATGAAAAGCAAGCAGCAGTAGATGTTTGGGGCATTCAACCGGCAAAATGGTGTCGTTTAGACATGAAAACGTCTGTAGCAAGTAAAGGTACAGGAATCAACTGGCCTGTGCTCCGCTATGCCGATGTATTACTTTTATTAGCAGAAGCTGAAAATGAAATAAACAACGGTCCTACAGCAACAGCCAAAGAAATGCTGAAACGAGTACGCGAACGTGCATTTATCAATGCAAATAATAAATCAGAGATGGTAGACAACTATATAAACGCATTAGGAAACTATGACGCTTTCAAAAAAGCCATTATTGATGAACGAGGTTGGGAATTTGGCGGTGAAAATATCCGCAAATTCGATTTAATTCGTTGGAATTATTATAGTGATGCTATTGTCAATACAATAGAATGGATGCGTGACGTAGCAATGAATTACAATCAATTAGAAAACATAAACGGTGAGTCTATATATAACTCTGAAAAAGAAATTGAAGACATGAATGTCGCACCGCGTTTATATTATGAATATATAAACGGACGTGTCATCTTTGAAAATGATTATTTCACTTACCGTGACCAATCAAATAGCACATATAGTTCAGCCACAACTCTAAGCGATAATGATATCAAAACGCCTAATGCTACATTTGAGGGATTAAAGCGTATAGGGTTCGCTGACAGTTTCATCAGTGTAAGTTCTACAAACCCAGAAACAGGTGAGGCCTATGGTAAAGACGAGAACGGCAATGATATTAAAAAAGGTACATTGCATGAACGCGTCATGTATTCATGGCATGGTTTGACTGACGGAGCTCTAATCAAAGGTACTGAAGACATCAGTAGCTTAAGAAACAAAGTAACTCCATACGTATTCCCGATACCGACCGACCGTGTCGTTTCATCTAATGGTGTATTGTCTAACGATGGTTATGCTATCCGTAACAAATAAAAAACAGTAAAATTATGAAATTCAAGAAATATATAACAATGATATTGCTTGCCTTTACGGCAAGCAGTACATTCATCAGTTGCGATGATGATGACTTTACAAATAATGCTCCCCGCCTATTCCGCCCGGTAGCTTCATTGGAAGTTCAGAACAACAATATTATAACGACTTGGGAAAACATCAAAGGAGCGACAGAATACCAGTTGCAATTATACCGTGTCGCATCTACAGATGATGCAGGAAATAATATATATGAATTGTATACAGAAGCCTCCTGTGAACGTTCACCATATACTTTTGAAGGGTTGAATTGGGATGAAAAATACATGGTTAAGATTAAATGTATAGGTTCAAACAAAGAATCTGAAATGTACGAAACTACAGCTATCAATGTAACCTATATTTCTAAAATCAAAAATCTGAAACTCATCGATAATGCAGCACGTATCACATGGGAAGAAGGTGGAAGTGTCATTAGATTAATAAAAGCAGTTCCTGCAACCGAAGGTTTAGAAACAGTTATTAAGGAAGTTTCGGAAGAAGAATATGCCAACGGTAGTGTTGACATAACAGGACTGACATCAGAAACGTCTTATACTATATATGCATATAGTAGTGTAGAAGAACAAAATAATGCCACATATGCTGGAAAGATAACAGGTAAGACAACAGTTCCTATGGATTTCGATACTCTATTTGGTGTAGGAAAATGGATCGATATCCGTAGTTATGATGAAACGGAGGCTGCAGATACATTAAAAACCAATGAATTCTGGGAGCAAATCGAAGAAGATGGAATGACTATCATATTGAGAGGAGACTTTGACTATAAGGTTAACAACAGCATTAAGTTTAATCGTTCTGTAACTTTTAGAACTGCTGCTACTTTAGGAGGTAATGCACGTTTCATCTCAAGTGGAGGAATGCAATGTAATAAAAATGCCAATATAGATAAAATCGTATTTGAAAATGTCGATTTCTACAGCGATGTAGCACTACCTGGAGGAGGAAAAGAAGTAGCTTCTACTGATGACAAAGGATTTGGCGGACGTCAGGTATTCAATGAGAACGGAACAAATTCTACAGTTAAAGAGCTTATTTTCAAAGGTTGCCACATCGAAGGATATCGTGCTATTGTACGTACACAATCTGCCAACGATAACATTAACAACTTACTGTTTGAAAATTGCACTATCAATGGTATTGGTGATCAAGGAATGGTGACAACAAATAATAAAAAAGCAGACTGGAAAAATATTACTTTCAGAGATTGTACTATTACCAATATAGTAATGTTAGGTGACCTCCGCTCTACAGCAGATCAATTAACCTTAAACATTGAGAATTGTACGTTCTGCTACGCTCCTATGGAAACAACGGCAAATGCAAATACTCCTTTGCTCCGTTGCGATAAAAATGCAGTTCTGATAAATATCAATAAAACACTCTTCGGACCATCTATGGCTTCAGTAGGAAGTGCAGGTTCTAAAATCAAGACTTATACAGCAGGAACAGCCGGCTCAATCTTCTTAAATGGTAGTGCTGCATTAGTATCTGCAAGTCAAAGTTACAAAACCAATTTCAAATGGACTGAAATAGGCGATAACAAAACAACTTATCCAATAGACGGCTTGATAGAGTTATCTATGAGTGAAAGCGAATTATGGAATGAACCTTCAAAAGGTGATTATAAAGTCATAGGAAATATCGGTGAATCCGGTATAGGAGCTTCTAAATGGCAATAATCCATTTATGAATTAAATATCCCCTGAATATGAAATCCCCTCGTTATAGATACTTATAGCGAGGGGATCTTATTTTAGATAAGAATCACTTAACTTCAGATCAAAGCCATTGCCTATTTTACAGTATCTAAAGTTCATGTTTACACTATCAAATTTTAGCATTAGTATACTTAGCCCTATATATTATTCGAACATATTATTTTACCCTCACGAAACAAAAAAATCCGTCCCACGAGATGAATAATTTCATTCCACGGGACGGATTTTTTTGTCCCACGAGACGAATTTGCTCATCTCGTGGGACAAAATTAACGGTTATGATTGCTGAGTTTCTACTGCCCCAGCCGATATCCTGAATGGCGTAAGCTTTGAGTTCGGACAAGCGTCCGCACGCGGTTACTTCTTCAAGAAATCGGGGCGCATCGGACTGAACGTATCAATCAGTACCCCGGCTTCCAGGCATACGCAGCCATGCACCTTGTCCGGAGTCTTAAACAGACAGTCGCCTGCGGATACGACCTTCGTCACTCCATCAATGGTAAACTCAAACTTTCCTTCGGCCACGTACGTACATTGGCTCTGATAGTGGTGATGAAGACTACCTACGGCACCTTTCTCAAATACTACTTTCACCATCATCAGCTGGCCGTCATATCCCAAAATCTGGCGCTTTACGCCTCCGCCAAGCTCTTCCCAAGGCACATCTTTACTGAATACAAATGATTCGCTTCCTGTTCTTTCCATTTTACGATATTAAACTTTTAATTCAAAACACATATATTACGATCGCAACTTAAGTTATTAACCGTTGAGAAAACAAACTTTAGTTGCCCGATTTATAATCAATAGTTACTCGAATCATAACCAACAATTGTCCGATTCATAACCAACAATTGCCTGATTCATAACCAACAATTACCCGATTCATAACCAGCCCTCTACGCTATACCGGAAAAATGCGGCCGGCACTACCCTCTCCGCACGGTCTTATCCCTGTACTCCGTCGGGGTCATGCCCATCTTCTGCTTGAAGCACTTGCTGAAGTAACGTGGGTCGTTGATGCCTACCATATACGCTATCTGCGTCATGGAGAACTCGCCCGTCTCTATCAGCTGGACCGCACGGTTTATGCGCATCTCCTTGATGAACTCAATGGGCGCCAATCCCGTCAGCGTCTTCAGTTTCTTGAAGAAGACAGAGCGGCTGACAGCCAGCTCCTGTACCAGGTCATCCACCACCAGGTCACCGTTGTCCATGTTTTTCTCCATCAGTTCCACCAGTTTGTCCATGAACTTGCGGTCATTGAGCGACATCTCCGGAGCCTTCTCCTCCACAGCTTCCGATGCGGACTCGGTGGCGGAGTTTCCCGCCAAGAGATTGTCACGATAGATGGCCTGCAACTTCTGGCGTTGGGTAAGCAGGTTCTTTACGCGCGCCTTCAGATAGGTGGCGCTGAAGGGTTTCGTTATATAGTCATCGGCACCATATTCCAATCCTTCCAACTTGCTTTCGATGGAGGTCTTGGCAGTCAGCAGGACAATGGGGATATGGCTGGTGGTCATGTCCGAACGCAGTTCGCGGGTCATGGAGATACCGTCTTTTTTGGGCATCATGACGTCGCTGATGATGATGTCCGGCAGGAACTTCAAAGCCTTGCTCCAGCCCTGCATGCCGTCCACGGCTTCCACGATCCGGTATTCGGCGGCAAAGATGCTGCGCAAGAAGAGGCGGAGTTCCGAATTGTCTTCCACCAGAAGCATAGTTCTTTGAGGAGCGGATGCACTTCCGGCTTCATTAGGGGTGGTTCCGGCTTTGTCAGAGGCGGTTCCGGCCTCATCAGGAGTACTACTGCCGGCTTCGTCCGGAGCGGTTCCGGCGTCCGATGGGAGCGGTTCTCCGTTGACGGCATCGGGCATCTGCTTCATCACCTCCATGCCTGCGGTCGTGTCGTCCTGCAAGAATTCCACTGTTTCGTCGTAGTGCTCCTTTCCTCTTTGGAAATCGACTTTGAAGCAACTGCCCTCACCCAGCTTACTATCTACCGTGATGACAGCCTTGTGCATTTCGACCAACTCCTTCACCAAAGACAGGCCGATGCCCGTGCTCGACTGATTGAACAGGTTTCGGTCCACCAGGTTCTCAAAGCGGACAAACAACGACTTCTTCTTGTTCTCGGCGATGCCTATCCCCTGGTCTTCCACGCCGACGGAGACGGTCTTCTCGTCTTCGCGGACAAAGACGGTGATGATCTTTCCGTTCGGGGTGTACTTGAAGGCGTTGGAAAGCAGGTTGAACACAATCTTCTCAAACTTGTCCACGTCCACCCAAAGGAACAGTTCGTCTTTTTCCGTCTCGAACAGGAAGTCTATCTGATGCTCTTCGGCTACCGACTCGAAGTTGGTCATGATTTTGCGGGTGAAGGCCACGACATTGATCCGCTGTACCTGCATCTTCATCTTCCGGTTCTGAATCTTGCGGAAGTCCAGGATCTGGTTGATAAGCCTCAGCATGCGGTTCGTGTTCCGCTCCACGACCTGCAGCTGCTCGCGGGTGTCGTCAGGGAGTTTGGCGTTCTTCAGGACATACTCCACGGGGCCGGCAATCAGGGTGAGCGGGGTGCGCAGTTCGTGGGAGATGTCGGTAAAGAAGCGCAACTTCATGTTTGTCAGTTGTTGCTCGACCGACACTTCGTGCTTCAGGCGGTAAATGGTAAACAGGATATATACGGCTGCCACGATAATCATGATGAAGAAAAGGGCATACAGGAAGTAGGCGAACGGAGTCTCCCAGAAAGAGGGCAGGATCTCGATGTCGAGCATGCGCGTGTTTTCGGTCCAGACGCCGTTTCCGTTGGTGGAACGTACCTTGAAGACGTAGTGTCCTTTCGGCAGGTTGGTGTAGGTGGCGGTGCGCTGCTTGCCTACGGCGTTCCAGTCCTTCTCGAAACCCTCCAGCGTATAGGCATACTGGATTTCGGCAGGGGCGGAATAATCGAGGGCGGCAAACTGTATCGTGAAGATATTCTCCTTGTGCGACAAGACCAGCCGTTCCGTGTCGTCCAAGGTTTGGCTCAGCACGGAGCGCCCGCCGGGCAGGACGTCCTTGTTGGCTATCAGCAGTTTGGTAAGCACGATGGGGGGCACATAGTCGCTCTTGGAGATGGAGTCGGGGTTGAAGCTGAGGATGCCCGTGCTGGCTCCGAAGAGGATATTGCCCGAAGCGGTATACTCCGAGGCTGCCTCGCTGAATCGTGTCCGGAAGAAGACCTCCTTGTCGGCATAGTTCTCAAACCGCTCTTGGGAGGGGATGAACTTGCTGATCCCGTTTTCGGAGCTCATCCAGAGGTTTCCGTTCCTGTCCTCGCGTATGGAGAGCAGGATGTCGGAGGGAAGCCCGTCGGAGACGGTATAGGACTTGAACGAGGCGTTTCCTTCTTCGTCCAGCGACGTCAGTTTGTTCAGTCCGCCGCCGAAGGTGGCGATGAAAAGGTCGCCGCTGCGGGTGGATATGATCCAGTGCACGTCGTTGTTGCTCAGGCTGTGTTCATTGTCCGGGATGCGGAGGAAGTGGCGGAACTTCACGTCTTCGGGACTCTCGAAGCGCTCGTCAATCATCAGCGCGCCAACGGTGGTGCCGATCCAAAGGTGTCCCTGACGGTCGCCCGTGATGAAGCGTGCCTTCGAGCATTGGTCGATGGGGTAGCCTTTGAGGTTATTCCGATGGTTGACGAAGCGGGGGGAGCCGTCCGCATCGGGCGACATGTAGTTTATGCCGCCGGCAAAGGTGGCGATCCAGATGCGACCTTGGCTGTCTTCGTAGACGCAGTAGACGTTGTCGTCGCTCAGGCTGTAGATGTCCTCTTCCCGGTGCCGGTAGCGGGTGAGCTTGTAGCGGTAGGGGATGGGGGTCTTTTCGGCCTTCACCAGTCCGTCGCCTTTGGTGGCGATCCAGAGGTTCTGCCTGCTGTCTTGCAGGATGAAGTATACGTTGCCACACATCGGGAGTCCGTTTTGCGACACGGTGCCCGTCTCGGTCAGGTAGCCTTTGTAGGCACGGTTCTTGTCGTAGAGCCGCAGTTTGCCATCCTTGAGGCCTACCCACAGGTTGAGGTCGGCGTCTTCGCAGATGGCACGTACTTCGTTGCTCAGCGATTCGTAGTCGAGCGACGCAGGAGTGATTACCCTGAACTGTGAGGTGTGGAACGTGATCTTCTCCAGCCCTTTGGAGTGTGTGGACATCCAGAGGTTTCCCTGGCTGTCGGAGAAGGCGGAGTGAATCTTGTTGGAGAAGCGCCAAGTGTGCCCTTCCAGGCTATTGTGGAAGGGGCGCAGGGTGTTGCTCCCACGGTCGAAGTAGGAGAAGCCGCCGCCGTAGGGATGTACCCACAGCCTGCCGCCGATGTCTTCGTGGATATGGAAGGCGGGGCGCGAGCGGTCGGTGCTGGTTGCTTCTACGACGATGCTTTCGCGCTTCAGCACGCGGGTGCAGGGGTTGAAGTGGACGACCGAGCCCGGAGTGTACTGCTCAAACCAGACCTCGGATGCCTTGTCTACATAGACCGAACGGATGGGCGCCTTCGGGAAGAGGGAGGCAGGAAAGTGTTCCGTCGCTGCCGTGGCGGGGCGATGGGAGAAGAAGCCATCGGTGGCGGTGGTGAACAGCAGTTCGCCGCTGCCTACGCTGTCGATGGAGACTACGGGCGAGGAGGCATCCAGGTTGAGGAGCGTGAATTGCCCGTTCTGCTTCTGGTAGCGCCAGACACGGCCGTTGCCGGAACCGAAGAGTATCTCCTCGTCCCGCTCCAGGCAGGAGTAGAAGGCCTGGCTGCTCTTCTCGCCTCGCTCGGCGGCTTCCGAGAAGTAGAAGACTGGGGGCGACTTGCCGGGCGAAAGCATGCCCAGCCCGTTATCGGACAAGATCCATTCATTTCCCAGGCGGTCTTCGTAGACATGCGAGACGCAGGCGGCTGCCGTCTGTCCTGTCTGAGGGGGGAAGCTTTGCGCGCGCAGGCGATGGCTGCGGGGATCGGTCAGGACGCGGACGGCGCCTTCTTTCTCCGACAGGAGCCAGACGCTTCCGCCCGGGAGGACTTTTATCTTCGTCACGTTCGTGGCGGAGGCTGTTCCGTCTTCTCCCGTCACCTCTTCGAAGGTCTCCGTGCGCGGGTCGAAACGGTAGGCGTGGTTGTCGTAGGTCTGCAACCAGAGGAAGCCGTAGCGATCCTCCGTCATGTAGTCCACGCGGTTATGACTCAGCACGAGGCCGTTATCGAGCCTTGCCTTGTAGGGTTTGAATGAATATCCGTCGAACTTGTTGATGCCGTCCCACGTGGCAAACCACATGTTGCCTTTGTGGTCTTGCAGGATACTCATGACCGTATTTTGAGAGAGACCGTCTTCCGACGAGTAGTGGGTGAACAAGCAGTCCGGCTGCGCCTTTGCTGCCACTGCACACATCATACCGACGATTAGATAGAAGATATATTTTATCATAGCATGCCTATTCTGTGCGGTAAAGATAGTGAATTCAGGCAAAAATCCATTACCTTTGTCTATATTTTAACTGCATGGAAGCTATGAAACGTATTACAATCATTCTTTTTGCGATTCTTACCGTACACATTTCTGCTCTTGCACAGGCGGATACTGCCGTCTATGGCGTGGTCAAGAACATGCCCCTCTTCTATGGGCAGTTGAAGCAGCAGCTCACTTATCCGATGGCATGGGGAAAGGCTCCCGTGCGCAAGTTCGGCAAATGGCGCGCGCAGGCGCGCGGGGTCTTGATGGAATGCATGCAGATGGTTCCGCCCGCTCCCGAGGTGTACGAGATGGAGGTGGTGGATACGGAGCAGCGCGAGGGGTATGAGGCGCGGAAGATATGGTTCAACGTCTCGGCGTGGTGCCGCATTCCTGCCTACCTGCTGGTGCCGGAGGGGGAAGGGCCTTTTCCGGCTGTGGTGATGCTGCACGACCACGGCGCGCACTTCACGATCGGGAAGGAGAAAATGGTGCGCCCCTTCGGCGTGTCGGACGAGGTGATGGCGGATGCCGACAAGTGGGCGGTGGGATGCTACGACGGGCAGTATGCGGGCGACTACTTTGCCGCGCACGGGTATGTGGTGCTCTCTATCGACGCCCTGTTCTGGGGAGAACGCGGTAGGAAGGAGGGCGCGGACTATAACGGGCAGCAGGCTTTGGCTTGCAATTTCCTGCAAATGGGGGCTTCGTGGGGCGCTCTCATCAACATGGACGACGTGAGGAGTGCCGAATTCCTGGGCTCTCTTCCGTTCGTGGACAAGGAGCGTGTGGGATGCCTCGGTTTCTCGATGGGCGCCTATCGTTCGTGGATGCTTTCGGCCATCACCGACTGCATCAAGGCTTCTGCCTCCATCTGCTGGATGAACACGACCGACGAGCTGATGTCGCTGACGAACAATCAGAACAAGGGTGGCTCGGCATACTCCATGCTGATTCCGAACCTGCGGCGCTATCTGGACTATCCGCACACGGCGAGCATCGCGTGCCCCAAGCCTACGCTGTTCTTCAACGGCAGGCGCGACAAGCTGTTTCCGGTCGGAGGGGTGGAAGCGGCGTACGGCATCATGCAGGATGTATGGCAAAGCCAGCATGCTGCCGACCGACTGGTGACGAAGCTCTGGGACGAGAAGCATTTCTTCAGCAAGGCGATGCAGCGGGAGGTGCTGGAGTTCTTCGACAAGTGGCTGAAGTAGCGGTGCGGCGGGCGAAAACGCAGGCCCGGACAGGGGGGTACGGATGTACGGACAGAGGTGTCCGGGCTTAGGGCGGAAAAGCGGTTCACGGAAACCGATTATGGTTGGGCTGTTTTTTCGATGGTTTTCCAACGGTTTTTCGATGTTTTTTCGCCACTCTGCCTTCGTCGTACCTTCGTCGTACCTTCGTTCCTAAGAACTGGCGTTAAAACGGCGGTACATTGGCGGCGTATTGGCGGCACATTGGCGCCGAAATGTCAACGTACGTTAATCGGTGTTTTTCCGCCCCGTTATAGTTGCATTGTTGGATTCGCATGTACATGACGGAGCTATATTCCGTGGGGCTGCAGGTAGAAAATTTGCAGTTCCGCGGTTAGTAATTCGCAGTTCTGCGGTTAATAATCCGCTGTTCTGCAGCCCGCGATTCATAGCTCCGCGGTTCGCAACAGGTAGTTTAACGGTACGTAATCCGTAGTTTAGCGGTTCGCGACGTGTGCCCCCTCAGCCCCTTTCATCGGGTTCCATCCGTCGTTTCCGGCAAGGACGTCCTCCATTTCATACCCCTTCAGGTTTTTCAACTGACGAGAGAAGGGAGCGCGCGCTTTCGGATGGGCACCTTCGCCCGTGTTCTCATACTCGGCGTAGAAGACGGTTTTCTCCGCCTCCTTCTTCCCCCAGTTGTGCCAACCGGCAGGAACGATGTGCCCGCCCAAGTCGCAACGGACAAAGACCGCCTGCGCATACGGGCGCCAGGGACGCGATAGGTAGACATCCTTCACCCCGTCATCCGCTGTCAGCCGACAGCCGTAGAAGAGATAGCCGTACTTCTGCCCGCGGTCGGTGGAAGGCGCTGTCACATACCCGCTGCGCTTGCTATGGATGTGGCAACGGTTGAACACTGCCGTCGACCAGCCGAAGATGAAGTCCACCGTGCCTTCGATGTAGCAATCTTCGTAGTACTGACGGCAACCCTTCCCGTAGGTGTAGAGCGTATCCTGAAAGCCGAGGAAACGGCAGTTCTTGAAGCTGGCACGGTCGGCACTGACGAAGCATGCCACCGCCTGCCCCACGGGTCCGGAACTGTTCGCGAACGTGATGTTTTCTGCGTGGAAATCAGGCGCATAGATATAACAGGAAGCTGAGCCGGAAGTCCCCTTCTCTTCGCCAAAGCGGTTCTGCTTCTGCGCATAGTCATCGTAGGTGAGCACCGCGCTGTCCTGCCCTATCAGCGATACATTGATTTTGCTCTCCGGTATCACGATCTTCTCCTTGTACACCCCCTTGCGCACCAGTATCGTCGTACGCGCTTTCTTGCGGAAGTCGGGAACAGCATCGATTGCCTCCTGCACCGTGAAGAAGTCTCCACTGCCGTCCTGCGCCACCACGAAGTCATAGTGACGGACGTACTTTGCCAGTTCGGGCACTTCTTTTGCCACGGCATCCATAGCCAGCCCCGCCACGACGCGCCCGCCGTGCACGTTGAGATGGGTGTTGTCCTCGCGCCCCTTGGGCATCGCGGCAATCCGGTTGGCGGGCACCCACATGAAGAGCTTCTTCGACTCTACGGGACCCATGCCTTCCACCAGTTCATGCGTTATCTTGTTCATGTCTACAAAAGCCACTCCCAGTTCCTTCGCCACATTGTGCGGGGCATCCAGATAGGCGCCGTGCGTGTCTATCAGCTTGTCACCCTCGGCCGATTGCGTTGACGCTTCCCGCTTGGCATCCGGATTCACGCCCTTCCGCACATCGTCCTGGTTGATGGCCTGTGCCACCGCACTTCCGCTCGCCGTGCCGAAATTGCGGCGCACGATCGAGTTGAACAGGACCGGAATACCGCCCTTGGCACGTGTCTCATTCACAAACCGTCTCAGGTTATCGTCGAAAGTGCCTCCCGGCGAGGTGTAGCGTTTCGGGTCCGGCTTCTCGTCGTTGTGGCCGAACTGGATGAATACGTAATCGCCCTTCGTCACCTGCGAGATCACCTTCTCCCAGCGCCCTTCGTCGATAAAACTCTTGGAGCTGCGTCCGTTCACCGCATGATTGTCCACACGGATCTCTTCGGAAAGATAGCCGGGCAGCATCTGTCCCCAGCCACGCTCCGGATTCCCGCCTTCCAGGGATTTGTTGGCCATCGTCGAATCGCCGATCATAAAGATCGTTATCACCTGCTTGTCCGCCCTGAAAGCGGAGAACAGGAAAAAGAATACAAGTAGTAATGCTAATTTATGTCTCATAGTCGTTGATATATAGTTCATATATAGTTAGTATATAGTTGGTATATAGTTAGTATACAGTTAGTATACAGTTGATATATAAATGTCGAAAGTTTCGCTTGCGAAACTTGGGTTAATGTTTTTCAGCTACTGAAGTACAAGCAGAAGGGGTTCAATCTGTCACAGGATTCCAGTTGCTGGACATCCCATATATAAATTCCGTGTCGTCGTATCGGGCAGCCTCCTTCTTTGTCAACTGCTTCGCCCATTCCACACGCTTGGCAGCTGACGCTCCTTCTCCCTTGCTTCCATACTCCGCATAACGGGCGGTCTGCTCGTTCTCCGCTTTTCCCCAGTTGTGCCATCCTTCGGGACGGATATGTCCACCCATCTCGCAATTGATGAACACCGTAGCCGCGTATGGCCTCCAAGGACGCCCCAAATAGACCTTAGTCACCTCAGGCTCAGCCGTCAACCTGCAATTCCGGAAGACATATCCCACTGCATACTTCTTTGGCGTAGAAGCCGCCGTCACGTACGAATTAGCCTTGCTGCGCACCTCGCAATTCTCGAACAGGGCGATAGAAGGACCGAAAATAAAGTCCGTCGTCCCCTCGATGTAGCAATCGGAGAAGTAGAGGCGCGTGCCCTCAGCACCCGTATACACCGTGTCCTGATTCCCCAAGAAACGGCAGTTCACGAACATCAGCCTGTCACCCTCCGTATGAAGCGCGACAGCTTGCCCCAGACGTGCGGCATTGTTCTCGATAGTCAGGTTCCGGAAGGTAATCCAATTCCCATCCACCTTGACCGTGTAGGTGCGGAAAGTGCCCATCTTGTTGATGTTGGCATGATCGTCGTAGGTGATCACCGTCTTTTCCGCACTTTCACCGATGAAGTCCACATGCTGAATCCAGGACGGGATAACCAACTTCTCCTTATATACTCCATTCTTCACCAGCACCGTCACCTTATAATCCATAAAGGCGCGGATGCCCTCCATCGCCTCCGTCAGGGTACGATAATCCCCCGACCCGTCCCGGGCAACCACAAGAGTGTCTTTCCACTGAGACTGTGCCGACAAGGAGATGGCTCCTGCCGACCAAAGCACCATCGTGCACAAGATATAAGCCAGTCGTTTCATCTCCTTACTTCTGATTTACGATTTCTTTCACCTGCTGCAACCGCTCCCACTCCAAGCTTGCCATAATGAAGGGGCCTACCGCTTTCGGGTCATTGTTGCGAATGGTTTCATTTATATAATAGGTGTAGTCGCCCATACGATAGTTCTTTCCTCCCAAGCCGGCAACGGCGCAAGCCTTCGTGATGGTCACCACGCCATTCTTATCCACCTCTATGAAGTGATTCAGAATACCTCGATAACCTTTCTGTGCCACTTTCAGGTACGACCGGTCTATGTATCCCTTGCGTACCGCTTTGAACAGGGCGTACACGAACATCGTAGAACAAGAAGACTCCAGATAGTTCCCCTCCTCGCCGCTCTTGTCCAGAACCTGATACCACAATCCGGTCTTCGTGTCCTGTATGCGCTTCAGCTGAGCAGCTATATTGTTGAAGATGACCAACATCGAGTCACGCCCTGCCTCATGTTTCGGGATGAAATCGAGCGCGTCTACAATGGCCATCGCATACCAGCCCATAGCCCGTCCCCAGCTGTGCTGCGACTGCCCCGTCACGGGATCTGCCCAACGCTCCTTCCGGCTCACGTCGCAAGCATGACGGTAAAGCCCGTTCTTCGGATCGTAGGTATGACGTGCCACCGTAATATACTGGTTTACGATGTCAGGATAGTCCTGCACACGATTATTCCGGTAAGCGTATTCCGCATAAAACGTAGAACCCATATAGATACCGTCCAGCCACATCTGGTTAGGATACACCTTCTTATGCCAGAATCCGCCATCCTCATTGCGCGGATGAGTGTCGAGCTGGCTGCGCAACAAGTCGAGAGCTTTCCCGTACTTCTCCTCCTTCGTCTGCTCATAGATGCGGAACAGGAACTTGCCCGAATTCAGACGGTCTATGTTATACTCATGTAGTTTGTAAGTCTCAATGCTCCCATCCTTGTGCACCATCGTGTCCGCGTAGGCCAACGCATAGTCAAATATCTTTTGGTCTCCATACGCATCATACACATCCAGCATCGCCTGCAACTCCAACCCGTGGCAATAGTCCCATTTCAGCTTCGGCTGGAAATCCAATTGCCAGGACTCCGGACAACGGATCATTTCAGACTCTACCATACGTACCGACCACGGCTGCTTATCGTTCACCTTCTGAGCTGCCAACTGGGTGGAGCAGAAGAATGCCCCCACGATGAAAATTTTACCAAACAGAGTGTTCATCATCTTACTTTTGTTTTTTAGGTATATAGATTATTTTAGTAATGTGGCAAAGATAGAGGTTCTCTCCTTATCCCTTGTGTATTTTTCGACTGAAAAGGTGCATTATTTATTCTTGCCTTCCGCGAAGTTCCTTTTTTGTGTTCGGGAACGAGTATTTTCGTGTACGAAAACGAGGTTTCTCGTGCACGATAACGCTTTTTTTCGGCATTTATTCGCATCTAAGACAAAAAATACAGAAAAAGAGACAATTTTTATATTGATATACATTAAATAATGCGTATTTTTGACCCCAGAAACAAGAATTAATAATTTTAAATCAATGTATCATGAGTTTAAATCAAAATGCAATGGGAAAGATGACCAACTATAGATGGACCATCTGTGCTATGTTGTTTTTTGCGACAACAGTAAACTACCTTGACCGCCAAGTGCTGTCACTGACGTGGGATGAGTTCATCAAACCTGAATTCCACTGGGACGAATCACATTACGGAACCATCACTTCCGTATTCTCTATCGTTTATGCAATCTGCATGCTGTTTGCCGGTCGTTTCATCGACTGGATGGGAACTAAGAAAGGTTATCTCTGGGCTATCGGCGTATGGTCGGCAGGTGCTTGCCTTCACGCTTTCTGTGGTGTTGTGACTGAACATTTCGTAGGCCTGCACAATGCAGCCGAATTGATGGGAGCTACGGGCGATGTAGTGGTAACGATCGCTACCATCAGTATGTATTGTTTCCTTGCAGCCCGTTGTGTGCTGGCACTTGGTGAAGCCGGCAACTTCCCCGCAGCCATCAAAGTAACTGCCGAGTATTTCCCCAAGAAAGACCGTGCTTACGCTACTTCTATCTTCAATGCCGGTGCTTCAATCGGTGCTTTGATTGCTCCGCTCACCATTCCTTTGCTGGCTAAAGCATGGGGCTGGGAGATGGCTTTCATCGTTATCGGTGCCCTCGGTTTCATCTGGATGGGCTTCTGGGTATTCATGTACTCCAAACCTTCTGCCAGCAAGCACGTGAACAAAGCCGAGCTGGAATACATCGAACAAGACAAGGATGAAGCAGGTGCCGCTCCGGTTGTAGAGGAAAAAGAAGAGAAGAAGATGAATTTCTGGCAATGCTTCAGCTACAAACAGACTTGGGCATTCGCTTTCGGTAAGTTCATGACTGACGGTGTATGGTGGTTCTTCCTGTTCTGGACGCCTTCTTACCTGAACACGCAGTTCGGTATCAAGACTTCCGAAGGTTTGGGTATCGCCTTGATTTTCACCCTCTACGCTATCACAATGCTTTCCATCTATGGTGGCAAGTTGCCTACTATCATCATCAACAAGACCGGATTGAATCCTTACGCCGCTCGTATGCGTGCGATGCTGATCTTCGCCTTCTTCCCGTTGGTGGTATTGCTGGCACAGCCTTTGGGTACGATTTCTCCGTGGTTCCCGGTAATCATGATCGGTATCGGTGGTGCAGCTCACCAATCATGGTCTGCCAACATTTTCTCTACGGTAGGTGACATGTTCCCGAAATCTGCCATTGCCAGTATCACGGGTATCGGCGGTATGGCTGGTGGTGTAGGTTCTATGTTGCTGCAATACATTGCCGGTGAACTCTTTGTTTACGCTGGAGAAACCAACATGACTTTCATGGGCTTCGCAGGTAAACCTGCCGGTTATTTCGTCATCTTCTGCGTATGTGCAGTAGCTTATCTGATCGGATGGGTTGTAATGAAGGCATTGGTTCCGAAGTACAAACCTATCGTATTGGAATAATATCGGATAAAATACGGAATAACATCAAATAAGATTTCACTCTTATACCTTATATATAATAAGGTGTAAAGCGATAAGATTCCATTTTTGATCTGTACAATAATAAAGGAGGGCTTTTGTAAAGCCCTCCTTTATTTATATCTGCCCAAATAAGACTAAAATCAAATGACTTTACCATTTATATAAATATACTCGGCATTCGATGTAAACATACTTGGCCTTTTATGTAAACATACTTGGCTTCCGATGTAAACATACTTGGCCTTTTATGTAAACATACTCGGCTTTCGATGTAAACATGCCCGGCATTCGATGCAAACATGCCCAGTATTCGATGTAAACATGTCCGGCATTTTATATAAAAAAGCAGAGCATGTTATTTGCTATACGGGTGAAAAAAGGTCGCAGGACTTCTTTACGTAATTTCCGCATTATCATGAAATTATCATTGAGCTGAGAGAATATAGTTTATAAGATATCAAACAAAACCTTTCAAGAATACATAAAAAAAGCCTCTTCTCACGAAGTGGCTCTTCTCTGCTCTCTTCCGTACATAATTACAATACGTTTTCTCTTGTCCAACACTATTTTTATTTCATACGGAAGCGCAAAAATTCAAGATGAAAAAAAGGGAAGTCTCACGACTTCCACATTTCTTCTAACCTTAAATCTAAATCTCTATGAAAAAAACGTTTGGCAAAGATAGAGCTTTACCGCATATAAAGATATTAATAAAACATATAAAGAAAAGAAAAGTATTTAAGAATTATTAAATCAGAACTTTAAACAGAACAAATATATCTTAATTCACCGCATCAAGCAAATCAGAATATATTGGATTTTGCCGTAACAAACCAGGAACTCCTATCATAAACAACTGCTGACGGGCACGAGTAAGAGCCACATTCAACTTACGATCAATCCAAACTCCCCTCTCCTCCGTAAGATTGGCAAGGAACTTCAACTGATAAGCCCGATTCACACAGAAAGAATAAACAATAACATCACGCTCACTGCCCTGGAAACGTTCGACGGTATCTACCAAAATGTCATTCAAAGCAGGAATCCCCAAAGCCGCAATCTCCCTCTTGACAAGCGCTATCTGACTGCGATAAGGAGCAATAATACCCAATGTCTGCCCCGGCTGAAAGCCCACACCGGAAGCCTCATATTGCCGATAGACAGCAGCCGACAACCGTGCCGCAAGCCGCGCCTCAAAATGATTAACCTTTGCCGATTGCGATGCAGGTTCCGATTCGGAAGGAAAAAAGGCAACACGACGCACCAATACATCTGCAAATTCATCGTCTTCAAGCCCCGGAGCCAATGTAAGCCCTCCTTGCTGATGCGGCAAACCTACAGCCTCCAGCAAACCGCCATAGAAAGCTTGGTTCGGGAAGCGTGCCACCTCTACATTCATACGTCCCTGACGGCAAAGCATATCATAGAAATGACTCGTAGCAGACGAAGGTTCATCTGCCGAAAAAGCGACTCTCCGATATAGACGCTCGAAAAGGGAATCTTTCAGGTTATGCAGCCCGATATCGCGCAGGCACTCCTCACATACCTCCGATTGCGATTCCGACTGGAGCACCACGGCAGGCAACTGTTTATGGTCGCCTATCAGAATGAACTTACCGATAGCATTTCCTCCCGCCACATTACGTGCACAAAGAAGTCCCAACAACTGAGGTTCCAGAATCTGGGTCGCCTCATCCACAATCGCCACATCAAACGCTTTCAGGCGGAAAAGCTCCGTCTTGGAAGAGAGCGTGGAGACGGTACCCACAAAGACACGGCAACGTTCTATCCGGGCACGTACCTCGCGGCGTGTGGAACAAGACTCCAGTACATTCTCTATCAAATGCGGGCGGTAAGTCGTATCACAAGAAAGTTCACTACCCACACGGATAAAATCAATTGCAGGCTCTATGGAAGAAAGCGCCTTACATATCTCGTCCACCGCACGGTTCGTATAAGAGAGCAACAAAATCTGTTTCCCCTCGCGATAGAACGCCTCCACCATGCCACGTAGGGCACGTGAGGTCTTCCCTGTTCCCGGAGGACCCACCAAGAGAAAATAATCTTTCGCAGCCAAAGCTTTTTGTGTGATACGGGAGAAATCGTCCGGTGCAGCAGCAATGGCTGCATCAAAGGAGGAATCAAACTCCGGTTCACGCTGGAAAAGCAACAAATCGCGGCGGTCCTTATTGGCAGAGAGAAACATGGAAAGCCCCATATACATGCTGCGGAAAGAGGTATCCATATAGTCGTGCTCGATGGCATAACAACTATCGGCAGGAAGCACGGACGTATTCTGCTGCGAAGCACGGAGGCGCACACGGATATCCTTATCGGTCATCTGCTCGATATTGCCTTTGAATACCATCTTATTGGTCACATTGTCCGTATCTTTGTCCCGCTGGTAGAGGACGATGGCATCTCCTTCGCGGAAATTCGGCAAGGCTTGCGAAAGGCGAGGTACGTTCGTGCCGGACTCTGAGGAGGCGGATGGTTGCAAGGAGATGCTGCTATCTGCCCGTGCCAGCACGAGATATGCCTTATGCCTGTCTGCTGCGTGATTCTCCTTGATAGTCAGGTCATGCAGTATCTCGCCCGCCTCACACTTTTCTTCAAGCGTAGAGAGCCACAGGGCGGCAGCACCCGTACGGCCTTCGTAGGCGATATCTCCCGACTTGGACGTATATAATTCTTTGGTTATAAAGTTGTAGAGCGTATAGAAATAGCACTGCTCCAGTGCAGTGAGCCGGCCGATGCGTTGCGTCACGGCATCAATTGCCGGATAGAGATAGCGTTTCCACAGCGTATTGTCCAACTGGCGCTCATTCAGCGTGTCCGGATGGATGGCTTTCAGACATTCCGCCGTGTAGTGCGGGCTGTTGCGCAACTGCATGCCATATTCGTTTGCTACAATGCGATTGCGCACATCCATCACACGCCTCACCATCGCCCAGGAAGGGCGTGCGGGATAAAGCAACGGATAACGGGTGTAGAGCAGATATGCCTTCACATGCCTGTGCTCCATCCCCATAGAGTACTCCAGCACGGCCTGATAAAGCAACATCTGTACTTTGTTGTTCTCCTTCGGTTCCACCTTGCCCCGAATGGCATACTCATCCGCCTTGCCCGATTTCATTTCGATGAAAGAGGTCATGTCGCGCTGCATGTAGTCCAGACGTCCCTGCAATCCCAAAGCCTCACAGACATAAGTAGGTTCCAGCACGGCATCCGTCTTGTCCAACTCATAACCGGGAGCACGAAATGTCTCGGTCACGGTCTGCCGTATGTGGTCGAAATGGCGCTTGCAATCGGCGAAGAACTCCCTCTCCTTCTCCTTATCCTGCAGGTCGGCACAGGCGGCAAGCTCGATGGAATAGATACGGAAAGCCTTCTTCATGCAAGCCAGATAGTCGGGAGCTTCCTGTGCATAGATCCATTCGTCCAGAAAGAGATTGGCAATGTTACCCAGCAAGAGGGGACGTGTATTGTCGGGCGACTGCAAGCGTGCCAACATATAATTGGCAGGATGGTGGCCGTAGTCCTTGAAGCATTCGGCAAGCGAACTGATATCCAGCAGGTAGTCGGGTTCCAGAATGATGAACGAAGGCGTCAGGATACCCGCCTCATCCACTGCTACATCCAGCAGGTTGACTTGTGCATGCCGCCACAACTGCCGGCAGGTTTCGGCAAACTCCTCGTTCACCTGCGGCACGTTATAGCGCACACGCAGAGGCTCTTCGGCAACGGTGTCGACGGGAAAGACATACAGGAAGGTGTCGTCGGCATACTGGAAGCTGACCCGCATCCGCTTCACCCGCTTCAGGGCGGGCGGGGCGACCAAATAGGTGGCATCCGCACGGGGCAGCAACTGATAAAGCTGCGCAGGTATATCTTCTCCACAGAGCCGTTTCACGAAGAAAGTCAGCGTCTTGACATCGCGCAACAGGCTTTCGCGCGAAGGTTCGGACTGCCGGTTCAGCACGGCATTAGAGGTCAGGCGGAAGGTATGCAAGCGATTTTGCTCGACCACAGACAAGCCCACCTTAGAAGCCACAAAGCTGATGCGTGCCGAGAGGTCGGTCATTTGCAGGCTGCCGTCCGGCATCTGTGTGCGGCAAAGGCGTTCCAAAAACTCGCGAAGCTGACGATAAGCTACCGTCAAAGGGATACCTTCATCCCGGCAGAGTGTGAAAAGGAAATGATAATACTCACGCGCTTCTTCCCCCATCATCCCTCCTTGTCTTCGTCAGTCCTGTCCGCATCATTCTTGCCGGACTTGTCAGCGTCAGTTTCGGCTTTATCGGCATTGTCCGCATTATCCTCGTCTGCATCGGGCGTCTTGTCCTTAATCATCAAGATGCTCAACTCATAGAGCAGGTAAAGCGGAACGGAAACCACAGTCAGCGTGAAGGGATCGCCCGTAGGAGTTATAATGGCTGATACGATTACGATAATCACCAGTGCATGACGACGATACTTGCGCAGAAAGGACTTGTTGACCAGCCCCAGCAACGAAAGCAGCCAGGTGACCAAGGGCAACTCGAAAGCAAGTCCCATGCAGAGCACCAGCATCATGAAGTTATCTATATATGAGTTCAGGGAGATCTGATTCTCGATGGCCGCACTCAACTGATAAGTGGAGAGGAAACGCAGCGTCAGGGGATAGACCATGAAATAGCCCAGCAGCACGCCCAGAAAGAACATGACCGTACCGACGCACAAGGCTTTCTTCACCCCGCGCCGCTCATTGGGATAGAGCGCAGGGCTGATGAATTTCCATATTTCAAAGAATATATAGGGAGTTGCCGTCACCACCGACATCCAGAAAGCGGTGGACATGTGTATAAAGAACGGGGCAGCCAGATTGATATTGATCAGCTTGACATGAAACTCCTGCGTGAAGAAGTCGTCGTGAAGATCGAAGACCTTGCCTACATAACGCAATATGTCGTAGAAGATAAAATCGTTATGACAAGCCGCCAGCACGACATTGTCAAACAGCCAAGGCATCGCCACAAAATATCCGACGGCCAACACGAACCACACCCCGAGTACACGAAACAGCACACGGCGCAATTCATCCAAATGATCCCAAAAAGTCAATTCCTTATCTGCCATAGTAAATGAGCTACGAGTGACAAATGACGAGCTACGAGTGACAAATGACAAATCACGAGTGACGGGCTACAAGCCCTCTCTGACGCCCACATAGCGCCACCACTTGTAGCTTGTAACTCGTCACCCGCAACTAACTCACTTATCTTTTTCAACCGGTTCGTCTATATCCGCTTTAGCTTTATTGATTTCCTCTTTGGCTTCGTTCACACCCTCTTTGAAGCTTTTCACGCCTTTTCCGAGTCCTTTCATCAATTCGGGAATCTTCTTGCCACCGAACAACAACAGAATCAGCAATGCAATGATAACCCATTCAGAGCCACTGGGCAGAACGCCTAATAAATATAAATTTGTCATATCCGTTACTATATATTTTTAATTCGATGCAAATATAATGATTTCACCAGAGAATATTTCTTTGCGATGCTAAGAATCTTCCCTTGTGAAGCAGAGAATCTTCCCTTACGATGCAGAGAATTTACTTCTTAAGTTAAGAGCCGGGAATGGAGAGTTGAGAGTTATGACTCCCGTCAACTCCCTCCCCGAATACCTCCTTCCCCGAAGCGACTCCCCTTTCTAATCCTGATAATACACCCGCTTCACCCGCGTGGAAACACTCGTCAGCACCTCATAAGGGATGGTGCCGAGGATGTCGGAAAGCACCGTGACGGGCAGATGATCGCCGAAGATCTCCACCGTGTCGCCTTCGCGGCAGTCGATGTCCGTCACATCGATCATGCAGACATCCATGCAGATGTTGCCTACGTAGGGGGCACGCTGTCCGTTCACCAGACAGTAGGCATTCCCGTTGCCCAAGTGGCGGTTCAAGCCGTCGGCATAGCCGATGGGCAGGGCGGCGATGCGTGAATTGCGGGTCAGATGGCCCTTGCGGCTGTAGCCGACGGTGTCTTCCTGGGGCACTTCGCGTATTTGCAGGATGGTGGTCTTCAGGGTACTCACATTATGCATGATGCTGTTGTCTATCGGATTGACCCCGTACAGGCCGATGCCCAGGCGCACCATGTCGAACTGCGCGCCGATGAAGCGCTCGATACCTGCCGAGTTGCAGATATGGCGCAGTATCTTGTGAGGGAATGCAGCCTGCAATTGCAGGGAGGCTGCCTCGAAAGCCTCTATCTGACGGCGGGTGAATGCATCGAACTGTGCCGCGTCGCTACCCACCAAGTGCGAGAATACGGAACGGGCGATGACGGCATTCTGCCCTTTCAGCCGCTCGATCAGGCGGGGCATGTCTTCGGGGGCGAAGCCCAGGCGGTGCATGCCGGTGTCCAGCTTGACGTGGATGGGGAAATGGGTGATGCCCTCCTTCTCCGCCTCGCGGATGAGGGCGTCGAACAGATGGAAACTGTAGACTTCCGGCTCCAGCTTATAGTCGAACAGGGTCTTGAAAGCCGTCATTTCCGGATTCATGATGATGATGCTCGAGGTGATGCCCGCCTTGCGCAGCTCGGAGCCTTCGTCGGCAACGGCAACGGCAAGGTAGTCGACATGATGCTCCTGCAGGGTCTTGGCAATCTCGTAGGAGCCGGCGCCGTAGGCGGAAGCCTTCACCATGCAGACCATCTTCGTCTCGGGACGCAGGCGGCTGCGGTAGTGGTTCAGATTGGCGGTCATGGCACCGAGGTTGACTTCGAGAATCGTCTCGTGCACTTTCTTCTCCAGCTCCTCCGTCAGGGTGTCGAAGCCGAACTGGCGGGCGCCTTTTATCAGGATGATTTCGTCCTGCAGACACAGTTCACCGCGCGAGATGGCACGCTTCAGGGCTTCCGTATGGGGATAGAACGCCTTTTCGATGCTGAAACGGTCGTCGCACGAGGAGATTTCGCTTCCCACGCCGATGATGCGCTGGATGCCGCGGCTGTTGATCAGTTGCGAGACTTTGCGGTAGAGCGTGGGGGCGTTCTGACCGGTCTCGAGGATGTCCGAGAGAATGAGCGTGCGCTTCAGGCCTTTCGTTTGCGAGCG
>Ga0137306_101353_pt1 | contig 25449 bp, 31 predicted proteins | sample Inofroosms_March_FD_97187 | JGI IMG/M metagenome (GOLD analysis project Ga0137306, IMG submission 97187) | Mouse cecal microbial communities from Vienna, Austria - N-Acetylneuraminic and N-Acetylglucosamine D2O microcosms_March | ecosystem: Host-associated > Mammals > Digestive system > Large...
ATTTTTTCGCCTCATACAGCTTTCTCGGCATCCCGGTACAGCATAGGACAGCCGCCGCCAGCGGGATACCGTAAGCACATCCGTATTTGATAAAATCTCCCTGAAACACGGTTCCGCCCGCCTGCCCGAAGAAGGGGAACAGCCGGCCCAGATATACGGCAAACGCCCCCAGCCCCTTGACCGCAAACAGCAGCCAGGACAGCGGAATCACCAGCATCATGTACAGATGCCCCAGCAGAGGCCATCTTTCCAGCACTTTTAAAAGCCCCCGTTTCTCCACGGCCAGCAGCAGAAAAAGTGCCAGTCCCCACAGGATAAAATTCCAGCTTGCCCCGTGCCACAGGCCCGTAAGCATCCACACCAGAAACAGATTCCTGTACCGGTGCTGCCGGCCGCCGCCCAGCGGGATATAGACATATTCCCGGAACCAGCCGCCCAGCGTCATATGCCACCGCCGCCAGAAATCCGTCATGGAACAGGCCAGATAAGGATTCCGGAAATTATCCGGAAAATCAAAGCCCATCATCGTTCCAAGCCCCTTTGCCATCAGCGAATATCCGTAAAAATCAAAATAGATCTGAAAGGTATAGGCGGCGATTCCCAGCCAGGCCAGCGGACAGGAAATGCTGTCAAAGCCGATGGCATTCACCTGGTTCCACAGATTGCCCACCCGGTTGGCGATCAGTACTTTCAGCACCAGCCCGATAGTAAATTCCCGAAGCCCTTCTTCCAGATTTCCAAAAGAATGAACCCTGCTTTTCAACTGTCTGTTGACCTGGCTGTAGGTCACGATAGGCCCGGCAATCAATTGGGGAAACATACAGAGATAGGTTCCGAGAATCAGCAGGGAATGCTCCGCCCGAACTTTTCTGCGGTATACGTCGATCAGATAAGAACTGATCTGAAACGTATAAAAGCTGATGCCGACAGGCAGAACCAGCCGGAAATAAGGGATCTGTATGCCAAGACCGGCTTTTTCCATAAGAACATTCATATTTCCGCTCAGGAAATCCAGGTATTTAAACACAAACAGGCAGCCGATATTCCATGTCATTCCCGCCGCCAGCCACCTGATGCGCCCCTTTTTTCTCCGGCACGCCGCCATGCCCCGTGCCGCGCCGTAATTGACCAGTACGGAAAGCAGCATCAAAAGCAGATAAAAGGGATGTTCCCTGACTCCGTAAAAATAAAAGAAAAGACTGGCGGCAAATAAAATCCCGTTTTTCCAGGAAACCGGAACGAGAAAATAAAGCAGCAGAAACGCCGGCAGAAAACAGAACAGAAATGTAAGACTGCTGAAAACCATAGGTATGTACCTTCTCTCTTGTAATAATATATCGTTAGACAAGTTTGCAGCCCGGAAAGTTTCAAAAAAATACACAAAAAACCTGATGTTTACGGTTTATGCCGTTTCTACCATTATACAACCAATATACCGTTATATGGCTTAACGATAACTTACGTATTCTGAATTAGTTTTTACGGAATATTTACAAAATTTTAACAGGAAAGCAGATTGAACTGTCCCCGCAGCCGTGATATACTTTTACCGTTTATATTTTCAGAAAGAACGATGTACTCTTGGAGTTTTTGCAGTGTCAGGATTCCGAGAGCACATAACTTGTAACAGGAGGACAAACAGAATGGGATTGTTTTCAAAAAAGCCAAAAGAAGTGGAGTATGACGCCGCGGAATGTCAGCGAAAAAAAGAGATCATGCGTCAGATGTGGAACGAAGCCGTAAAGGACGGGGACAGCTATCAGATTTTCCACGCTACCCAGACTACTTCCAAGTTTGAGAAAGGATTTATTTTTGATACAAATACCACCACCTTCTATCACTATATCGCCGGCTATCGGGACAGCGACAGCCAGGTGGCTCTGGTGCAGGTGGACCGGGAACTGACCCAGCATACGGAGCCTTTTTACGTGGATATGAGCGCAGTGGTCGGGGTGAGCTATTACCCGAAGCAGCAGCAGGCCTGGCTTCTCTACCGCAAAAACTACGAAAGCTACGGCGAACAGTTTAATATCGACGACACAGGAAGCAAAACCGTGGCCGGCATCCCGAATATGGTTCAGAAAGAAGAACGGGAAGCTTTCCTGGACTTCCTGGAAAAACTGCGCAGCCGACTGGAAGCGGAAGGACATAAGCAGGAGAAGTGGAAACGGAAATAAAAATTTCAGCCTTATCCCAGCGCCACATCCAGCGCCATCATAACCGTAAAGCCCGCGGCAAACAGAATCGTCCCCACATTGGAGTGTTTTCCTTTCGACATTTCCGGGATTAATTCTTCCACGACCACATAGACCATCGCTCCCGCCGCGAAGCTTAACAGATACGGCAGAAACGGAACCACATAACCGGCCGCCAGAATCGTCAAAACCGCGCCTGCCGGCTCCACCGCTCCGGAAAGCAGGCCGTAAAGAAACGCCTTTCCCCTGCTGACCCCTTCCGCCCGCAGAGGCATGGAGATAATGGCGCCTTCCGGAAAATTCTGTATGGCGATTCCCAGAGACAGGGCCAGCGCATTCATTGCGGTAATCCCTGGCTCCCCGGAAAACCACCCGGCATAAACCACGCCCACCGCCATTCCTTCCGGCAGGTTGTGAAGCGCCACCGCCAGCACCAGCATGGTTGTTCTCTGCAGGCTGCTTCTTGGACCTTCCGCCCTGCTGCTGTTCATATGAAGATGGGGAACCGCCCGGTCCAGAAGCAAAAGAAACAGGACGCCAAACCAAAAACCCGCCGCCGCAGGCAGAAACGCCCACTGCCCCATGGACCGGGACCGCTCTATCGCAGGGATCAGCAGACTCCAGACGGAAGCCGCCACCATAACGCCCGCCGCAAACCCGGTCAGCGCCCGCCGTACCATTGGATTCAGTTTATTTCTCATAAACAGCACGCAGGCCGAACCAAGGGCCGTCCCAAAGAACGGGAGCAAAATACCCTGAAAAACCTGTATCCCCATAGCGTTACCTCCGGAATGTTCTTTTTCGTGATGCTGCCGCAGGCCATTTCCATTGTTTGCGATATCACCGCATATTTATTAGTATTAGCTAACTTAATTATAAATATACATTTTCCTGCCCACAGGAATAAAGTTCCTCCCCGGCATCCGAGTATATGACCACAAGCAAAAAGAGACAGTGTTATGTATCAATCACTGCCCCTTCTTGCTGAAACGTCAGGTCTTTCATCTATGCCTTTTTTGTCCCGATCTTTTTCTGACGGTAAGCGCGATTATATTTTCTGCCGCCTTTATCCAGCATACACAATGCCTCGCATGCATAGATTGTGCTCATCATATCAATATTGCACGGATCCAGAATGGCACTGTCCAGGCCAGCCCGGATCGCATAAGCCATACAGTTACCGTTGATATATTTTCTTGCCGGCATTTCAAAGGAAATATTAGAAATCGCTCCCGTTACTTTAACCTCCGGTGCATATTCATGGATGCCCGTAATACACTTCTCAAAGTCCTGCATAGAAGAAGGCATGGTTGAAAGCGCCATCACGCAGGGATCAATATGCAGGTTAGAAAGCTTAACGCCATATTTTACCGCTTTATCAATCATTCTTTTCGCGATATCCAGCTTTTTCTCCGGCTGGGCGGGAATCCCATCCTGGTCGCAGGTCAGTCCCACTACGTTCCAGTCCGTCCCTGCGATCAACGGAAAGATTGTTTCGCATTTATCCCCTTCTTCATTAACCGAATTAACCATACCCGGGCTTTTAATATGGCCTTCTTCCAGGATTCTGGCCAAAAGCTTTGCATCCGGGCTGTCAATGCATATTGGCTTATCCGTAACCTCCCGGCTCAGGCCAATCAGCCATACCATGGCGTCATACTCCAGTTCCGGAGCGGTGGAAGGCGCGCAGTCAATATAATGCGCCCCGGCCTCTGCCTGTATAACCGCCCTTTCTTTGATCAGCTCCGCGTTACGCTCATCGATTGCCTGCTTTACGGACGGAATCGCGCCGTTAATTTTTTCTCCGATAATAATCATATGTCCGCACACTCCTTGTAAAATAAGATAGGATATTTAGCATGCCCACTCGGAACATACGCGTACGGTTTTCTGCGGATCATGGGCAAATTCATCCGCGCCGGTGATATGAACCGTATCTTCGCTGACCGGAGCGCCGCCGATAATAATTTTCACATCATCCCGCATATTGGCCGCCTTGAAAGCTTCCACAGTTGCCTTCATCGAATCAATTGCCAGTGTCAGCACGCCGGAAAGTGCAATAATATGTATATCGTTCTCCTTAGCAGCCTCCACAATCTTCTCCGGCGCCACGTCAATGCCCAGATCCAGCACATCAAATCCATTCGCTTCCATCATGGAACGGACGATATTTTTCCCAATATCATGCAGGTCATTCTGAACCGTACAGAGAATCACCTTCGCTTTTTTGCTTTCCCCGTCCCCGCTGACCAGAGCATCTTTCAGGATATCGACAGCGGTCGTCATCAGCTCTCCCGCGTAAATCAGATCTCCCACGAAATAATCTCCGGACTGGAACAGATCTCCAACCACATCCATACCCTTCTGGCAGGCAGACATGGCTTCATTCGCCTGTGATCCGCCGTCGGCCATCACGCCGTTTAAAATCTCAACAACCGTATCTTCATCCAAATCGCCCATGGCCTGAACCAATGCATCAAAATCTAACATTCTAACTTTTCCTCCAATTATAGTTCCGCAGCTCCCCTTTCAAGCCCCCTGAACCTGGGAGAATTTCCAGCCTCTAAAGTGTCTGTAAATTTTCCCGGGGCTTGTCCGGTCCGTTGCCGTTTATCATTTCCCATTTGGGGCTCTACACAAGTATTTTTTTATTTCGCCGGTTTTGACTGACGGGATGCCCTAAGGCCGATCCAGATCAGCGCAATCAGCGCCACCGCTCCGATCGCCACCAGCGTCGGAAATCTGGGAGACATATTTCCGGTCACTTTCTGTAAAAGACCCACATAAGGCGAAGCCGTGAAGCAGCCCAGATTCAACAGCGCCACAAAGGTTCCCGATGCCGCTGCGGTCGCCTGCGGCGGCATCATGTCATTAAACTCTACCATAATTGCCGGCCAGATAATAAATAAAGTAATTCCACAGCCTGCAATCGCAATCATCAGCAGAACCGCGCTGTGTCCGAAATATCCGACTGCCAGAAAAACAACCAGCAGGATCAGACAGACGGGAATCGTCTTTTTCTCCAAAACCTGGTATACCTTTCCAAATATAACACCCGCGATGCAGCCGCCGATATTATACATGGACAAAATGGTTCCTGACAGCGCGGCGGAGCCGAGTCCCTCTCCTACCACTATGGCAGATACATTCAGGAATAGCGGATAGAAAAACATAACGCAAAGCGCATATCCGGCGGAAATCAGATACACCCGCATTGGAAGCCTTGTCTTTTCCGCCTGCCGTATCACTTCTTCCTTCTCCGGCTCAGGAAGCATTGCGATAATACAGCCCATCGGCACCAGCACCAGCAGATGCAGTAGCCAGATATACTTTAAATTCATGACGCATAAGATTCCTGCCACCTGCTGGAAAATGATTCCGGAAGCATTCATAACAGCTGTTCCGGCTCCCTGAATACTCGCCCCCTTCTGTCCGCTGAACAGCTTCATGACAATCGCGTTTCCCAACGGCATGGAAAATCCCACGCCAACTCCTATGATCACTCTGGATAACAACAGTACATAATAATCCATCACAAAAAATGGAATCATACCGCCAACAATCAAACAGATACTGGCAAATACCGTCAATGTCTTAAAACCAAATTTGCTGCCTGCCAGTGACCCGGCAACAACGGAAATGGGTATCACCACGATAGATGAAATCGTTGACAGCATCAAAATATTTGAATATGCCACATCAGGAAAAGCTTCCGCCAATGCCGCAATCGCCGGATTGATGATGAATGACGCGTTTGGCAGGAAAAAGATCGCCATAACGCCTATCACAGCGCCAATCCCCAGTTGTTTTTTGTCTTGCATTTTTGATCTCCTCTGTCTGTTAAAAAATCGTTATTGTGGAAATAAAGTTTGCGATGAACGCCTCCCTTGCCTCCTGATCAGAAAGCTGCGGAAATATTTCCAGCCAGGAAGCCGCTTCTTTATATCCTTCCGGATAAGTAAAATTTACACGTGTTTCCATTTCTTTTTTTTCATTGTTCGCCATATTAAACCCTCCTGAATTAAATTCCGCAACTACCCTTCCGGGGCTTGTACGGTTCGTTGCTGTTTTTTAGTTCCGCAACTGTCCTCTACAGTTCATAACTCCGTACAAAGTCGTTTACGGCCTTCACATTTTCCGGTCTTGCATCTGCCCGGAACGTACCCATTTTATCCTGGCTGAAAATATATCCGTCTCCCATTTCGCTTACCAGCTTCCGGGCATAATCCACACATTCCTCCTCCGATTTGTAACCTAAGTAAGAGGCCGGCATACCGCCCGCGATACAAATATGGGGAATCTTCTTGCGCAGCTCAAAAATATCATCCTGTTCCGGATGGAGGATCATCATGCCTTCCGGAATATCCTGCAGAAAATCGCTGAAACGGTCAATATATGCCTCGCTGAACGTATAAATTTTCTGTCCTTTCTCAAACATAATCTGTGTTATTTTCAGGAAATGAGGCCAGTAAAAACGGGCGAACTGTTTCGTGTTCATAATACTGTGGGCCAGGAAAATCGTTTCCATGGCGGTTATGTAATTTGTATAATCTCCTTCCGCGGCCGCAGTCACGGCAGGCAGCACTTCCGTTTCAAAAATCGCGTCCAGGATATCCATCAGTTCTTCCGGATGCCGTCTCATATCAAGAGAAAGCCCCTTAATTCCGCGCGCCTGATTAAACAGCAGCTCCATCGGCGCCATATACGGCATCGGAAAGGCCGCTAAAGCCCCATATTTCTCAAGAAGCTCCGCCTTTACACGGTCGCCAAATTCAAGAAACTTGAAAAACTCGGAAACCCCTTCCAGAAACTGTTCTTTTGTCATATCCGGATTCATTCTGCCCAGCCAGCATTTCCACCAGAATTCCTGAGAACTCTTCCGATAAATGGGATAATCCTCCGCCGTGATCGGAAGATTATCCAGTACGGTAATTGATTCCGCCTCATCATTGAGCAGATGACGCTCATATCCCATGGCTCTGGTCAGTTTATTATTGTTTCTCCCGCCGCAGTCTACCAGACCGTCAAAACAATATTTCTCCTGATGCTCCAATACCACCCGGGTCATCACGTCCCAGTCGCAGATCGCCTCGCTGAGCGTACAGCCTGCGTCCAGAATCTTCCATGTCCAGTAGTTCGATACGATCGGAACTCTTTTGTTATGTTTCAGGGCAATCGCATTATCAAACAGCTCTTTCCGTTCCTGAAACAACGCCTTCGCATCTTTCATCTCATTCCTCCTCATTTTTGAAAGTAAATATGCTACACATTTCTTACTATTGAGTATTATACTATTGTCTTTTCTGACAATCTAACATATAATAATACCCATAATAACAACTCACAGTTGTGGAGGATGCCATGGAACTGATACAGCTTTTATATTTTATGGAAGTGGCAAAATATGAAAACATGACCCTTGCCGCAAACAAGAATCATATCTCTCAGCAGGCTTTGAGCAAATCGATTCGTAAATTAGAACAGGAACTTGGCGCCGAACTGTTTGACCGGCGCAACCGCCGGCTGTCCCTGAATGCCTCCGGCAAATTGGCTCTGGAGCAGGTTCAGGACATTTTCAACAGTATAGAAAGTTTAAAAAAAATGATCGGGCGAATTTCCTCACCGCAGGAACTGGTGATGGGTTCTTCCTCTTTGGTAAGTCTCCGTTCCCTGATCCTGGATTTTAATAAAGCTTACCCTAATTTTTTTATATCTACAAACTCCATTCCGGAAGATCATTTGTTTGAAAAGCTGCAGCGTCGGCAAATAGATGTTGCCATATCCGCCCAGGAGTACCCCCCCCCTCATATCAAAACATATGTTCTTTTTTGGTTTTTCAGGAAACACTTTTGCTTGCTGTCCCCAATAATGATCCGCTCGCAAAAAAGGACTCCGTCTGCCTGCAGGATCTAAATGGCAGGAATATCCTTCGTCTGAAAACCTGTGAACTATATCTGGATCATATTTTTGACTCGCTCTGCAAAAAAAAACGCATCAAAACCAATTTTATCTGGCAAAACGACTATGTAATTTTCAACGGCCTGTGGAATAATCCACAGTATTCTTTCCTAACCTCTACACTGCATAACAACCTCGAATACCATAATCATATCCGGCTGCCCTTTGATGAGCCACAGCTGACAGTAACCTTTTATGCTCATTTTCTAAATGGTAATGTCAATGCGGAAATTTTTTCTTCCTGGGCCAGACAGATATCTACATAAATGCTGCCGTATCGAAAAGAACCGCCGCCGGACAACAATCTCTGTTATCCGACGGCGGTTCTTTTTATCTGTTTTTCTTATTATTTTAACGATCGGCCAGTACGGCGGCTTCAACTGTCCAAAGGGAAGCTGCCGTTTCCGCGGCAGTCTTTACAATGGCTTCCGCCGTGTTGCGGGGCATTAGAATCCCTTTCTCTCTCAGGTCAACGATCTGATATGTCCGTATATCGTACCCGTGATACGGATCACCTTCCTGACGGACAAGCTCCAGCACATTCCCGGCAGATATTCCGGCATTTTCTGCCAGCCGCCGGATCAGGGTTTCAAGGGCATCGCACAGACACAAAGCGCCGGTCTTTTCCGCATCCGGAAGATCATCTGCCTTGCGCCTGAGCCTTTCTCCCAACCAGAAAAAAGCATTTCCTGCCCCTGGTACCAAATTAGATTTTGCTGCGTTCCGAACTGCCCGAAGCGTATTTTCGTAAAGATATTTTTTCTCAAACATCTCATATTCAACGGCTGCGCCCACCTGGATTTCCGCGGTTTTTCCGTTGAGAATTGAAAGCGTCGTCTGCAGCTTCTCCCGCTCGTCCGCATCCGTTGTTTCAGCCAGGCAGGCGCCGGTATGCTTTCGCAGCTTCTCCACCAGCTCCCGGGCACTCATGGAAAATCCCTGAAGCACGGTATTTTCTTTTTCTATCTTTGCGTATCTGACCGGAGCGCAGATATCCAGTCCGCAATCCTCCAGCTTAAGCCCCGTATTTTCATCGATCAATACGGAGCCAGTCTTTGCGGCCAAAGCCAGCATATTCCGCCTTCTGCTATCCCCAAACCCCGGCGCTTTCGCCACTACAACCTGCAATGTCTTCCTGTTGGCATTGGCAGCAAGCAGGGCCTGTACGTCTTCACCCATATCATAAGTGATAATCAAAAGCGGCGTCTTCGCCTGCCTGGCTTCCTCAAGGATTCTCCTGATCTCCGAAAACGACTGAATTTTAATATTGCTGAGCAGCACACGGGGATTTTGCAGAACAGAATGCTTTCTCTCCTTATCCTGGGCAAAAGCGATGGAAAAAAGTCCGCAGTCATAACGCGCGCCATCCCAAAAACGGAGGGCTGTATCTTTCCGCTGGCTGTCCTGTACCGTAACCACGCCGTCCGTCCCCACCTGACGGCAGGCTTCCAGCACATATTTCCCAACTTCTTCCTCTTTCCCGGATGCCATTACAAAGCGCTCCAACAGCTCATCATCAAAAGGAATCACCATTTCATCCAGCACTGAACCTGCCAGGGAAAGCATTCGGCGGATTCCTTTGCGCATCCGCATGGGATCATATCCGGCTGTGATAAGCTTGATCCCGGAACGGACCAGAGCGTCAGCCAGGATGACTGTCGTCATATTTCCGTCCTCATATTGATCCGCGATTTTCTTCCCGGCATCCCGTATTAACGCCGCAGCGATATTATCACCCCTGTCATACAGACAGAAATCCTCTAAAACCTTTCGCCCGGAATTTGCGATCACCGGCAGGTCATATTCCTGTTCACAAATTGCCCTCCTGCCCTCAGGGCCAAAATTCGGCGCCGTCAGCCGGTCTATTTTATCCGCACTGTCCCAAAGCTTCTTCCGCAGTTCCTGGCCGTAAATTATATTTGCCATTCGATTTTCTCTCCTATGTCATACAAATCATATTCGTTTATTCTGTATTCCGGAAGAAATGCGTAGCTGCTAACAAGGATAGCGCATTTGTTTTTAAAAGTCCATATGAAATGAAAGAAAATCAAAAAATCCTCTTTCGATATATTTCCCGGATGCCACTCGATTATAAACACACCTTTTCAATCCTGCACGTAGGACTTTCCATATGATACAAAAAAGCCCGTCCGCGGTTTTCACAGACAGGCAAATTTTCTATATACACTTTTCCAAAATCCCAACCATCTCATCCACATGCCGCTTTTCAATAACCAGCGGCGGCAGGAAGCGGATCGTGTTCGCTCCGGCGGAAATCAGAATAACGCCCTGATCCATGGCCTTCTGAATGATGCCGCCCACAGGCTCCGTAAATTCCAGTCCCTGCATCAGTCCCACGCCTCTGTGATCCACAATCGAAGCATGGCGGGCTTTCAGCTCCTCAAGCTTTTCATACAAGTAAGCCCCCACTTCACTGACATGGTCGCAGATATGATCCTGTTCAAAAATATCCAGAATTTTTCCGGCGGCGGCGCAGACCAGGGGATTTCCGCCATAAGTGCTTCCGTGATCTCCGGCCACAAGGGCGGCGGCTTTTTCCCTGCACAGGAACGCGCCGACCGGCAGGCCGCAGCCCAGCGCTTTCGCTACCGCCATCACATCCGGCTCCACGCCGTAACGCTGGCAGGCGAACATGGTTCCGGTCCGTCCCATACCGCACTGTATTTCGTCAAAGATCAGCAGCAGATCCCGCTCGTCGCAGATGGCCCGCAGCTCTTTTAAGAAACTTTCCTCCGCCGGGAAAATCCCTCCCTCGCCCTGTACCGGCTCCAGAATAACCGCGCAGGTTTTATCGGTCAGCAATGCTTTCACGCTCTCAATATCATTGAACCGCGCAAACTTCACGCCGCCTATCAGCGGTTTGAAAGCCTCCTGATAATGGGGATTTCCCGTCACGGATAAGGCGCCCATGCTTCTGCCATGGAACGAATGGTCCATGGCGATGATCTCATGGTCCGTTCTCCCATCCTTATTATAAGCATATTTCCGGGCTGTCTTAATGGCGCCCTCGACAGCCTCCGTACCGCTGTTTGTGAAAAACACCCGGTCCATACCGGCGGCCTTCGTCAGCTTTTCCGCCGCTTCCACGGCCGGCCGATTATAATAATAATTGGACGTATGGATCAGTTTATCCAACTGCGCTTTTACCGCCTCATTCAGCCCCGGATAATTGTAGCCCAGGGCGTAAACGGCGATTCCCGCATAGAAATCCAGATATTTTTTCCCTTCGCTGTCATACAGGTACACGCCCTCGCCGTGATCCAGCACGATCTGATACCGGTTATAGGTGTGAAGCAGCACCTGCTCCGCCCGATCGATCAGTCCCTTTTTATCCTCACTCATGATAATACCTCGTTTCCGATTTATTTAAAATCGCCGTTCCGATTCCCTTATGGGTAAAGATCTCCAACAATACGCAGTGGGGAATCCGCCCGTCCAGGATATGGACTCTGGACACGCCGTTTTTCAGGGCGTCCACGCAATTGGACAACTTAGGAATCATCCCGCCCATGGCCGCGCCGCTTTTCACAAATTCCTCCGCTTCCTCTATCGTCATCTCAGAGATCAGCGTGGATTTGTCATTAAAATCTCTGTATACGCCCTCAATATCCGTCAGGAACGCCAGCTTTTCCGCTTTCATGGCTTTGGCGATGGCACAGGCGGCGTCATCCGCATTGATATTGTAAGTGTCAAACCGGTCGTCGTAGCCGATGGGGCAGACAATCGGCAGGAAATCTTTTTCCAGCAGGTCATACAGAATTTTAGGCTCCACAGCGTCGATCTCCCCCACAAAACCGATATCCTGACCGTCGGAATCTTTTTTGTGTACGTGAAGCAGGCCGCCGTCTTTGCCGCTGATGCCCACGGCCTTGATGCCTAACTGCTGAATCAACTGCACCAGGTTTTTATTGACCCGGTTCAGCACCATCTCCGCGATCTCCATGGTGGAAGCGTCCGTCACCCGCAAACCGTTGACAAATTTCGGCTCCATGCCGACTTTGCCCACCCATTTGCTGATTTCCTTGCCGCCGCCGTGAACGATAATGGGTTTAAAGCCTACCAGCTTTAAAAGCACGGCGTCCTTAATCACATTCCGTTTCAGTTCCTCGTCCACCATGGCGCTGCCGCCGTATTTGATGATAATTACTTTTCTGTTAAACCGCTGTATATAAGGCAGGGCCTCAATCAGCACCTCCGCCTTTTTCATGATTTCCTGATCCATAGTTTCCTCTTTCCGAATATTGGTTTCGTTTAAATATTCAAAATTTTCTCTGTCAGCTCCACTGCATCCCGGATGCAGTCAGGACAGGAACGAAGCGCCTTGCCCGTTTCCGTACCTTTCAGATCTTTGCATACGGCCGAGCCGTTTTTCTTTACAAACTCTGCCAGAAGCTCTTTCGACATCTGACAGGAAGATGCCTTGGAATCCGGCTTCTCCAGATTCGCGGTGCTGTTTTTCAGGCCGATGACCATAGCCGCCCCTGACACGGCGCCGCACAGGCCTTCCATGCCGCCCATGCCCGCTCCCAAAGCTTCCGCACATTTGAATACGGTCTTATAATCCGCGTCCAATTCCTCCGCAAACGCACATACCGTACACTGACAGCAGTTATACCCTTTCTCCCGAAGTTCCAATGCTTTTTCTGCTCTGCTCATTGTTCATTCTCCTTTTCTTTTCCATGTCGCACAGAATCAGGCACCGCCGGACTCCGCGCGCACATTTTTGTGATTTCCCTGCTGCGGCAGCCTGCGTTTATGTACCGGTTCCCTCCGGGCCGCAGCATACGGGCCTGCAAATCTGTCCTGCGATGGCAGGCGCAAATCTATTGTATACCATTCCCGGTTTTCGCACAAGAGACAGAAGAACCTGTTTTCTGCCGTCATGTGACAAAAAACCGTGTCCGTTTCACAGCGATTTCAAGTCCCCGCACGTTCCTTCAATAAGGCAGCCAGCTTTTTCTGAACCGGTAAACGGCTGCGGCGCGGATAAACACGCTGATAAGCATTATATAACGGCGCTGCCTCCGACGGCTCTGTCAGCCGGACCAGCTCCAGCGTAAGGCCGTGTACCGCCATCAGCATCCAGTAAACCGACGGCTCCGCTTTCCAACGGTCAGGGGCCGTAAAATATATATATTGCAGCACCGGACCCACCTCCTGAGAAGACGGCGACCGGGACCCAAATGTCTGCAGCAGTTGTTCCAGATCCCCGGCAAACTGATTATGGCAGGGGTAATGCTGGGGTCCTCCGCCGAAGCCAAACGCTCCCTCCATAGGTTTCCGATTCCGCTCCAGCCGGTAAAATTCTTCCAGATATGCCTCGTAAAGACTTGTGACTTCTTCCAACATTTTACTCAACCTGTAACCCTTCTCATTCTTTCTGACAGTCCTGCGGCCTGCCGCATCCATATCCGCATCATTGATCCGGCAGGCCGCAGCCATCTTTTATGACCGGTAATCCGCATTGATTTTCACATAATCAAAGGTCAGGTCACAGCCCCATGCCGTAGCCTGAGCCTCTCCCATCTTCACATCCATCATGCAGGTCACTTTCTCCTGGGACAAAATCTTTGTGGCTGTCTCCTCGCTGTAGCCGGTGGATGTTCCGTTCTCCACGATTTTCAGCTTTCCCGCCCGGCTCTCAAAGTAAATGTCCACTTTCTCCGGATCAAACGCCGCCCCGGAATATCCCATGGCACACAGAATCCGGCCCCAGTTGGCGTCATGTCCGAAAATGGCCGCTTTGGTCAGACTGGAGGTCACTACCGATTTTGCCAGCGTCCTGGCCTGTTCCTTTGAAGCACAGCCCACAGCCGTCACTTCAAACAGGCAGGTGCAGCCCTCTCCGTCACCGGCAATCATCTGGGACAGTTCCAGCATCACCTGACGGAGCGCCCCGCAGAAGCTGTCATATGCCGGCCCCTCTCCTTCGATCACCTCATTTTCCGCCATGCCGTTTGCCAGCAGAAGCACGCTGTCATTGGTGGAAGTGTCTCCGTCCACGGAAATCATATTGAAAGTGTCCTCCACGTCGGCGCTCAGGGCTTTTTGCAGCATCTCATGGGAAATGGCCGCATCGGTGGTGACAAAGCAGAGCATGGTAGCCATATTGGGATGAATCATTCCGGAGCCTTTGCACATGCCGCCCACGGTAACGGTCCTGCCGCCGATCTCCACCGTCACCGCCGTCTCTTTCTTCCTGGTGTCCGTGGTCATAATGGCTTCGGCGGCCGCGATGCCGTGGGCTCTGTCTGCTCCCAGCTCACCGGCCAGAAGCTTTACCCCGTTCCGAATCTTATCCATGGGAATCTGCGCGCCGATCACGCCGGTGGACGCCACCAGAACGCTGTCTTCGGGAATGTTCAAAAGCTTCCCCGCGGCTTGTGCCGTCTCCGCGCAGCAGGCATAGCCCTCCTGTCCGGTGCAGGCATTGGCGATGCCGGAATTGATCACGACGGCCTGCACATACGGAGACGTATCCACCACTTTTTTATCCCATTTGACCGGCGCGGCTTTTACCACGTTTGTGGTAAAAACCCCCGCGGCCTGACAGGGGCTCTGGCTGTACACCAGCGCCATGTCATTTCTTCCCTGATATTTAATTCCCGCGGCGGCCGCTGCCGCCTGAAATCCTTTCGGGGCGGTTACGCCGCCTTCGATTTTCACTATATTCATTTTCAGACACTCCTAAATGATATTCATGTACTCCCTAAATCTCTCCGCACCTGGTTTCTCGGATGATTTTCCGCCGTCCCGCCCGCAATTTTATGAAGCATACGCCCCGCAGCTTTTACGGGAACATAGGCGGCTGCATCAGTCCTTCCGTCTCCGGCAGGCCAAAGAGCAGGTTCATATTCTGCACGGCCTGTCCCGCCGCGCCTTTCACCAGGTTATCAATGGCGCCCATCAAAATAATCCTGTTTGTTCTGGGGTCGATCACATAGCTGATATCCACGTAATTGCTGCCCTCCACCCAGCGGGTTTCCGCCGGCCGGCCGTCATGGCTGACTCTGACAAAAGGCTCATCGGCATAATATTTATCATAGGCGGCAGCCACCATATCTTCTGTCACGCCCGCTTTTAGCGCGGCATATTCCGTAGCCAGAATCCCTCGGTTCATCGGCACCAGATGAGGGGTGAAGCTGATGGTAAACAGCGCTCCGGCCGCATACCCCAACTGTTCCTCAATCTCCGGCGTATGGCGGTGAGAAGCCACGCCGTAAGCCTTCATATTCTCATTGACCTCGCAGAACAGGTTGTTCACCTTCGCGCCCCTTCCGGCCCCGGAAGTTCCCGATTTCGCGTCAATAATCAGCGTGGCCGGATCAATCAGCCCTTCCTTCACCAGCGGATAGGCCGTCAGAATCGAACAGGTAGTATAGCAGCCCGGATTCGCCACCAGTCTGGCCCTTTTCACCTGCTCTCGGTTTATCTCACAGAGCCCGTACACCGCTTCCTCAATAAACTGCGGGCTTTTATGAGAAATGCCGTACCACTTCTCATAAACCGCCACGTCCTTTAACCGGAAATCAGCGCTTAAATCCACAATCTTTACCTTCGATAAAATTTCCTCCGACACCAATGACGCGCACAGTCCCTGGGGCGTCGCCGTAAAGATCACATCCACCGCTTCCGACAGGGCATCCATATCATCGTCCATGCAGACCCCATCCACAATCCGGAACATATTTCTGTACACGTCCGCATATTTCTGATCGATATAGCTTCTGGACCCGTACCATTCCACCCGCACATCGGGATGCCCTGCCAGCAGCCGTACCAGCTCGGCCCCCGCATAACCGGTGGAGCCGATGATTCCTGCTTTTATCATAAAAACACTCCTTTTCCGTACACCAATATCCTGTCCGCCGAATCCCCGCATCTCCCGCCGGGCGTCCGGCTTCCTGCCAAACGCTCTTAATTATAATACATCCACGGTTTTCGTCAAGAGAAAACAGGATTCCTCTATCGTAATCCTGTTGCGTGTATTGCATAATTATACATTATTTATTAATAATATTCAATACTTTCACGGGAAATTTTTCACCGCCTCCCATGATAATACTCCAAAAGCACAATTCTAATGCGCCGGCCAAAAAACGTTTTCTCAAAATGAAACGTTACCGGCAGCCGTCAATTATCTCTTTGACATACCCAAGCATTTCCTCTTTTGTCACCCCTTCGTCCTCCCGGATATATGTGTAACTGTCCCCATCCATTTCCCATACGGCACAGAAAGGAGAAATGCCAAACCATACGCCGATCTCAGGATCTGTCCACACCGCACAGGCGTCCCGGTAATCCGTAAGCGGCGGCGCAGGATCTGCGGAGCCGGCGTATTCCGTGATTCTGTCATAAAGATAAATCGTACAATTCTGATAAGTATGCTCCGTAATATGATCGACATAAGAAACACTTCCCTGCGCCTCATCATACCAGGTCAGTGTTTCCGGATACAACCTGCCATTCCATATATCATTTTCCAAATCATAACCAGAAGCGTCAGCCCACAGCGGATGATCCATGGTGCCAAGGCTGAGTGAAAGGCTCTGACGGCTGTTTTTCTCATAGCTCACTGACATCCAGGTATAGTCCGGTCTGAAAAATGCCTTTAAACTGCCGGCCCCTGCAGACACCATATGAAAACTGTCCGCACTTTGTTCATCAATACGATACGGACCCAACTGTTCCGGGCAGTAAACACCCATTTTTTCGATTTCTTTCCGACTGCCGTGGAATACCCATGCGCCGTGGGACTTCCTTGCGCTGCCGGAAAAAACGGCACCGGAAATGGCCAGCGTCAGCAAAACGACAAATGCCGGAAACAGCCTCCTTCTCATTTTTCCAGTTCTGACGGCTTTTTTCATCACCTGGTCAAGCGTGTCCTCGGAAGCGTGAAGGGACGAAAAAACTTCCTGATACATTTTAGAATCAAACATGACTGTGCTCCTCCTGTTGCAATTTTTCCTTTAACAGCTCCCGCCCCCGGCGCAGGTGCGTCGCCACCGTAGCCTTTGGCATATGCAAAAGGCCGGCAATTTCTCCGGTAGAGTACCCTTCATAATAGTAAAGATAAATCGCCAGCCTGTATTTCCTCGGCAGCTCCATAATCATGTAAAAAAGGGTGCTATGCTCCGGTGTCATAAAAGAGAGCTGATCCATATAGGCATCCAGCGGCTCCCTCTTCCGCCATGGTGACAAACAGGCCTTTTTGCAGCAGTTGACCGTTACCCTTACCAGCCAGTTCCTGATATGCGCCTCGCTCTCAAAAAATTTATCCGTCCGATATAGTTTCAGCAAAACCTCCTGGGTGATATCATCGGCCTCTGCCCGGTCTTTCAGATAATGAAAAGCAATCCTGAAAATCATATCCATATATTTTTCTGCGATCCGGGTGAACTGTGCTTCCTGAAACATGCCGGGTTCTCCTAAATGTAAAATGATTCCAAAGTTATAACTGTCTCTATAGTATATATCTTTTAAAAGGGAAAAAAATTTCATTTCCTGCGGAAATTTTAAAAATATACTTCTTTTCTGCCAAAAAATGCTTCTGCTTCCATGGGCCGGTATTCTGTTTTATTTATCATATATTCAAATATTATTATTATATTTTATAATATTTTCCGCAATAGGTATTTACCAATCTCCCAAACAGTGATAGACTATATCTATAAATCCTGAAAGAAAGGAAGGAAGGAAGAAAAACAGACATGATTACAGTAAATGCCATGGGCGACAATTGCCCCATTCCCGTTATAAAAACAAAAAAAGCCATGCAGGCCCTTACCGGCCCGGATACCATTGAAGTGCTGGTGGACAATGAGATTGCCGTACAGAACGTGTCCAAAATGGCTTCTGCCCAGGGCGGTCAGGTACGCTCGGAAAAGACAGGGGAAAAAGAATACAAGGTTACGATCCGGATGCAGAGCGCACCGGAACCCCCGTCGCCAGAGAGCGAAACCGAAACCTGCACGCCTGACCAAAGAGGCGACGCCATTGTAGTGGTTTCCTCCGACCGGATGGGAAGCGGAAACGACGAACTGGGAAAGGTGTTAATCAAAGGCTTTATTTTTGCCGTCACTCAGCTAGATACGCTGCCCCGGAAAATGTTATTCTATAACGGCGGCGCCACGCTCACCACAGAAGGCTCCGACTCGCTGGAAGACCTGAAATCGCTGGAGGCGCAGGGCGTGGAAATCCTGACCTGCGGCACCTGCCTGGACTATTATCAGTTAAAGGAGAAACTGGCCGTAGGCACCGTTACCAATATGTACAGCATTGTGGAGGCCATGGCAGAAGCCGGGAAGATTATCCGGCCATAGCCGGAAAGAGGAAACGAAAAACATGAGCAGCAAAATCAAACTGACAAAAATGGCGAAAACCGCAGGCTGAGCGGCAAAAATCGGTCCTGAGACCCTTGCCCAAGTTTTGGGTAAGCTGCCCCGCTTTTATGACGAACGCCTGCTGGTAGGCATTGAAACCTCCGACGATGCGGCGATCTATAAAATCACTGACGAGATCGCGCTGATTCAGACCGTCGATTTCTTCACCCCTGTGGTGGACGACCCTTACACCTTCGGCCAGATTGCGGCGGCCAACGCTTTAAGCGATGTGTACGCCATGGGCGGCGTGCCGAAAATCGCTCTGAATATCGTGGGCTTTCCCAACTGCCTTGACCCTTCTGTCCTGGGAGAAATCCTGGCCGGCGGTGCGGACAAGGTAAAGGAGGCCGGCGCCGTCTTAGTAGGCGGCCACTCCATCCAGGATGACGAGCCAAAATATGGTCTGTGCGTATCCGGCTTTGTCCATCCCGATAAAATTTATAAAAATTTCGGCTGTCAGCCGGGGGATGTGCTGATTCTTACCAAACAGATCGGCAGCGGTATTATCAACACCGCCGTTAAGGCGGAAATGGCTTCCGATGCCGCAGTCAAAGAAGTAACCGCCGTGATGACGGCGCTGAATAAAAAAGCGAAGGAGGTACTGGACGGCTATCCCGTTCATGCATGTACCGATATCACCGGTTTCGGCCTTCTGGGTCACTGTATGGAGATGGCCAAAGCCAGTCAGGTAACCTTCTCGCTGAATGTCCGGGATGTGGCCTACTTTGACGACGCGGTTTCCTATGCCAGAATGGGACTGGTTCCCGCCGGGACATACAGAAACCGGGGATATGCCGATGGAAAAGTGGACGACGGCGGTGTGGAAGAACATTTCACCGACCTGCTTTTCGACCCTCAGACCTCCGGCGGTCTTCTGTTCAGCATTGAACCACAATATATGGAAGCAGTTATGGAGTCTTTCGAAAGGAAGCAACTGGGTACGAAAGTATCTGTCATCGGAACGGTGGCGGAAAAAAGCGACAGGCTGATCCAGCTGCATTAACCTGTCAAAAATACGGATTCCTGCTGCAGGAAAGCAAGATAAAAATCAATTGTAAAATCATCCGGGAATGTCTGAAAACCCGCATCCGGCAGATAACCGTTTTCGGACACCTCCCGGCAGAAAGGCAGTATGGGCATGAATTTGAAGCAGTTAGAAGCATTCGTAAAAGTAGCGGAGGAAAAAAGCTTTTCCAAAGCGGCAAAAATACTGTTTTTAACCCAGCCCACCATTAGCGCCCATATTTCCGCTCTGGAAAAAGAGCTGAATACCCGGCTGTTTATGCGCACCACAAAGGAAGTCAGCCTTTCCGGAGACGGAGAACTGCTGTATCAGTATGCCCGCCAGATAACTGCTCTGGAGGAAAAAATCAGGGACACCTTTCTGCGCAATGAAAAAAAAGACATCCGGTGCATTTCCATCGCCGCTTCCTCCATCCCCGGACAATACCTGCTTCCGGAAATTCTGGCCAGATACAGCGAAAAATTTCCGGACAAGCAGTTCTATGTAACGGAAACCGACAGCGCCAGAGTGGTGGAACAGGTGGCCGGACATATGGCGGACGTCGGATTTACCGGCACCATACTGGAAAACAGACAGTGTATATATATTCCATTTTACTGTGACAAACTGGCAATCATTATGCCTGATACGCCAAAATACCGGAAAATACAGCAAAATGAAACGACGCTGGACTGGATTGCCGACGAACCGATCATTATGCGGGAGGAAGGCTCCGGCACCAGAAAAGAAGCGGAAAAACAACTTCGAAAAGCAGGCGTCGACGTGGAACGTCTCCATATTGTGGCCCAAATCGAAAATCCGGATTCTATTAAAAAATATGTGCGGCAGGGAATCGGCATTACCGTAATCTCCCGTCTTGCCGTGCGGGATGATCTAGCCTCCGGAATGGTGCTGGAATTCCCTCTGCCCAATACCGGCAAGCGCAGCCTGTACCTGGTCCACCACCAGAACAGACCCCTTCCGTCATCGGTAGAACAATTGATACAGACTGCAAAAAGACTGTATCACTAAAGAACCGTATCTCGAAAGTCTGCTGCCAGCACAACGGCATATGGGAGCAGAGCAGTCATGCTCAGATAATCACCCCTTCCAGATGATCACACTCATGCTGAATAATCTGCGCAATATACCCTTCATACTCCTGTGTGTGCTTCCGAAAAGCTTCGTCCTGATACCGTACTTTGATTTTCCTGAACCGTCCGGTTTTCCTCACCCCGGTTAAAGAAAGACAGCTTTCTTCCGTCTCATAGGGCTGGGATTTCTGAATAATCACCGGATTCACCATCACAAGATCCGCAAATCCGAGAGAAACGATAATAATCCGTTTCCTGCTCCCGATCATATTCGCCGCCATGCCCACACAGGACTCCCTGTGGGCCGCCAGCGTATCCCGCAGATCAGCGATCACCTGCCTGTCCTGTTCCGTCGCCTCCTCGGATTTCTGACCGAGAAAGAAAGCTCTTTCATAATTGGCCGAACCATAATCCCTCCCAGCTCTTTTAATCTGACTGTTTATTCTGTTTCCCTGCCACAATCCCGATAAACTTTTTCATAAGCGGAATATAAGTAAGAACAAAGACAAACAGCGCGGCTGCTCCCACCTTTTTCTTGCTTTTTTCCGGTATCCGCATTCCTGCCAGAATTCCTATAGAAAACAGACAGAATTTCAGCATGGCCATATCTTTCCAGTCGCTGTTCCGTAAATATTCATCCGCATAGCCAAATAGTTTTTTCATGGTATCAGCCTCCTTGTCTTTCACCTGCGGCATTTATCTTCGCCGTCTGATTTCGTAAATTGATTGATTTTATTATACCAGAAACCTGTCCGTTATGCCAATCTAATTTTGTCAGGCGCAGGCCTTCGTATATCCTTAAAATCACTTCCGCGCCGGAATTACCTTTCAATTGTCCGCACCAGAAAGGGAAGTCCCACCAGCATAACCCTCATAACAAAGAAGCGGGAAGCACACGCCCCTTTGCCTGTATCAGCAACTTTGATCTCTGCATACATTTGTCGCTTGCGGTTCGTAATCTATATATGGAATATAATTATCGATCCGATCATACGCTTCTTTCGGAATCGTATATACTCCGTTGTCCGTCTGCTCGATAAAATATTCTCCCTCATCTTCATATAAAAATAATCTGCCTGTCACATTTCCCTGATTGATAAAGTCTACATTGATAATATTTTCCACACGAACAGGCGTACCTATTTCGCCGCTCTTTGTGGTAGGTTTTGTATCTTCTAAAATACCTAAAATCTCTGCCACATCATCTTTGCTGTTTATCGCGATGGGCATGTCAGAATTCCTTTTGAGAGAAAGGCTGTCTACTGCCGCTGCGTCTGGCACTTCCAGTTCATATGTGTTACATTCTTTCGCCTCTTTAAAATCGGGGATAACCGGTTTCCCTTTTCCCTCAAATTTCACATTATAAAACTTATCTGTTTTTTCATCGTAAATCAATGCATAATTAAAATCACAGATTGGCAGATCCAGCTCTTTTTCTGTCGTTAAAGTCTCTGGCCGGACAGTATACGCATCGGCAGAAACTCCAAAGATCGTATATTCAGGCATATATGTCGTTACCAGCATCTGCGTGTCGGAAACTTTCAGAGAATATGTCTTATCATCTTTTATGTTCATATCCGTATAATGAGATACCGCTTCGTTTAAGCGATTAACAATCATTTGCTCCGCAGGCTTATTTTTTGCCAAAAGCCAAATACATACGATTCCAGCCAATGCGATACCCGTTATAATTATAAACAGTTTCTTTTTCATAATATCACTCCTTAAACTTATTGACTTCTGTCATTCCCGTTCACACTTGGCCGTAAAGGGTATTGATCTGTATAATACAGCGCAAATCCCTCCGGCATATCCTCATGCCCGTCCACGCTATCCCGTAAACGGGGAATAAGCACACCTTCTTCAAAAGGCAGATATACCAACTCAAAATAAGGCTCTGCCGTATCCATTATACCGGTATGACTATTCCGACAGAGCGATTCTATAAATATCCGCCTGTTCTCCATCCATTTCAAAGCTGCGCTCATAGACTCCGCCATTCCGGGTGATTGTTTTTACCGAAGGTTCATTCTTCTTTTCCACAGAAAGATACAGTTCGTTCATCCCCGCCCTTTTGGCAACCTCTAATAACTGCCGCAGCATTTCCGTAGCAAAGCCTTTTCCTCTCTCTGACGGACGGACGCTATAACCGCAATGGCCGAGATCCTTCAGAAAATCGTTCAGCCTATGCCTTAAATCAATGATTCCCACAATTCTATCCTGATCATCAACGGCGAAGAATGTGTCTGTTATGACCCAATTCGGATTCACCGTTTCCTCTTTCGTGTTTGCGTCAATGGATCTGCACCATTCCATATAATCCTCTGTTTTATCAAATAATTCACTTCCGTTAATAACGAATTCTCCCTGATCAAAAAATTCCTGTCTGAATTTGATTGCCTGTTCTTTCCGTTCTTCTGTTGGCCTGACTAATTGAATCATTTTTCACACTCCTTTATCTGCTAAAATTTTATCAAACTTCTTCTCCGACAGGATTTCATGGGTTACAAGCTGCCCGTCATACTCTATTGCCTCCGTATCGTTCAATCTGCATTTATGTAAGCAAAAAATCATCCTAACCACCCCTGATAAAACGCAACCGCTCCCAAAATTGCGCCTACAGCCATCGCTGTCAATGTTGCAACAATAATAATAGGATGTTCTTTCATCAGTTTCCCTAACTCTTTTAAATCGTTCAATAAACCTTTCCTCCTTTGTCCCACAACGGGAATTTGTCTATCTCTTTCCATATTGGTCATAGCGGCATTGTTCAGCAACCATTTTCCCCAATAATGTAATTGCTTGTTGAGGACAGGAACAAATACAGCGACAACACATGGCACAATGATTTCCTGTAATAATTTTATTGTTTTTATCGAACATTAGCAGTTCGATAAATATGAATTACCAGCACAAATGCAAAGGAAATAATTTGTGCAGCCAAAATTCGGACAATCTGTAATTCGTCCGCACCCTTTAGCGAAACGACATGCAGCATGTTTGTAGCAACGGTATTATTGAACAAATGGTCGCCAAGCCCTGTCCATAGATTTCCTGTTATGCGGTAAAGAAGCCCCCATTTGATTCCCATAACCCCGGCAAGGATCATATAACCGATACCCATCAGAAACATTGCCGCAAATGACATTTCGCCATTAAAATAACTTCTGATGGGCATTACTATGTGCCAAACACCAAACAAAAATGCGGCAATAGAATTCGCTTTCATATACGACTCTGTTTCGGAGAGTGTTTTAATGAACAGACCGCGAAAAACCCCCTCCTCCATCCATACATTGACGATATTGAATAATACGCATAACAGAAAGAAAACAAAATCAGTATTTTTTATTTGAGAGCCGGTTAACGAAAAACTGCTGATATACATTTCTAAATGTGCAGGATTGCCCTGCAGAATAAAAACAGCCAATTCCAGGCCATATGAAACGGCAAAGCAAACGCATCCCAATAACACCCCTTTCAAAATACTGCTTACAAAACTATTTCTATGAAATCCAATATCGCTCCATGAGAGATTTACCCTTTTTAATACCAAAGCCAATAGGATCATTCCAACTATTTTATGAAGCACATTTTCTCCAACAGCCGTTTTATCTGTTTCAATCAGAAAATATTCTGCAAACCTCACGGACAAACAAAGCGTAAATATTGCGATGCACAAATGATCTGGCTTGCATTTTATGTTTCTTCCCATACAGTTATCTCTTTTCATTCATCTTCCTTTTTCTTAGCAGTACGGCAATTATCAGTCAACCTTATGGAAACATACCATCTGCTCTTTCATGGATATTTTCCCGACCTGATAACCATAGTCCGCCAATTCTTTTTTGTATTTCAGGAAAGAGTGGTCAATCGGCATCCCCGCAATCTTCTGAATCTCCTCAAAAGTCAACTGAAAAGATTCTTTTCCGCTTTTCTGTACATATTCCCACAAAGCGTTGTATTTGCTCATTGCCTTTTCTTCTCTCTAATGATTACATAAATTCAGAACTTTCCGAATCTATATTCCGCTTTACAGAACCTGTAAAAACACAGTTATGAACATGATGATTCCTATCACAATGGCGGTTATGTCAAAGAAACAGCTTTTCCTATTTCCATTCTTTCCGTCAGAGATCCAAAGCAGACCGCGCAGTATCAGAAACAATCCTGCAAAAATCGGAATGAATTTTTTAACACCTTCTGTCATTCCTTCTCACCTTTTCCTTTCTGCCCTCTCTTTTTCTTAAAAACATAAACGGCAGTATTGATGATACATAACAGCACAAAAAGACCCGTAAAGTTCATCCAAATATCCCTGTATGCTGTTTTCGCCAAAGGTTCCCGCAATCCGCTAAACCAGACATACGCAAATGCCAGCAGCTGAGAGGGAATATAGGCAATCAAATATCTGAGAACCAAAGGCTTAACAGGCAGATTTGTACACAGCTCAAATGCAGCTATCCCAATCAAAAGAATCATAGCCCTGTCTAATTCATGCCAGTTGCCGCTTGGATCTTCATAAATACCATTATAAAGGTACAAAACACTGTTTAACAATGTTATTGCCGTATATATAATCGAGTAAACCGATACGATACGAATCCACTTTTCCTTCTTCATTTTCCCCTCCGGCTTCAATTTTTCAAACCCATTCCGGAAATCCCGATTATTCCCTTCCTGTATCTTTCCTATAAGTTTTAATTTTAGCATTCCCAAGGCAGCGGAACAATCTGTTTGCCGCAGACGGTTTTCTAAATGACGTGAAATGTCCGGGCATTCTGAAATCCGCCTGA
>Ga0137306_101356_pt1 | contig 25407 bp, 23 predicted proteins | sample Inofroosms_March_FD_97187 | JGI IMG/M metagenome (GOLD analysis project Ga0137306, IMG submission 97187) | Mouse cecal microbial communities from Vienna, Austria - N-Acetylneuraminic and N-Acetylglucosamine D2O microcosms_March | ecosystem: Host-associated > Mammals > Digestive system > Large...
GAATCTCATTCTCATCCACCGGTTTTTCTTCCAATCTGCGTTCCGCCTGACCGGCGTCAAAGGTATATTCTGTCTGATTTGCCGTCACATCCTTGGTGATATCCACCAGCACGGGGCCGGGACGGCCGCTTCTGGCGATGCAGAAGGCCCGCCGCAGCGTTTCCGCCAGCTTTGTGACATCTTTGACGATAAAATTATGTTTGGTAATGGGCATCGTAATACCCGCTATGTCGATTTCCTGAAAGCTGTCCTTCCCCAGCAGGTCTGTGTTCACGTTCGCCGTGATTGCCACCATGGGGATGGAATCCATATAGGCCGTGGCAATGCCTGTGACCAGATTGGTAGCGCCGGGGCCGGATGTGGCAAAGCATACGCCTACCTTTCCCGTAGCCCTGGCATAGCCGTCCGCCGCATGGGCGGCGCCCTGCTCATGGGAGGTCAGAATATGCCGAACTTTGTCAGAATTTTTATACAGAGCATCATAAATATTTAAAATTGCGCCGCCCGGATAGCCGAACACCGTATCCACCCGCTGTTCCTCCAGGCATTTGATCACAATTTCCGAACCTGTCAACCGCATCACAAACCTCCTATATTAGTTCCGCTTCGCCCCTCCGACTACACCTGGTTCTGGCAGCATTTCCAGCCGCCTTTTGCGTCTGTAAATACTGCCGTGTATTCTGCGGGGCTTCGCTGTTTTTATTCGTTCCGCTCCGCCCCTCCGACTACACCTGGATCTGGCAGCATTTCCAGCCGCTTTTGCGTCTGTAAATACTGCCGTGTATTCTGCGGGGCTTCGCTGTAAAAAATCTATTTTATTTCCAGGATCGCCCCTCTGTTCCCGGAAGTCACCATTTTTTCATAGCGTGCCAGATAACCAGTGGTTACTTTTGGCGCTCTGGACTGCCATTTTGCTTTTCTGGCCGCCATTTCCTCATCGGAAATTTTTACGTTCAGCATGTTCGCATTGATATCAATCTGAATGATATCCCCTTCTTCCACCAGAGCGATTGGACCGCCTACCGCCGCCTCCGGGGAGACATGGCCGATGGACGCGCCTCTGGATGCGCCGGAGAACCGTCCGTCGGTAATCAGCGCCACCGAGGAACCCAGGCCCATGCCTGCGATGGCGGAGGTGGGATTCAGCATCTCCCGCATACCCGGACCGCCCTTAGGGCCCTCGTAACGGATCACCACCACGTCGCCGGCTACGATCTTTCCGCCGGTGATGGCCGCAATGGCATCCTCCTCACAGTCAAATACCCTGGCCGGGCCTTCATGCTTCATCATCTCCGGCACCACGGCGGAACGCTTCACCACGCCGGAATCCGGTGCCAGATTTCCTTTCAGAACGGCAATGCCGCCGGTCTGGCTGTAAGGATTTTCCACAGGCCGGATCACTTCCGGGTTTTTGTTAAAGCTGTCCTGAATATTTTCGCCTACGGTCTTTCCGGTGACGGTGATCAGATCCGTATATAACAGATCCTTTTTCGTCAGTTCCTTCATCACCGCATAGACGCCGCCGGCTTCGTTCAGGTCTTCCATATAAGTAGGGCCTGCCGGCGCCAGGTGGCACAGGTTGGGGGTTTTGGCGCTGATATCATTGGCGATATCCACGTTCAGCTCCACGCCCGCCTCATGGGCAATGGCCGGCAGGTGCAGCATACTGTTGGTGGAGCAGCCAAGGGCCATATCCACGGTAAGAGCGTTCATAAACGCTTTCTCCGTCATAATATCCCTGGGACGGATATTGTTCCTTAACAGCTCCATCACCTGCATACCCGCTTTTTTCGCCAGCTTAATCCGCTGCGAATAGACGGCGGGAATGGTGCCGTTGCCGCCCAGCCCCATGCCCAGCGCTTCCGTCAGACAGTTCATGCTGTTGGCCGTGTACATGCCGGAGCAGGAACCGCAGGTGGGGCACACTTTATTTTCAAATTCTTTTACGTCTTCCTCCGACATGGTTCCGGCAGCGTAAGAGCCAACCGCCTCAAACATGCTGGACAGGCTGCGCTTTTCCCCTTTCACCCGTCCGGCCAGCATGGGGCCGCCGCTGACAAAGACCGTAGGCACGTTGATCCTGGCCGCCGCCATTAAAAGTCCCGGCACGTTTTTGTCACAGTTGGGCACCATCACCAGCGCGTCAAAGGCGTGGGCCTGGGCCATGCATTCCGTAGAGTCCGCGATTAAGTCACGGGTCACAAGGGAATATTTCATGCCGATATGGCCCATGGCGATGCCGTCGCATACCGCGATAGCCGGAAATACAATGGGGGTTCCCCCCGCCATGGCCACGCCCAGTTTAACGGCTTCCACAATTTTATCCAGATTCATATGTCCGGGAACAATCTCATTGTAAGAGCTGACGATGCCCACCAGAGGGCGGTTCAGTTCTTCCTCGGTCATTCCCAGTGCATTAAATAACGAACGGTGGGGCGCCTGCTGCATCCCCTTTGTCACTGCATCACTTTTCATATTATCCTCTTTCCGGCGTGCCTGCCACGCCATCCTGGTTCATTCCGGTAAGGACTACACCCGCTCCGCAATCAGATCGCCCATTTCCTTCGTTCCCACCTGACTGCATCCTTCCGACATAATATCCACGGTCCGGTACCCCTCGGAAATCACCTTCCGCACGGCGGCTTCGATTGCATCCGCGGCGGCATCCAAATCAAAGGAGTACCGCAGCATCATGGCCGCGGACAGAATGGTGGCGATGGGATTGGCCAGATTCTTTCCGGCGATATCGGGCGCAGAACCGTGGGAAGGCTCATACAGCCCCAGCTTCCCCGCGCCCAGGCTGGCGGAAGACAGCATACCGATGGAACCGGTAATCATACTGGCTTCATCGGAGAGAATATCGCCGAACATATTCTCCGTCAGAATCACGTCGAACTGACCGGGATTCATTACCAACTGCATGGCGCAGTTGTCCACCAGCATATGGGACAGCGCGACTTCCGGATATCCCTTGGCCACTTCTTCCACCACGCTCCGCCAGAGCCTGGAAGAATCCAGCACATTGGCCTTATCCACGCTGATTACCTTCTTTTTCCGCTTCATCGCGATATCGAACGCCTTGACGGCAATTCTTCTGATCTCGTTTTCATCATATACCAGGGTGTCCACCGCCCGTTTCACGCCGTTCACTTCTTCGGTGTAACGCTTTCCGAAATAAAGGCCGCCGGTCAGCTCCCGGACAATCACCATGTCAAAGCCGTCTCCGATGATTTCCTCTTTCAGCGGACAGGCTTTGTTCAATTCCTGATACAGATAGGCAGGGCGGATATTGGCAAACAGCTCCAGACCCTTTCGAATCCCCAAAAGTCCGGCCTCCGGCCTTAAATTCGGGGCCACGTCGTACCATCTTGAATTCCCCACGTCGCCGCCCACGGCTCCCAGCAATACGGAATCGCTGGCTTTCGCCGCCGCAAGGGTCTCATCCGTTAAAGGCACGCCGTAAGCGTCGATGGAAGCGCCGCCCATCAACAGTTCCCTGTATGTAAACTGACATCCAAACTTTTCTCCGGCCCGATCAAGCACTTTCCTGGCTTCGGCCACAATCTCAGGTCCGATCCCGTCTCCGGGAATCACCGCAACATGAAATTCCATAAGATCCTCCGTCTTGTCCTGATGTATGCCCGAAAATCCACAGTATAAACTGTGGGGTTCTGCCGGAAAATGTTACATATTTTCACGATCATTACGGGCAGACATCCATAATAACACCGGGGCAAAAGTATTCTGCCCTCATGATTTCTATATAGTAATCCATTTTACCGCAGATTTCAACTATAAATTCCATATTTCCTTTATGCCCGTTGATTATGGCAGGTATGAGCGGCGGAAGCCTTCTCTCCTATTTCCGCCCTGCGGCATATATTATTGTGAGGGCATCTCTTTTCATATGCCCTGTTTAAACGGCCGGACACGGCCATATTTGTGTATCTTATGGAGGTTTTCATTTGAAAAAGTGCAATGCGGTCTTTGAAGGAGGAGGGGTCCGGGGAATCGGACATGTGGGCGCGGTGTGCAGAATGGAGCAGGGCGGATGGCAGTTTGCGGATCTGGCCGGTTCGTCGGCGGGTGCCATCGTGGCCGCTCTGCTTGCCGCGGGCTATACGGGCAATGAACTGAAAAAAGAACTGGAAACAATCGATTATATGCGTTTCAAGGGAATGGACCTGCCGGATCACCTGGGCCTCATCGGGAAATCCATTTCCCTGCTGTTCAGTCTCGGCATCTATAACACAGATTATCTGGAAAGCTGGCTTAACGGCCTGTTAAGCCGTAAAGGGATACACAGCTTCAGCGACGTGGAACGGCTCGGAAGAAAGCTGAACATTACCGCCAGCGACCTGACGGAGAAACGCCTCCTTATTTTTCCGGAGGACCTGGAAGTTTTTACCGACGAGCCGAAAGAATTTCCCATCTCTCTTGCCGTCAGGATGAGCGTCAGCATCCCTGTCTTTTTTGAACCGGTCCGTTTAAAGGACAAATACGGACGAAAGCATCTGATCGTGGACGGCGGGCTTCTCAGTAATTATCCTCTCTGGCTGTTTGACGGCAGCCGGAACACATGTCCCACCTTCGGATTTCAGTTCACGGACGGAGACGGACCCTGCCACTGTCCGATCTGCAAGGCCCGGCCCAATCTTGTGGACTATCTGAAAGCCATTATATCCACCAGCCTGGATGCCATCGACCGCCACAGTCTTTCCGCCGAAGATTATGAGCGGACCATCTGTATTCCCGCCGTGGCAGGGACAGAGGAGAACCGCCGCAAAATCAGCGCCGTAGACTTTGGGATCGGCAGGGAGGACAGCCAGGCCCTGTTCCGGAACGGATGGGATGCCGCCGACCGGTTTCTGCGGGACCGGATATTCGGAAAATACCCATTTTAAATATTCGGCAGCTCCCCTCAGATTTTCGGCACTTTTTTTCGGAGATAAATAAAGGCGGACAATGACAGAATTCCGGACAGCAGATACCATCCCATATGAGAGGTGTCGCCGGTGTCTGCGCCTGTTACCGAAGCCTGAGTGCTCTGATTCCGTACTCTCTCTGATTTTGCTGCCGGCAGCGTTTCTTCCGGCTTTGCCTCCTGCCGCCCGTTTTCCTCTTTTCCGGAAGTTCCGGAAGACGACGGTTTATTGCCTGATGAGGAACCTGTTTCTCCCGGTGAAGGGGCCGTTTCTTCCGGTGATGCTGTTGTTTCTTCTGTCGGACGGGTCGTTTCTTCCGGCGGCACGGTTTCTTCTTCCGAAGGGGCCGTTTCTTCCGGCGGCACGGTTTCTTCTTCCGAAGGCATCGTCTCCTCCGGTTTTTTATTCCAGGATGCCGTCACCGTAACCGGATGCGCCGGCATCACAAACGTAGTCGCCGTCTGCAACGGATCGGCAAATGTCACCCCGTCCGCAGAGCTCCAGCCCTGAAACAGATACCCCTCCCAGACGCCCGCGTCAACAGATACCACCGCGCCGGGGGCATAAGTACCCGCCCCGGTCACTGCAGCTTTGCTGCCGTTTACCGTCACCTCGCAGGTAATCCGCTCCCAGTTCGCGGTCAGTGTCACGCTTTCTTTCGGCATGAGAAAAGTGGTCCGCGCCGCCAAAGCATCCGCGAATACCACGCTGTCGGGAACTGCAGTCCAGCCGGTAAACCTGTAGCCGTCCCTGCCGCCGGCATCAACGGCCACCGCGGCGCCTTCCCGGTACAGCCCGGCCCCGGTATTTCCCGCCGCTCCTCCTGTCACCTGCGCGATAAAATACTCAGACTGATCCGCGCCGTCTCCCAGCCGGACACTGCCCTCTCCTTCGATATGCCGCCCCAGCTCCGAAACCACATCTTCGGGAGTGTCCGCGGGAAGCAGCAAAATCCCTTTCAGCACCAGCGTATCCGCTATATTCAGATACTGCGACAGCGTATCTTTCGTCACCTTTGTTCTTGCGTCAACCACGGCGCCTTCCTCCACGGTAAGCGTGGCTCCTTCCGCCACCCGCAGGGTCCGGCTTTTTTTACCGGTACTGTCAGCGCCGGCACCCAAGGTCAGCATCTGTCCCTTTTTAATCACCGTGTTTCCATTTGCCTGATTGACGTAGGCATCATCCAGCGTCTCAATCACAAATCCGTCGATGACGCCTGTGTTGTGAATGCTGCCCTGATAACCTGTCTGGCGGATATTGGAGAAATTACCCGTAGAATGAATGGCTCCGTTATTTGTCAGATCACTCCGATTTTGCAGAATGCCCGCGTCAGCCACCTGAATCGTTCCGTTATTTTCCACGGTTCCGCCCGTCTGCTTGTCTTTGTCGTACATATTGTACAGGGCGGCGCCGTCCGGAATATTGATCGTTCCGTTATTAATCAATGTTCCTTTTTTCCCGTCGGCCGAATAGATATCAAGGAAACTTTTCTCCGGAATGTCCACAACGGCTCCTTCCGGAACAGTAAGCGCCCCATCATAATAGCGGCCGACCCGCAGAGACTTTCCTTCCGGTATACACATCCTTTCATTCCACGTCACACTGCCGACCACATCGCCGTTTCCGACGGAAGTAATCTGATCCGTATTCTGGTCGTAACCGCAGCCTGTGTAACAGATGCCGCTGCCCTGCAAAAATAAAGAATATGTCTGTTTCGTATACAGGATCGCGCCGTTTTTCATCTCCGCATTGTCTCTTACATACGGAAATTCAATATCGTTTCCCGTATTTTCCGCATAAAGCGTACCGCCGTCCATAATAATGCGCTTGCCATAGCCGACAGACAGTGTGCCCGACGCATACCCGCTGTCCGTATTCCCCACCGCACGCACGTCACTGGAAGTCAGCCGTATATTCCCGGACGTATTCATCGCCGCGCCAGAGTCGTTTATAACCGTCACTTTACTGTTTTCAATAACAATGTCATATATATTCTGTACACACACCGCCCCGGTACTGCCGGGTCCTTTCACCGTCACCCGGCTGTTATTCCGGATCGTAATGTCTGCGTAGCTGGTCCATATCCCATTGTTTCCGCTGACATAAGAAACGGAAATCTCCGCGCCGTCAATCGTAATGCCCCTCGCGGATTTAATCCCGCTCCCCTGTGACCGGATCTCCAGAGAGCCTGTTCCTGTAATCACGGAACTGTCTGCGCCATCCAGATAGATTCCCGACGCATTTGTATTTGTTTTGCCCGCAAGGATCTGATTATTTCCTTCCAGTACGATCGTCGTCGGCACGCACACCCAGATGCCCATTCCATCCGCATCGATTACGGCATCCCTCAAAATCAGCCTTCCGCCGGTCACTTCGTTTCCCGCAATCTCCGGCGTCCAGAGAATGCTGCCCCCTCCGGCGGTATATTCCGTCTCCACTTTGGGCAGATCTGTCTGCCACCGAAATTCCAGGCCGCCGCTTTTATCTGCTGCCGCAGCCCGCAGCCCATATTCCGCTGTCAGAACATTCGCGGAAACCGTTTCCGCTTCATAAACCGTTTCCGCCTCATAAACCGTTTCTGCTTCTTCCGCGGATTCTTTGGGTTCCTCCGGCTGTTTTTCCGCGTTCGGGGACGTCACGCTTTTTCCACTGCCGTCTTTGTCTTCCCTGATTTCTTCATTATCCGGCGCATTTTTTTCTTCCGGAACAGATTCCCCCTCCGCCCCATGGGCCGGAGCATCCGTACGCGGTCCCCGGTCTGACTGTTCCGCGTAAAGGGCTGACACAGGCATGCTGCCCAGCATCAGTACCAGCGCCATAACGGCTGCCAGCCCGGCAAATGTTCCGCGCGTCCTTTCATAACGGCTGTTCCTTTTATCTTTTCTTCTGTTATGCATTCCGCTTCCATGCATTTTGATTTCCTCCCTTTAGATTCTTTCAGTTCCGTAACTTCCCTCCCAAGCCCCCTGGATCCGGGAGAGTTTCCGGCCTCTCCCCTCTCCACGGCCGCGGGAAGGAAGGTATTTTAAATCATACGACTTTTACTCCTTTTTTCCATATGCATGGCACGAATCGCAAAAATCCGTCACAAATTGTACTATGACGCTCTATGGCGCTTTCCATGGTTTTATATTATAATTGATATGAATTCGATTCATCGAATAAAAGGAAATTCATAAAGGGGGCGTTTCCATGCGGATTGCCATTGTAGACGATATCGCGGCAGAACGAAATCATTTAAAAGACAGACTGAACAGCCAGCTTGTCCGCCTTACTCTGGACGCCGAAATCTTCGTATTCGGCTCCGGCACGGCGTTTCTTCCGGCTGCCCGGAAAGAACGGTTTCATCTGGTATTTCTGGATATTTATCTGGAACATGAGAACGGGGTGGATACGGCTAAAGAACTGCGCCTGTTTGATCCGGACTGTATTCTTGTTTTCCTGACCATATCTACGGATCACGCACTGGACGGTTTCCGTGTACGGGCTTTCCATTATCTGTTAAAGCCATACACGGAGAACGAACTGACCGCTCTCTTTGACGAAATCATAAAACGCTTTCCCGCTCCGGACAGATATATTGAAGTGAATACGGTGGGCGGCGTGCAGCGCCTGCGGTTTCAGGAGATTCTGTACGCAGAGCATTACCGGCACCAGATCCATATTTACAGGTTCGACAGACAGAAAACCGTAACACGCCAGACCTTCCGCGACTTTGCCGCGTCTCTGACAGACAGGCGTTTTTTCCTGTGCGGCCGCGGTCTTATCGTCAACCTGGAATACGCGAAGGATTTTGATGGCACGGATTTTATTCTGAAAAACGGAAAACGAATTCCCGTCAGCCGTGATCTTGCCAAAACGGCCCGACAGACATTCGGTGATTTTCTGTTTGAGAGGAGGCTGCCGTCATAGAAACTTTCTTTTGCTCCACAATGGAACTGATGATTCTTCTGCCCGGTATGCTGTGCGCCTTCCTGCCCATGAAACAGTACCTGCGCATACGCCCGGCCCGGCTGACGGCGCTGATGGTTCCACTGCTTATTTTTCTGTGTCTTGCCGGCGGCGGGCTGAGCTGTTTTTTCTCTGTCAGAACCGGCTGGCTGCTTTTTCCCGCCGCGGCCGTAGCCGGTACAGTCTATGTCCGTATGCTTACCGTATCCCCCTGGAAATCCATCAGCGTTTTTCTTGCGATATGCGCCGTTTTTTCCTGTACGGGCAGCATAGCTACCGCCATAAATGACAGGGTCAGTACTGAAAGCCCCGCCTCTTTTCTCTCCCCTGCCGCCGCCGTAATCTGGTTTCTGATGTGCTGCGCACTCGTTGCGGCAGTCTGGTACCCTGCCACCCATGCCGTAAGACGGCTTATCGAAGATGAAGCTTTTACGCAGACATGGTATATATTCTGGATTCTGCCGGTTCTGTTTATCGGGCTGAACCTCACCCTGATTCCCGTCCAGCCGGATATTTTAAACCAGGGACGGATCCGAATGCTGTATATCCTTATCAGTTTCTGTCTGCTGTTTCTCCTGCTTTTGTTCTACGCGCTTTTTTACTATATGGCATCCGCCCTGAACCGAAACAACCGGCTTCGTCAGAAAAACCAGTTTCTGTCCATCCAGCATGCCCGGTATGACAGCCTGCGTGCTGCCATTGCGCAGACCAGGCAGGCCCGACACGATATGCGCCACCACCTTACCATCCTGCAGAACCTTGCCGGACAGAAAGAATGGGAAAGCCTTGAAACATATCTTTCCGATTTACAGGACAGTCTGCCGGACAGAGAACTGGACCTGTGCGACAATCCGGCCGCCGACAGCGTGGCCAGCCATTACGGGCTGCTGTCTGACAAACAGGGCATTCCTTTTACCGCTGCCCTTGATCTGCCTGCCGTGCTTCCGGTACCGGAAATCGACCTGTGTCTCGTTATGTCCAATCTGCTGGAAAACGCGCTGGAAGCAAGTCTCAGAACCGAACCGTCCAAATGCCGGATCAGCATACGGGCCTGTCTCCACTCCAACCATATGCTGCTGTTATCCGTGGAAAATACTTTTGACGGAGATATCCGTCTGAAAAACGGTATCTTTCAATCCTCAAAACGCCGCGGCGACGGCGTAGGCCTTCAGTCTGTCCGGCATATCGCGGAAAAAAACGGCGGATACTGCCGGTTTCTGTACGAAGACGGGATATTCTGCGCCAATGTGATATTAAGAACGGAAAACTCTACCCCCCCCCCATACTGAAAACTGATATGGGAAAACGGAAAGCGGCCCTGGGTATCCGCCCCGGCCGCTTCGTTCTTTAAAAAATTACTACTTTGTATAATTGTCAAAATACCCCTGCACCAGAATAATCGGCGTTCCTTTATCGCCGCTTCCTGAGGTAAGGTCGGCCAGAGATCCGATCAGGTCTGTCAGCCTTCTGGGCGTGGTGCCCTGGGTCACCATGGTTCCCACCAGGCTGGCCGCCTTCTCGTCCTTATCCTTGATATACCCTTTGATGGCCTCTTTTAGCTGATCGCCGGACAGAGCGGCAAAATCATTGTCCGCCAGGTATTTCAGCTTCACCTCGTTGGGCGTTCCTTCCAGCCCCGCGGTATACGCGGGAGATACGACCGGATCCGCCAGCTCCCAGATCTTCCCCACAGGGTCTTTAAAAGCGCCGTCGCCGTAAATCATCACTTCTATCTGTTTGCCGGTTTTCTCTTTCAGCATGGACTGAATCCGGTCCACCATATCCTGACAGTGAATCGGGAACAGCTTCACGCTGTTTTCCGTAGCCTTGTTGGACCCCAGCAAGCCGTAGCGGTCATTGTAGCCGCCGCCGTCGATGCTTGCCGTCATAATCTCGTCAAGCCCGTACACTTTCTTTCCGCCCTTTGCTTTCAGAAGCCGTTTCGTCCTCTGGCGGGTATGGATGTCGCAATGCAGGACGCTGGTGGTATAATTCAGGATCGTTCTCGGATCATTGGCAAAAATAATCTCCACTTCCGCGCCCGCGTCCTGAATCAGTTGTTTATAATAAGCCACGTAATCCACGCCGGTAAACACGTGCTTTTCATAGCCGAACAATTCCCGGTACCGCTCCTCGGTCAGCACATCGCTCCAGGGGTTTACCTCCTTCTCGTCCATCCTGTCCAGGTCGATCAGATGATTTCCCACCTCGTCGGAAGGGTAGCTCAACATCAGCACAACCTTCCTGCAGCCCATGGCAATGCCCCGCAGACAGATGGCAAACCGGTTTCGGCTTAAAATAGGGAAGATGACGCCCACCGTATCGTCGCCGAACTTGCTTTTCACATCCTTCGCAATCTGCTCCACCGTGGCATAATTCCCCTGTGCCCTGGCCACCACGGCCTCCGTCACAGCCACCACGTCTCTGTCCTGTAAGGAAAACCCCTCACCCTGCGCCGCCGCCAGCACGGAATCCACCACAATCTGTGCCAGGTCATCCCCCTGCCTGATAATCGGTGCCCGCACCCCTCTGGAAACAGTTCCCACCATTCGTTCCATTGCTTGTCCTCCATTCTATTCCAACAGGAAAGGGTTTCCTGCTGTTTATCTCTGATCTGTAATAGTAAAAATCTGTCCTCTTCTATTGTAATAGATTTTTCTTATTTTTTAAATACCCTATTTTAATTTATCGAAAATTCCCGCCAGATTTCCCTCTTGTCATCAGGCAGTAAAAATCATTTCGCGCATCAACATTTATAAATCGGGCACCTGCCCCAGAAAACGAATCTCCTGTCCTTCCGGCGTCATGCGGTAAAAAGGATGAGGCCCGTCTCCCCGGTAAATTTTTACCACCATCTCATCTTTTCCGAATTCACAGGTCATGGAAAGATACGGCGGGTTCTCCTGTTCTTTCTCTGCCAGAAGCCAGCCATACACAAGTTGACGGTTCTTTCCGTCCGGGTCCATGCGATACAAATCGAGGCCGATAACCTCATGATTCCTGTCCGTATTCCTGACTTCCAGAACATAATAAATTTTCCCCTGATACAGCCCCGCCACTTCGCCGAACCGCTCCTGATCTGCCGCCGTTATCACCGACAGTTTCTTTTCCTCCATCTGATACAGCGCAATATAGCAGGGCCCGCCGTCCTCGGCGAAAAAATGATATAACAGGCTGGTTTCATTCTGGTCATCAAACAAAGATACGTCGTCCGGCAGTTTTACCTGTCCGTAAGACAGATTCACATCTTCCGCCATCACGATCTCGTCCACCGGTTTCTCTGCCATCCGGTCAGGCGCCAGCCACCACCGCATACCGGCCTGCTTAAGCGTGGGCGGCTCTCCCAGAGGAAGTTCATAGGTCAGGTCAAAGGGAATTTCTCCGCCGTCCATACCCTCCCCTTCCATAGCCTCCCACACCTTCTCCATATCTGAGAATTCATCGCTGCGCCTCTGACGAAGCGCTGTTCCTCCATCATAGTCATCTCTGGAATAATGGGTCACATACCAGCCATATCCATAACTGCTTTCATCTAACGTCAGATACCAGATACCCTCCCGCCAGGTAAAGGTACGGGCTTCCGACCATTTCCATGCGCTTCCGCCATAACTGTGAACAGTGAAAGAACTGCCTTCCGCCGTCAAAGGTACATAAGGATCTCCAAATACGCCGCCCTCGCTTCTGGCCCGGACCAGATTTATATCCTGGAAATCCAGCCGGAAGCCGCCTTCCCTTTCGCCGTATACGGCAAACAAAATCCGGGGCGACAGACGGTAAAAAACTTCCTCCTCCGATTCCCCGGAAAGCTCCAGCACCGCCGCAAAGTCCATGATTCCGTCACCGTTATAATCAAAGGAAACCGAATCTTTCAGCTCCCAGTCCCGGGGGACGAAGGCAGACAGGGAGCTTCCTGTTTCGGGGAGAGCCGGAACAGGCGCGACTTTCCCGAACGACTCCTCCGATGGCTCCTCAGCCTTTTCCGGCAAATGCAGTGTTCCGGCAGTCCCGTTCCTGTTTTCTTCCGCGCCGCTTTCTGCCATGTCACTGCTTTCTTCTACGCCGCCGTCAGCCGTATCGCCATTCCCTGCCGTTATACCGTCCGCCGCGGAAACATCACTTTCCACGGCACTGCTGCTTTTTGCCGTGTCACCGTCCGTCGTGAAACGGCTGCTGTTTCTGAGCGTCCCGCAGCAAGTCAGGATGATACAAACCAGTGCCGACAGTACAAAAATGGCTCTTTTCTTCATATGTTCTCCCTGTTTTTCACGGATCCTCTGATCGTATTTGTTATCAAAACAATCACAGATAAAATTGTATGAGCGATATCAATGTATGAACAATGATAATGCCTTTCATATTTCATGTCAAGTTTACAGCGTCAGAGGGCTTTTATAAATTTAGCGAAACAGCACATTCCAAACCGTATGACTGTCCTACGGATTTTAGAAAGCGAACGCCAAAAAACAGGGGCAGTTATGAGTTTCCGCCCCATAACCGCCCCTGGTTATTTGTGTGAATGACCTACCCTTCGATAGCGATATATTTCTTTTCCTCCACCGCCGGTTTCATTTCTTTCTTCGGCACGGACAGTTTTAGCGTGCCGTCCTCGAATTTTGCTTTGATATCCGTCTGCTCCACCGCTTCGCCCACATAAAAGCTTCTTCTGCAGGAACCCACATACCGTTCCCGTCGGATGTAGCGGCTGTTCTCGTCCTTTTCCTCATTGCTTGAATTTGTCGTAGCCTGAACCGTGAGATAACCGTCTTTCAGCTCCGCCTTGACGTCTTCTTTTTTCACTCCCGGCATGTTCATCGTAATCTCATAGCCGTCGCCGCCGTCTTTGATATCTGTCCGCATCAGCTCGCCGGAATTATGAGTGCCCCGGAAACCGAAAGGCGCATCGAAAAAGTCATCAAACAGATCTCTTCCAAAAATACTGGGCATCATCATAAATCATCTCTCCTTTTTATATTTGTGTTAGTTGTTATCTTTGTTATATATGTAATATAACACTAGTTTTCTGTATTGTCAACGATTTCCCCGGAGAAAAATGTGAACTTTCTGTGAAATCCACTGGCATCAAAACGGTTAACGATACAAAAATAACGGCCGCTACCGGATTATGTTTCCCGATAACGACCGTTATTATTTATATTCCAAACATTTTTACAGTTGAAAACGCTTATTTCAGTTCTTCCAGTAACTGCCCCACCGTCCGCCGCATCGCCGGATGCATATAATAAGGCGCGATCTCATTCAGCGGAACCAGAACAAAATCCCTTTTGTGCATCTCAATATGGGGAATCTGCAGTGCGGGCGTGCTCATCATCAGATCGTCGTAAAAAATAATGTCCAGATCCAGCGTTCTGGGGCCCCAGTGGATTTCTCTGACCCGGTTGGCAGCCTGCTCGATCTGATGGAGACGGTCCAGCAGTTCTTCCGGAGGCAGCAGCGTCTCCATCACCAGACAGCCATTCAGAAAATCATCCTGCTCCACACCGCCGTACGGAGCCGTATTGATCCAGGAGGATACCCGCTCCACCCGGCAGCCCGGCGTCCGTTTCAGTTCTTCCACGCCCATATTCAGATATCTTTCCCTGTCTCCCATATTGGAGCCCAGAGCGATGCAGGCCGTATGCCAGCCTCGTTCGATCTCCACGGACACGGTGTCCAGCGGAAGTCCTACGGGCGCCCACGGCTTCTTGATTTCCAGCCGGACTTTTTTCAAAAGAGGAATTTCCAGCAGCATTTTTTCCGCCAGCCGTTCCGCCACCGTTTCCAGCAGCTGAAACGTATTTTCTTCCATAAAAGCTTTTATCATATGACTGACTTCGCCGTAATGAATGGATCTGGTCAGATCGTCCGTCTTCCCGGCGCCGCGGGTTTCCGTGTACAGAACCGCCGAAACCAGAAATTTCTGTCCCAGCACATTTTCCTCGGGAAATACCCCGTGTTTCGCGAAAATCTCCAGATCTTTTATGTGTATTTTATCCATTTTTCCTCCGTCACCCTCTTACCGTCCCAGGATCGCTTCCGTCATCCGAATCGCCCGTTTATTTTCTTTCACATCATGAACCCGGACAAAGGCGCAGCCTTTCATCACGCCCAGCACGGTGGTAGCCAGCGTGCCCTCCACCCGCTGGTCCGCAGGCAGGTCAAGGGTAAGTCCGATCACGGACTTTCTGGAGGTGGCCAGCAGCACCGGATATCCCAGACGGTGAAGCACTTCCACATGGCGGATGGCCTCCAGATTCATCTCATAGGTTTTTCCGAATCCCACGCCCGGATCCAGAATAATCCTGTCTTTCGCCACGCCGGCTTTTCTTACCAAATCTACGGAATATTTCAGTTCTTCCGCCATATCTTCCAAAAAGTTTTCATACAACGCTTCGTCCTTATTGTGCATCAGACAGCAGACAGCACCGGTTCTGGCCATTACCGCCGCCATGTCCCCGTCCTTTCTGGCGCCCCAGACATCATTAATCATATCCGCCCCTGCCTTAACGGCCGCCTCGGCCACACAGGCTTTGTAGGTGTCCACGGAAATGGGCACGTCGAACCGGGAACGGACTGTTTCCACCACGGGAATCACCCTGTCCAGTTCTTCCTGCGCAGGCACCGGCATATGACCCGGTCTGGTGGATTCTCCGCCGATGTCGATCAGATCTGCGCCGTCTTTCAGCATTTCCTCCACATGTTTCAGCGCCCTGTCTGTCTCCGTCCATTTTCCGCCGTCGGAAAAGGAATCAGGGGTCACATTTAAAATGCCCATAATATAAGTTCGATTTTGAACATCAAATTCTCTGTTTCCTATTTTCATTCTGCTTTCACATCCTTCTCTGACATGGCAGCCGCCCGGCATCTTCGGCCAGGCGGTAAGCGCTACCCCTTAATTTCCATATTTTTCTTTTCTGACGGCCAGTCGCATAAAGGTTCCGCCGGACAGGCAAAACAGAGACGGCTCATTTTATCCGCCCTGTAAAGAAGCCAGTTCAGATCCTGTTTTTCCCGCGCCTGCCGGTGACTGGCCACGGCCTCCAGCATCAGCTCCTGTTCTTCCTTCCGATAACCGCAGTCCGGCAGAATCCCGGCGCCCAGCAGGCGGCTTCCTTCCTCATGAGAAATGCCCGACTCATATTCCATGGCTCTGCCGATATCATGAATCAGCGCCGCCCCGTAAACCACAGACTTTTCATAGCCCAGCCCCAGCTCCAGATTCATAATCCAGGCCAGACGGGCCACGTCCAGAAGATGCTCCGGCCCATGGCCGCAGAAAATCCGTTCCTTTTCCAGTTTCAGAATCTTCCGCATATGTTCCTGATACAGAGGATGATTCCGGATTTGATTCACCCGCTCCATAATCGTTCCGTCCTCCAAAATTCCGCAGCCCTTAATTTTTCACCATCTGCATAAACAGATTCTGCAACTGGGCATCTTCTTTAAACAGGCCCCTGGTGACAACGGTGACGGTTTTGCTTCCCGGCTTTTTGATTCCCCGCATGGTCATACAGGTATGTTCGCCCTCCACCATCACCATAACCCCCTGGGGGTTCAGATGTTCTTCCAGCGCGTCCGCGATCTGAGCGGTCATTTTCTCCTGAATCTGCGGTCTTCTGGCATAAACCTCCACAGTCCTCGCCAGTTTGCTCAAACCGGCCACCCTGCCGTTTGGAATATAAGCCACATGGGCTTTTCCGTAAAAAGGCAGCAGATGATGTTCGCAGGTAGAATAAAATGTAATATCCTTTTCCACCACCATCTCGTTATTTTCCACCCGGAACTGTTTCTCCAGATGCACGCCGGCGTCCTGGTTCAGACCTCCGTAAATTTCCTCGCACATTTTCGCGATCCGGGCAGGGGTTTCCAAAAGCCCTTCCCGCTCCACATCCTCGCCGATTCCTTCCAGCAGCATTTTAACGGCGGCTTCAATTTTGTTTCTGTCCATAAAAAAACAGACTCCTTTCCTCAGTCTGCCCCGCGGAATCCATATTCCCGCAGAACAAAAATAAAATAGTCGTATCCGGAGACTGCTTTTCGGTGTTTTATGATATTATTTTTGACACGCTTTCATGAGACAACGGGAAACGCTTGCGTTTTCTGGCCTTCTCGTGCCATTCTGTAAATACGAAAAACATCTCCATCTTGTAACAGAACACGTAACAAAACTATCCCTGTACAATATGAGATGTTCTCCTATATTGTTGCAATGGGTGCGAATTCCATATCGTAAGACTGATTCCTCTTTTCGTTTTGGTGACAACTCCCCATTCACCAAACACTTCACGCATGGGATTCTATTTTGCGTATATTCTTAGAAACATTATAGCATAATGCCGAAAAAATACAATATTTTTTTGGAAAATTAGCAAATATATCCTGTACTAAATTTCATACAACCGCTTCCGCCGGCACTTTGCCAGCCGGGACGGCGCGCACAGCCCCCGAAAGTGTAAAATCCAAAATTTTCCTGACAAAAATCCAGAGAGAGCTTTTGTCAGTTCGTATAATGTTCTCACATTCCCTGTCAAAGCTGTTTTTTTGACCGATGAGTTACTTATCGTTTCAGTTCTTCCAGTAAAACCATTCCCACCGTCACCGCATCCTCCACTGACAGATAATACTCCGCGCTGCTGTCAATCAAAAGCTTACCGGTACCCGGAAATTCATCATCAGCGAACCAGAGGTTCATCGTCACAGGATACCTGGGCAGAAATTCAAAAACAGCCGTGAAATCTGCTTTTGATTCTACGATTTTTGCCCCCAGCCTTTCACAGATCTCCGTAATCCGTTCCACCTGTCCGTCTCCGAAATATTCTCCCAGCGCCTTTTCTGTTTCCCGGTCCATTCCCCCTCCTCTGACAAGCCCCTGGGGCAGCTGTCCAAATGTAATCAGCTTTCCTGAAAGAGGCTCCCCTTTGGCCATCTCCAGATAATGAAGGATGACCAGTTCATGCCAGCCCTCCAATGCCCCTTCCACCTGGAATCCGGGATAAGCGACCCGGATCTGCCTTCCCAGGCTGACAAAAGAAAAAACGCTTTCTTTCTCATCAAATAATACACCCGCCTTTTTGGCGATTTCCAACGGGTCGCAGGAGCGCAGTCGCTCCCATGCGGCCTTTTTCATTTCCTGATACATACGGTTTTCCTTTTCCTGTGGTTTTACCTGTGACATACCCTATCCTCCCTGAATTTAGTTCCGCAGCTCTTTTATTTCTCACACGCCGCCCGAAGCCTGCCTAAAATCTCCTCAAGATCCCCGTCCAAACCGAACGACTTCTCTTTAATATGATCCGCGATATAAATTTCACCGAGATTAACAGTAACATAAAAGGCGCTGGGCTCCATCTCCACAAGACGCATCAGCGGCGCTTTAATCAACTGATTGCGCGGCCCTATGCCAAGCTCCAGCACTGCCAGCTTTCTGCCATGGTATCGCTTTAGGAACGCCTGAAAGCGTTCCTGCCCCGCGCTGTCCCGGATAAAATTCCGGCCAAACTCCAAATGGATCTGCATGGGGCCGCCGCATTTTGGACAGCGGGGAACCAGTTCGGCGGGCACTCTCCCGTTCTTTTCCGCCGCCGCCATTTTTTCTGCCATATCCAGGCTGGGATACAGGGTATCGTGGCAGGCACGGGCACACTGCATGGTCAGCCAGTTTCCCTCCACCTCATAAACCTTCTCCGGGGCAAACCCACTCATCTCAAAATGACACTCGCCGTTAGAGGTGACGATAAAATAGTCTTTCCCTCCCACGATTGCTTTCAGGTCTTTCATCACCCGTGTCTCTTTGTATTCCCCGCAGTAATGATGGATGAGACGGCTCCAAAACGCCCATTTTTCTTCCTCGGACGGCCAGCGGGCGCCCATTCCATGTATGATGCAGCGGATTCCATAACCGCGTTTAAAGTCGCCGAACAATGCCTCCAACGCCTGATTATCGGCAAACAGATGCAGCCCCTCCGTAATGGACAGCCCGTTGCTGGCTCCGATTAAAACCGCATCTGCAGCTTTGATTTTTTCCGCGATCTGATTATAGTCGTACATCACTTTCAGCCTCCCCTCTTATTCCTGTTTCATCTCCGCATTCACATCCTTCAAAACCTTTCCAATATCCCCAAGGATACAAAACCCTTTATCTTCGATCTCCTCCGGCAGGAAATCGTATTCCGCGTTTACGGAAATATAGAATGCGTCAGGCAGATTCATCGTCAGGTTCCAGAATGGTTCCTGGATAAACATAGGCGTCAGGCGTCCGACGCCAAGCTCCAGAAAGAGAAGCTTTTTATCCCTGTTTCCCTGGATATATTCTGAGACCTTCTGATATTGTTCATCGTATTTTTTCCCCTGAAGGAAATTTCCATAGCCCCGCACCCAGGGAAAAGCCTCCGCCCCGCACTTTGGACAGCGGGGGATTAATTCTGTGGGGATACCGGTTCCCTCACCGGAGCGCGCAGCGTGGTATTCAGAAAGGTGGCTATATAGCCCCAGTTTTCTTCCCTTGTCCCAAATCTGCTGTACATCCCGTCAAAAGCGCCTTTGAAACCGTATTTTTCCGCGTACTTTCCAAAGTATTTCCGAAAAGACGGTGTGTCCCCGTAATAAAAATCACCGCCGCCTGCCGCCGACAAGCCGGAGGCGCCGCCCACTACGACGCATTCCGCCTCCTTCACCTTCCCTGCAAACGCCTGAATCTGCTCGCCGTAGGGCAACGGCTCGCGCCGGCTTAATTTGACCGGCGTTTTACCGGACGCATACACCCTGCGGTGTTTCGCATAATTCATCTGGGTCTGCAAAACTAAATTTTCATAAAAGCTCATGGTTCTTCTCTCCTTTGCCTGGTCTGTCATTTTTGTGCAATCACAATTGTACGGTTCAATACTGCTTATCATCAATCATTCGGCATTGCTTACCTTTTTATCATTCATTTCCGCCGCCGTCACCGCCGCATCGGAATGAGCCATCAGACGGGCAATGTCGATCCCCGCCGGGCAGACATGGTGGCAGGCGTTGTATTTTTCGCATCCCTCGTAAAAAAATTTTCGGTATGCGGTTTTCGTCCGTTCCTCCTGGTTTTCCGGAAGATTTTCCAGAAGCCTTGCCATGGAAACCATGGCGGAAGGCCCCGCGAAGGCCTCCCCCGGCACAAAGCTGGTGCAGATCTCCAGGCAGCACCCGCACTGCATGCACCGGGACGTTTCCAGCACATCCGCCTCTTTGTCCTCCGGCACCGGGCCTTCCAGAAATACCGCATCGCCGGTATATGTATCACGAACGAAACATCCCCTGCATTCCCCCGCCTTCAGATACAGCCCGGCAAACTTATGATGGGCCATCCGCTCCACCAGCCCGGAAGCCTCGTATTTCCTCACTTCGTCAGCCAGCGCCGTTACCAGCATCTTCCCCGTACTCTTTTGGGCGTATGCGGCCCGCTTCTTTTTCTGTCCGCCCAGGCCGCGCCGGGCAATTTTCCCATCCTCTCTGTGGAACGGAACCCCCAGGCCCGCCAGTTCTTCCACAATCTGCGGCGCGGCGGCGGTCAGCACCCGCAAAGCTTCCGGGTCGGCCAGATAAGCGCCTCCGGCCAGCGTGTCTTCATAATGGCTTTGTACGCTGTCGCCTTCCTCCATATAAGAAGCCGCATTGATGCCGCCCTGGGCCAGCACTGACTGCGCCCGCTCCGACGGCTGGTCGGAAACCAGAATACTCCCTGTCCCTCTCTCAGCCGCCTCTTTCGCTGCCGAAAGTCCGGCCAGGCCTGCTCCGATTATGATGATTTTCTTCATTTCCATCCACCTCGCCATCCGTTAAACATTTGTTTTTCTTTTTTGCTCTTATTGTTATTTTATTAACAACATATTGCAGTCATTATATCATGTTATTATTAATAATACAAGTTTTTTTTCACTTTTTATTCTGCTATAATAAAATCAAAAGAACAAACAGTACTTACCCGGAAAAGAATATGGAGGTCAATATGAACACAGAGAAAATATCATACCCCGGACTGTACCCAAGCCAGGAGACCGCAAAGCTGGGAGAGCCTTTTAACCTTCTTGTCGTTGCGGAGAACAACAATGATGAAGATGTCACTCTGGAAATCTGTGTCTTCGGAAAGGCGGATCAGAACTGGAAAAAACTCACGTCAAAGACCTGTACCCTATCGGCCAGGAACCACGAGCACCTGTATTTTACGATCCCTGCCCAGTGCCTGCTTCCGGCTTTTTGGGAGCCGGAGGAACTGGATGAACTGGAATTGTACATAAATCATGAGGAACCTGCTCCGGGGACAGAAGGGCAGCTGATTTTTTGCGAAGGATAAGAATCCCCCTTACCTCCTCAAAGAAGCCCGGACTCCCACATCAGGAGAATCCGGGCTTCTTTCAATAACAGGGGCCAGGCTCAGTCCCACTCCATCGCCTGGTTCCGGGAGAGCTGATAAAAGCTTTTGACCACGTCTTCCATCGTAATCCTTTTCATCTCTTCCTCTGCGGCATCCTGAACTTTCTGATAATATTCCCGCAATGCGTAATGAATATTGACGCCTACGTTACAGTCCGGGTTGATATTCGTATCCAGATGGAGCAGCGGCTTTGTCCCCTCGATCGCCTGATACATATCAAAAAGGGTAATATCCTTCAGCTCCCTGGTAAGCCGCGGCTTTGCCTGCCCCTGAGAGCTGCTTAAGATTCCCGCTTTGCGCAGCGCCATCATCAATTGCCGGACATAAGAGGCATTTGTGTGGATACTGAACGCGATAGTGGCGCTGCTTAGATCATTTTTAGGGTTGATATAAATAAAAGCCAGCATATGGATGGCGTCGCTGAGCTTCGTAGAATATTTCATAATCATTTTCCTCCCAAACCCTGTCAGGGCGTATTCAACATACATTAGGTTTACACGTATCGGAAAAGTCACAGCCTGCCATACCCGCTCCGCATAAAACGGTCCGAAACAATTTCAGGCAGTAATAGTATCATAACATAAATTTCAAAAAAATACTTGTTAAATTTAAAAAAACATTGTGCCGGCAGAAATCTGTAATCGTCTTCCTGAAATCACCCCAAAGGAGGAAGGGATCACCCTATGGCATTACGGAAGACAGTTTACGGTAAATCGCGGAAACGGGAGCATCGTGACCATTGCCAGCCGATATCCCCCATGATATAATAAAAAACAGTGAGAGCCAAATGTACATACACAAGAGAACGGAGGATCACATGTATTACAAAGAATTTCGCGGCGAAAAAATTTTTCAGTTGGGATTCGGCCTTATGCGCCTTCCCGTCATCGACCAGGACCAGTCCAAAGTGGATTATGACAAAGTGGAGGAAATGTTCCTTTACGCCTATGAACACGGCGTCAACTATTACGACACCGCCTACCCTTATCACAACGGCCATTCGGAAATCACCCTGGGGAAGATTCTTGAAAATAATCATCTGCGGGACGAAGTGCATATCGCCACCAAGCTGTTCACTCTGGGAATGGAGCGTCCCGATTATGACCCAAGAGCCATGTTTGAGGAACAGCTCTCCCGCCTGAAAACGGACCATATCGACTTTTATCTGATCCACGGGCTGCACGGGAACCAGTGGGAGACGCTGAAAGACAAATTTGATATTCTCCCGTTCCTGGATAAACTGCGCAGAGAGGGAACCATCCGCCATATCGGTTTTTCTTTTCATGACGATTACCCGGCTTTTCAGAGAATTATCGACGACTACGACTGGGAATTTGCCCAGATTCAGTACAATTATCTGGACAATCAGATTCAGGCCGGAGACGCCGGACTGGAATACGCCCGCCAGAAAGGCGTTCCGCTGAATATTATGGAGCCTTTAAAGGGCGGCAATCTGATTTTCCCCGACTATCCGGAAATCGACGCCATCAAAGCCCGCCACGGCCTTGACAACATGTCCAACGCCGAATTTGGCCTGCGCTATGTCTTCGATAAACCCGGCCTTCTGGCTGTTTTAAGCGGCATGAGCACGTTAGAGCAGGTGAAGGAAAACATCGCCATCGCCAACCGCTGTGAGCCGGGCTGCTTTACGGCTGAGGAACAGGCCTGCGTGGAAGAAATCCGGGCATTCCTGGAAAAAATCGAAAATATCCAGTGTACGGGCTGCCGCTACTGCTGTGAAGGCTGCCCTCAGAACATCCAGATTCCCACCGCATTCAGCCTTTATAACAGCGGGAAAAAATACAAAAACCGGGAAGCGCAGATGCGGGTCTATGAGCGTTCCTGCTCCAACCTGTCAGACTGCGTGGAATGCGGACAGTGTGTGGAAGCCTGTCCCCAGCATCTGGAGATTCCCGCCCTTCTGAAAGAAGTCACAGATTATTTTGGAAACCGGTAATTTCTAAAATGAATATAACACCAAAAGGAGAACCCATAAAATGGAAACCAAACTGACAAGAACCGACGCCCTGGCCCTTCTGCAAAAATACAATAAAGAACCTTTCCACGTGCTCCACGCCCTGACCATGGAAGGGGTCATGCGGTATTTCGCGAAGGAGCTGGGCTATGAAAAGGAAACCGATTTCTGGGGTCTGTGCGGCCTGCTCCATGATGTGGATTTTGAACAGTATCCGGAACAGCACTGTCAGAAAGCGCCGGAGCTGTTAAAGGAAATCGACGCGGAGGAGGAAGTGATCCACGCGGTCTGTTCCCATGCTTACGGCATCTGTTCCGAGGTCGAGCCTGTCCATGAGATGGAAAAGGTATTATTCGCGGCGGACGAGCTGACCGGACTGATCGGCGCGGCCGCCAGAATGCGCCCTTCCAAAAGCGTGACGGACATGGAGCTGTCCAGCTTAAAGAAAAAATACAAAGACAAACGGTTTGCCGCCGGCTGTTCCAGAGAAACCATCAGCCAGGGCGCCGAGCGGCTGGGCTGGACATTGGATCAGCTTCTTGAACGGACGATTCTGGCTATGCGAAGCTGCGAGGAATCCGTGAATCAGGAGATGGATACGCTGTAAAAAATACCAGGGCGGCGCTTATACAAGCGCCGCCCCAAATAACAAAATCCCTTTTTCCCTTATCCTGTCTTCTCTTTCTCCATCCCTTTGAAGATCCGCAGCAGCACGATTACGGCCGCAATGGCCAGAATCAGCTCCGCCGCAAACTGGGCGTAAGCCAGCCCGTAAAAAGGCATCAGCCAGTTCAGAATATACAGCGCCGGAATCTCCAGAATAATCTTCCGCATAATGGCGAAAACCAGCGCCTTTTTCCCCATGCCCGTAGCCTGAAACACACCCACGGCCTGGAAATCAATGCACAGAAACGGCAGCGACAGACACATGCCCCGCAGCAGACGGGTACCATAGCCGATAATGGTTTCATTTTTCATAAAGGCGGCGATCAGGCCCCCGGCGCAGATATAATAGACCGCTCCCACAGCCGTCAGAAAGCCCACCGCTATTTTCAGCGAGAATCCCAGCGTATCTTTCATCCTCTTATTATTTCCGCTGGAATAATTATAGCTGATTAACGGCATAATTCCCTGGGAAATCCCCATGGCCACATACATGGGAACCATATTGATTTTCTGAGAAATTCCCATGGCGGCCACCGCGTCGGCGCCAAAGGATGAAGTAAAATTGTTCAGAATGGTCATTCCCGTTACATTCAGAAGGTTCTGAATCGAAGCCGGAATCCCCACGCCGCACACTCCCGCCACAATCTTTCCCGACAGGCTGATCTCCTTCGGATGAATGCAGACATAAGTATTGCCCTTCTTCACCGCCAGAAGAATCAGAAAATAAGCGCAGGCCACGCAGTTTGATAGGAACGTGGCCAGACCGGCGCCTGCCGCCCCCATACCAAGCCCCCAGGGCAGAATAAAAATGGGGTCCAGCACAATATTCAAAAGGCAGCCGCTCATGGTTCCCATGCTGGCATGAAAGGCCGCCCCTTCCGCCCGCACCAGATAGGCCAGCACCACATTCAGTATGGCCGGCGCGGCGCCCCAGCTTACCGTCCATTTCATATAGGCGGAGGTGGCCTCGATTGTCTGGGCGTCCGCGCCCAGAATCCCAAGCAGCGGCTGTTTCAACACCGTACACAATACGGCAAAGGCCACGCCGCACAGAAGGGCGCAGTAAAAACCGAAAGCGGAACTTTTCCTGACCGTATCAAAATCTTTCCTGCCCAGCGCCCGGCTCATCATACTGGAGCTTCCCACGCCGAACAGGTTATTGACCGCGTTAAAGGCCAGCAGCACCGGGGCCGCCAGCGTCACGGCGGCATTTTCCACCGGGTCGTTGATCATTCCCACGAAATAGGTATCCGCCAGGTTATAGATCACCATCACCAGAGAGCTGATGACGGTTGGCACTGCCAACTGCGCCACCGCCCGGGGCACGGGTGTGTGTTCAAACAGGGCTATCTTTTTCTGATCTTCCACGTATTCTCTGTCCTTCTTTCCGTTTTGAAACCGGCGGCGCCTCCGTTATATACAAGAACACATGTTTATTCAGGTATCCCGGCAGGGCAGGCGGCTTCTCTGTTATCAGCATCCCGCGAAAA